>Ga0102929_1000295_pt1 | contig 28931 bp, 28 predicted proteins | sample SalPonR1_B_D2_MG_FD_78510 | JGI IMG/M metagenome (GOLD analysis project Ga0102929, IMG submission 78510) | Salt pond soil microbial communities from South San Francisco under conditions of wetland restoration - Salt Pond MetaG R1_B_D2_MG | ecosystem: Environmental > Aquatic > Marine > Intertidal... | reverse complement strand
CATGTAGCCTTCATGCGCCTGCTCGTAATCGACATTGCCCACCTTGTCGGACATGCCCCACCGAAGAACCATGGCGCGCGCCAGTCCGCTGGCCTGCTGAATGTCACCGGCCGGGCCGTTGCTGACATTGCCTTCTCCGTATCTCAGGATTTCGGCGGCCTTGCCGGCCATCGTCATTGCCAGCTTTTCCTCACATTCCGACTTGTGCCAGTTCAGCCGGTCGATTTCAGGCAGGCTGACAACCATGCCAAGCGCACCGCCGCGCGGAATGATCGTGGCCTTGTAGACGGGATCGCACTTGGGCAGTTCCAGCCCCACGATCGCATGTCCGGCCTCGTGGTACGCGGTCTTTTCCTTTTGCTCCGGGGTCAACACCATCGAGCGGCGCTCGGCCCCCATCATCACCTTGTCCTTGGCCATCTCGAAATCCACCATCGAGACGTAGCGCCGCCCGATCCGCGCCGCCATCAGCGCCGCCTCGTTGACGAGATTGGCCAGGTCGGCCCCCGAGAAACCCGGCGTGCCGCGGGCGATAATACGCAGGTCCACGTCCGGGCCGAGCGGCGTCTTGCGGGCGTGCACGCCAAGGATCTTTTCCCGGCCCTTGATGTCGGGGTTTGGCACTGTGATCTGACGGTCAAACCGACCGGGGCGCAGGAGTGCGGGGTCAAGCACGTCCTTGCGGTTCGTCGCGGCCACGATGATCACGCCTTCGTTGGACTCGAACCCGTCCATTTCCACAAGAAGCTGGTTGAGCGTCTGTTCACGCTCGTCATTGCCGCCGCCATATCCGGCACCGCGATGCCGTCCCACGGCGTCGATCTCGTCGATGAAGACGATGCAGGGCGCGTTCTTCTTGGCCTGTTCGAACATGTCGCGCACACGGGATGCGCCGACACCCACGAACATCTCCACGAAGTCGGACCCGGAGATGGTAAAGAACGGCACCCCGGCCTCGCCGGCGATCGCACGCGCCAGAAGCGTCTTGCCTGTGCCCGGCGGGCCCACAAGCAGCGCCCCTTTCGGAATCTGCCCGCCGAGCCGCGAAAATTTCTGCGGATTGCGCAGGAATTCCACGATCTCCTCAAGCTCTTCCTTGGCCTCGTCGATGCCGGCCACGTCATCGAACGTCACCCGGCCCTGTTTCTCGGTCAGCATCTTGGCCTTGGACTTGCCGAAGCCCATGGCGCCGCCCTTTCCACCGCCCTGCATGCGGTTCATGAAATAGATCCAGACCCCGATCAGCAACAGGAACGGCAGAAGCGAGATCAGGAATGTCTGGAACCCTGACTGCTCCTGGCTCTCGGCGCTCACCGGGATGCCCTCCTCGATCAGGCGGTCGGTGATCTTGGCATCTTCCGGTTTGATCGTGACATAATTCTGGCCGTCCTGCCCGCGAAAGCGGATCGTCTCGCCATCAAGTGTCGCCTGGCTGACATTGCCTTGCTCCAGCGCAGTCAGGAACTCGGAATAACTGAGCTGCTTGCTTTGCAGCGTGTTCCCGGATCCGCTGAACAGATTGAACAGAGCGAGGATCAACAGGAACAGGACCAGCCAGAAGGCGATATTTCTTGCGTTGCCCAAGGAAACTCTCCCAAAAAATCGGTTGACCCTGCGCCTACCACAAGGGCCACCCTTCTTAAATAGACATCATGCCGCCCACTTCAATGCGGCGGCCAATCGCCACGCAACGTGGCAAAATAGTCCTCGCCCCCCCGTGAGAGCCGGGCCGACCATCCGTTGTCCAGCCCGGCCAGCGGCGCCGACAGCAATTCCGCCCCCCGCCAGAGCGCCGGTGACGCCGCCATCGAGGCCGCGGGAAGCCCGGTCTGATGGCGCCCGGGACACTGCGCCAGCCCCTCCGGACCAAGGGCCTTGATCTCCGCGCCCGGCGCGTCGGACCCGGAAAGCCGCCAGCGCCCGTCCCAGATACCGTCGGGCGGCACGCGAAGCCCCGATACCGCCCTGTATTCCCGGCTCATGCGGATCTGCCCGCGCTTCACACCGATCAGGCAGCCATGCAATGTCATGCCGCGCCCGCCGCGCAACGTGTCCACGAGCCGCATCTGGGCCCGTCCCCGCGGCACGTAATCCGCCCCGCTGATCCACATGAGGGCCGCCTGCACAATGCGCCGCGCCAATTCGTCCGAAAGCGCCGCAAAACCCTCGCCCTCGATCACTAGGTCGCCCTGGTCAACGTCCACAATCGGGCGTGCCGCCGCCTCGGCCTGCAGCCCCAACTCCACCCGTGCCGCGCGTAAATGCCGCGCCACCGCACTCAACCCCTCGGCAGTGACTCCCAATGGCGCCAGCTCCGCGAGGGCCTGCCGCGCCCGCACCCGCTCATAGGCCGGATCGGCATTGCCGGGATCATCGGCCCATGTCATGCCACGCGCCCGCAGCACCCCGCGCAGGGCCTCCCGGGTGACCGGAAGTGCCGGCCGATGCCATGTCACACCCGCATCGTGGCGCCTTGGTGCCATCGCGGACAACCCATCAAGCCCGGCCTCTCTTGCAAGCCGCATCAGGACGGTCTCGGCCTGATCGTCGGCCGTGTGGGCCAGCGCGACATCGGCAAACCCGTGCGCCAGCGCCCATCCGGCAATCAGCCCGTAGCGCGCCCGCCTTGCCTTGTCGGGCAGGTTGCCGCGGCCGTCCCAGCCACTCCATTCCAGGGTCTCATGCGGTACGGCCAGACCGGCGCAGACATCGGAAACCTGCCGTGCCTCCGCCGCCGATTCAGGCCGCAGGCCATGATCCACGGTCACTGCGCTGATTTCGGGGCCGCCCCGATCGCGCCAGTCGCTGAGAAGCACCAGAAGGGCAAGCGAGTCGCTGCCCCCTGAAACACCCACTGCCAGGCATGGCGGCGCGTCGGGCAGGAAATGATCTGCGATCCGGTCGCGCAATTCCACCGCCGGGGTGACGCTCAAGGACATCCCAGTTCGCGCATCTCGTCGCGCGCGGCCTCGACCACATCGGCTGCCTGCGGATAACGCGGCCCGACCTCTCCGAGGGTGACGCAGGCTTCATCGACCTTGCCGAGCCGGCCAAGCGCGGCGCCCAGCCGATACAGCGCCTGCGGCGCTGCCGGATCAGCCGGTGCAGCGCTGAACGTATTCAGGAAGGCGCGCGCGGCACCGCTGGTATCACCCGCACCCTCAAGCGCCCTGCCCAGCAGCAGGCCGGCACGTCCCGCCAGCGGACTTCCGGGATAGGTTTCGCGGAACCCCCGCAGAAGATCGGCGGCTGCGGCATATTCGCCATCTTCCAGCGCCGCCTCGGCATTCTCGAAATCCTCTTTCTCGCCGACGGCCAGCTCTGGTTCCGCTGCACCGTCGCCATTTGCGGCGTCATCGCCGGGCGCGGCGCCCGGCACCGGGTCCGATGCCCCCGCACCGCCCAGTGTCGGCGTCTCGCCCAGCGTGGCGATATCGCAGTCCGGCTCCAGTTCGCACAGGCGAAACTCAAGATCCCCGATCCGGTTGGTGCCGTCGCGCACGACCCCTTCGATCCTGAGTTCCAGTTCCTCGGTCTGCGCGGTAAGGCGTTGCAACTCACCCTCGATCGCGGATAGGCGGTCCAGAACCGATCCGCCTGTCACCAGCTCTCCGGTGCCTCCCGTGGTGCTGAGTTCCCGCCGCAGCCTGCGCAGCTCGACGTAAAGAACCGAAAGTTCCTGACGGATGTCGGCAAGGGTTGCATCGCGATCCTGCGCCAGGCCCGGACGCGGCACACAGGCCAGCGCGGCCAGCACAGCGAGCCCGCAAAGAAATGCCTTCATGCCACGCATCCGTCCATCACCCCGCGATCAGCCGGTGACACCGGCCGTGATAACGGTCACGGCACGGCGGTTCTTGGCATAGCAGCTTTCGGCGCTGCAAATCTCGATCGGGCGCTCCTTGCCATAGCTCACCACATCGAGCCGGTCGGCCGGGACGCCGCGGCTGAGCAGGTATTCGAGAACCGAATTCGCGCGCCGCGCCCCCAGTGCCAGGTTGTATTCCCGCGTCCCCTGTTCATCGGCATGGCCCTCGATCACGGCATCGTAGTCGGCATTGCGCAGCAGCCAGTCGGCCTGCCCGTCCAGGACCTGCCGGGCCTGCGCCGTCAGGGTGTGCTGATCGACCTCGAAGAGCACCCTGTCACCCACCGCCTGCTCGAAATAGGCCGGCGAGGCGGGATCGTCCACGCCCGCACCCGCGCCGTTCAGGTTCACGGTGTTGTCGCCGCCGAACCGTGCCGCACCGCCACATGCGCTCAGCGCCATTGCCGCCATCAGAATAAGAAGCCTGCTCAAGAATTTCATGTCTAAGCCCCGCTCGATCATTTGCCCGCTTCGTCAAATCATGCGCCAATGCGCCCGCAGCACGCTTTTCCGCGCGTCTGTTTCGGTTTCTAGCACAGTGTAATCCACATTGGAACGCATCACCGCGTGCACGCGGCCTGCTTTCGGCAGGTTTCCTCCGCACCGCGGCCTCAGTCCAGCAGCGGTGACCACGATGGATCGCTTGCTCCGGTATCGGTCGGTACCTTGCGCAGGTTCCGCCCGGTGATGTCCACCGAGTAGAGGTTGGCGCGCCCCTGCGCGCCCTGCGTTTCGCGGGTGAACATGATCACGCGCCCATTGGGCGACCATGTCGGCCCCTCGTCGAGGAAGGATGCCGTCAGAAGCCGCTCCTCGCTGCCATCCACGCGCATCACTCCGATATGAAACCGCCGCTTGGATTGCTTGGTGAACGCAATCAGATCACCGCGCGGCGACCAGACCGGCGTGCCGTAAAGGCCGGCGCCGCTGCTGATCCGTTCGGCCGGGCCGCCCTGTGCCGGCATGATGTAGATCTGCCGGCTGCCGCTGCGGTCGCTCTCGAAGACGATCCGCTTCCCGTCGGGCGAGAAGCTTGGCGCGGTCTCGATCGAGGGGGCGCTCGTCAGATGGATACTCTCGCCCGTCGCGATGTCCATGCGGTAGAGGTCGGTATTTCCGCCACGAGTCAGCGAGTAGACCACCGTACGGCCGTCCGGCCCGAAGCGCGGTGCGAAACTCATCGCGCCGTCCTGCGCTTCCAGCGCCCGGCGCTGCACGCTGGCCACATCAAGGACATAGATGCGCGGCCGGCCCGTCTCGTAGCTGGTGTAAAGGATCCGGTCTCCCGTGGGCGAGAAGCGCGGCGCCAGGACAAGCGCCGAACTGTCGGTCAGGTATTTCACGTTGGCGCCATCGTAGTCCATCAGCGCAAGCCGCTTGGCGCGATCGTCCTTGGGGCCGCTTTCGGCCACGAACACCACCCGGCTGTCGAAATAACCACCCTCGCCGGTGATCCGGCTATAGACCTGATCGGCGACCTTGTGGGCCATTCGGCGCCACCCCTCCTCGGTCCCCACGAATTGCAGGCCGTTGCCCATCTCCTGCCCGGCGAATACGTCGTAAAGCCGGAACTGCACTACCAGCCGCCCCGAAGCCTCAAGGCTCACCGACCCGGTGACCAGCGCCTGCGCATTGATGGCCTTCCAGTCGGAGAACTGCACCGGGCTGGAAAAACTGGTGATCGGGCTGATGAACGCGTCTTCCCGGATTTCCCGGAAAAGCCCCGTTCCGCTGAGGTCGGCGGCGATCACCCTGGTGATGCGCTCGGCCAAGTCGCGCCCTCCGGCGCTGTCGGAGATGAAACGGGGCACCGCGAAGGGCAGCGGCTCGATCACACCCTCGGTTATCTCGATCCGGAGCGGGCCACGGTTCTCGTCCTGCGCAGCGGCCGGAAGGGCCCAGGTCACGAGCAGGGCAAGGAGAGTCAGGAAACGTGTCATCATTTGGTTCTCATGTTCTCCGGATTGAATGTCATTTCGATGTCACGCCACCGATCATACTTCTCCGGCGGCAGATCGAAACCCCGCGCGCCACACCGGATGATTGCCCGGCGCGCCGCTTCGAAGGCCTGGCGCGAAGCCTCGCCCGAACCACCGGTCGCACCGACCATGCGGATCGAAGATCTGACCGGCGTGCCGTCGCGCGACATCTCGAGGCCCACGACAACCGTGGTCCCCAACGCATCGGTACTCAGGGACCCGACATTCCAGCATCGGCCGACCGCCACGCGCAAAGCCTCCCTCTCGCCACGGCTGAGCGGGGGCCCGGCAGGCGCCGGCGCCGGGTCTGGCGCGTCCCCGCCAAGCGCCTCTGCAATCGCCGCATCCACCGCCGCATCGTCGGGGGGCTCCGCCTCTGGCGCAGGCTCCTCGTGGGCATCCGCGGGCGCCCCGGGCCGCGCACGGGGGCGCAATGACCGTTCCGGCGCCGCCGCGGCCTTCTCGGCCTCGGTCACGATTTCGGTCGTGGCGGCCTCCGGCGCCGCAGCTTCACTCGGCTCCGCCGGCGCATCGGCTTCGGGATCCGGCGCACGCTCATCACGCGACGTTTCCTCGGTCAGCGTGTCGGGCTCGGGCGGCGCAACAGGATCGGGCCTGACCCGCGGCGCCGCGCGCGGTTGCGGGTCGGCGTCGGGCAGCAGTGCCGCACTCTCTTCAGGCGGGGCCGCGGGCGCCTGCGGTGCCGCACCCGGGACATCAACGGCCCGGGGCGGCGGGGGCGCTTCGGGCAGGGTTTCGGGTGCCGTGTCGGGCGCGGACGCATCCGCCTCGCCGGGGCGCGCACGCTCGGGGGCCGCATCCGCGCGCGAGGACAGGTCAGGCGCGGGCCCGCCCGGGTCGGGCGCATCCAGAATCGCCACATCCGCGATCGCCTCGGGCACCGTATCGGATTGCGTCAGCGCCGCGTATTCCTCAGCCGAAATCGCCGTCACCTCCGTCACCTCGAAGGGCGGCGTATCGGGCGCAAAGAGATTGCCCGCCAACGCCCAGCCGATCAGGCCCAGATGACCGGCACCGGATATGAACTGGCCCGCGTTCACCCGCGCCCCTATTCAGCCTGCGAACCGCCGGACTCGAGGTCCGGCCCGCCGGTATCCGTCACCAGCCCTATATCCGCGAAACCGCCCCGGTTCAGCGCCCCCATGACCTGAACCACCTGTTCATAAGGCACCCGCCCGTCCGCGCGCAGGTACACGCGTTTGCTGTCCCGCTCGGCGGCGATGGACCGCAGCTTGGGCAAGAGCGCATCGCGTTCCACCTCGGTTTTCTGGATCATGACTGCGCCTTCGCCCGTCACCGTCACGGTCAGGGGTTCCTCATGATCGGCCGGCAGGGCCTCCGCGGCGGTTTTCGGAAGCTCGACCGGCACGCCCACCGTCATCAGCGGCGCCGCCACCATGAATATGATCAGCAGGACAAGCATAACGTCCACGAACGGCGTGACGTTGATCTCGGCCATCGGACGCGTCCGGCCGCGGCCCCGGCGCCTCCGCTCTTCGCCATCACCCGTCTTCTGAACCACGCCGCCCGCCATCGCCTAGCTGTCCAGCTGCCGGCTGAGAATGGTGGCGAATTCATCCGCGAACGCCTCGTAGCCCGCCACGATCCGATCCGCATCCGCACTCAGCTTGTTGTAGAAGATCACCGCCGGGATTGCCGCCAGAAGGCCCAGCCCGGTAGCCAGAAGGGCCTCGGCGATGCCCGGCGCCACCACGGCGAGGTTGGTGCTCTGCTGCTCGGCAATGCCGATGAAGGCATGCATGATGCCCCAGACGGTGCCGAAAAGCCCCACGAAAGGCGCCGTGGACCCCACGGTCGCCAGAACCGAAAGCCCACCTTGCAGGTCCTCGGCCTCCTTGGCGATGGCCACGTCCATGCTGCGATCGATCCTGGCCGTGGCGCCGGCGATCAGCGCGCCGTCGGTCCGGTGGCTGCGGCGCCATTCCATCATGCCGGCCGCAAAAATGCGCTCGGACCGCCCGGCCGGATCAGGGCCGATCTCGTCGAACAGTTCATCCAGCGGCTCGCCGGACCAGAACCGCGCGTCGAACTGGTCCGCCTCGCGTCGTGCCGCGCGATATGTGATCAGTTTCTGGATGATGATCGACCACGCCCAGAACGACGCGATGATCAGCATCAGCATGACCAGTTTCACGATTATCGTGGCGCGCGCGAAAAGGGCCCACATGGAGAAATCAATCTCCTGCGCCATTGCCAGGGTTTCTGCTTCCATCTGCCTGCTCTTTTTGTCCACGGCCTTTTTGGGCTGACCGCCTTGCATGCGACGCTACAGGAATTCCACCGTGAAAGCCAACACGATCCTGTCAACGGCCCCGTTTTGGCAGCCTCAGTGCAGGATGCGGCGGATATTCGCCGGCAATCGCGCCGGCTGCCCGGTATCCGTGATGCAGACCACTGTCACCAAAGCCGTGAAAAGGAGTGTATGGTCGCGCCATACCTTCTGCTCCATCACCAAACGCGCACCGCTGACCGACTGTACCCGCGTCGCCACCTCCAGACGATCGTCGAAGCCGGCGGTCGCAAGGTAATCGCATTCGATACGGTGGACCGCGAACACGCGCCCCGAGTCCGCCTTCATCGCGAGCTGGTCGATGCCCATCTGCCGCACCCAGTCGCTGCGCGCGCGTTCGATGAACTTGAGGTAATTGGCGTGATAGACGATACCGCCCATGTCGGTATCTTCATAATGGACGCGGATCGCGAAACGGTGAGTCATGGTTTGGTTCCGGTGAGTGCGGGCTGACCGTAGGCCGCGCACGACCGGCGCGCAAGCCGGACCCTTGCCGGCCTCCATGTCCGCTCAGGCGTCTTCCGGCGCCCGGAGAGGATATTCCGCCAGTGTCTCGTAATCCGGGCCCGCGGGACCCAGATGCGAACGGCAGAAGTGAAACTCCTCGACCGGGACGGGCGGCAACGACAGGTCGCCATGCGCCTGCAGGAACCGGCCCAGCCTGTCATGGTCCTGCGGCTCCATCTGTCTGGGGAAGCGCGCCAGCGTCACATGCGGACGGAACCTCTCGCGCGGCATCTCCACCCCGCCGGTGCGGATCGCACCCCGCACCTTTTCCCGCAGCCTGACCAGCCAGGGGCATTTTTCCACCACGGCGTGGACAAGCCGCGGATTGCGGTCCCCGAACACCCCGAGACCACCGATCCCGAGGTGAAAGCCGGGCATGTCGATTTCCGACAACAACTCGTGGACCGCCTCGGCGGTGGCGACATCCTGATCACCCAGAAAAGCAAGGGTCACGTGGAAATTCCCGGGCTCCACATGCCGACCCGTCGAAAGGTCCGCTTGCAGGCGTGCCAACTCTCCCGAAGCCGCACCGGAAATCGGTATCGACACGAATAGGCGCATGCCATTGCCCTAGTTCAACTGGTCCCAGAAGATCCTGAGATGCTTCGAGACGATCTCGTTGTAGCGGCCCGAAGCGCGCAGCGCCCGCAGCCCGGCATTGACGCGGTAGAGATGCGCCGTCCCGCGCCAGTGCGTCTTCGAGATGATCACATGCAGCGCCTCGTGGGACAATGGTTTTTCCACCGGCACGGCCTTTCCGCGCAGTCCCATTGCAACGATCTTGGAGGCCCCGAGGAATGCGTTCACAGTCACCGCGTCCACGTCTCCGGCCATAAGGCGTTCGAAACAGGCTTCTGGGCTTTCGGCCCGAACAAGCTCGATCTTTCCCCCGCTCAGCCAGCGGCGGTCGCCGCGGTCCAGATCATGGGTAAAATACCCGGACGGACGGCACAGGGTCCGGCCCGGGATGTCGGCATCGCTCTCGTAGGTGAAATCGCTTGCGGCGCGCTTGAACAGCATCACCGGCAGTTCCATGAGCGGGTCCGAGAAATGAAACGCCTTGCATCGTTCATTGTCCGGCGTGGCCTCGCAATCGGGGCGCAGCCACGGAAAGCCCATGTCGTTGTCCTTGCCGTCCAGCATCGGGAACAGGTGCCGCGACCAGTCATCCTCCCATTCGATCGAGTAGGGCACCGGCGACGGGCTCAGTTCCAGCGCCGCGTTGACAAGTTCGGTTACCATCCCGCGTCCCGGCCATGCCCGGTCGGTGAAGGGCGAATAATTACTGCCGGTCAGCAGGGTCATCTGCGCGTCCGCCTGCCGCAGCGGCGTGGCATCCGGTGCGACATCCCCCGCCGGGCAGGGAATGTAAACCTCGCGACCCGGTTCGAGCTCACGGCTACCGCCAGTCAGAACCCCTTGATTCGCATAATAGATCAGGGTCCACCGGTCGCGGGCGCCATAATGCGCTTCGGAGATCGAGAACAGCGTGTCACCGGGTTGAACCTTGTATGTCACGTCACACAGGGCCGCAGCGGAACCGGGTATCAGCGCCAGCGCAAGGACCGGCATGAGGCGCACGAAGAGGGGAAACACGGGCAGGGCCATGATCACCCCTCAGAATCCCGACCAGACACGGGTCATGTGCCGATCGATGATCGCTTGGTAAGTACCGTCGTCCTTGATCCCGCGCAGGCCCGCGTTGATCGTTTCAAGCATCGCCTGCGCCTGCGGGTGGCTCTTGTGGACGAGCACATGAAGCCCCTCGATCGACAGCGGCCGGGCCTGCACGATCGCTACGGAGTCCTTGAGGCCCAGATCACGCAGCGCGGTGCGCCCGGTGAACTCGTTGAGCGCCACGGCGTCCACCTCGCCCTCCATGAGCATCTCGAAACAGTCTGCCACCGCCTGAGGGCGGCGCAGCGTGATTCGTTGCTCGCTGATCCATCGGCGGCCCTGACGATCCAGATCATGAGTGAAATAGCCGCGCGGACGGCAAAGGGTCCGGCCGGGAATGTCGGCATCCGACTCGAACGCGATCGGGTCGGACTTGCGGGTGAACAACAGGATCAGCATCTCGAACATCGGGTCCGAGAACATGAAATTCGCGCAGCGATAACTGTCCGGCGTGCCCGCGCAATCGGGCCGGTACCAGGGGAATCCCAGATCCAGAAGCGCGTTGGAAAGAAGTGGCTCCAGGTGCGACCCCCAATCCTCGACCCAGTGAATGGCATAACCTGCCGCGGGATCGGCCTTGTTCATCGCGGCGTTGACCACGTCCGCCAAAAGCCCGCCATTGGGCAGGTCACGATCGGTGAAGGGTTCGAAATCACCGGCGGTCAGAATGTTGATACGGCTGCGCGTGGCCGCCGTGCCGCCGCCTTCCCGCAGCGACGGCACCGCCTCCTCGGCGGCCGCCACGCTCTCGACGGGCACGCCACCCGGCAATCCAGTCGGGTGTCCGTCGATGCAACCCAGCGACAGGGTCATGCCGACACGAATCGTGTCCACCCGGTCTCCGATGACCTCCAGGTTGTTGGAATGGATCGCTGTCCACATCGACGCGTTCTTGTAAAGCCGGTCGGCGATCTCGGACAGACTGTCGCCAGGCTTCACGGTGTAGCTGCCGCCGCATGTCTGCGCCGCGGCCGTTTGCGCCAGAAGCCCACACACCACGAGCAGACCACTAAAAATGGTGTTCCGCATGTCACTATCCCCCAATATGAAGTGGAAATAACGATATCCGAGGGGCTCCGGTCAAGTCTTCTGACTGCCCTGCGCGAAATTTTCCTGACGCCGGGTCAGCCCCGGGGCGCGGCACCGAATTGCAGACTGTTGAATCGCCAAGGGATTTCAGTGCGGACGCAGGCGCGCAAACAACCTTAGCGCGTGCGCCGGATCATCTGCCACCGCCGGTAGAACCGGATCGTAGGCCGCGCGGATCAACCCGGCGATCTCGGGGCGCAGAATCACCGCGCCGGTCTCGGGCATCCGGGCCAGTGGTGATCTCTCGGTGAAGGCCAGGTCCGACCACAGCAGCGCCGTCTGCACGATCTGGCTCAGCGCGAGGGTTTCTGCGGGCACCGCGCACAGCTCCCGGTCCATGCGCAGGAAAACGAAACAGGCGCGGATCGCCCCCACCTCGTCGAAACGGAATATCCGGTACTGGTTGGCATCCGTCGCCTCCAGCCGCTCCACCAGGGGCCCAAGGTCGGGGATCATCCGGTCGAGATCGGGCACCTCCGGCAACTCTCGCCAGTCGCGGAAGAAAAAGATCATCAGGTTGACACCAAGCTCGGGGTCCGTTTCGGAAATCGCGTGCCCTGCCAGCGTGACCACGGCTTCGACCGCACCCTTGACGGTTCCGATCGTCGCGTCATCCACGCCGAACACAACCGGAACGATCGGACGCCGCCACCGGGCGAACACATACTGGCCGTCACCGCGGGTGAACAGCGACTGGATTTCTTCCGGGGTGATATCGTCCGTCATGCCGTCTGCCTACCAATCCTGTGCTTCAGCGCAAGCGCCCCGTGCCCGGTCCGGACCTTCATCGGACCGGACAGGATGACCCGCCACACCCATGGCGCAACGCCTCCGAGACGTTCACGGCGCGTTGCATCGAACCGAAAGCGGGCCGGCGACGGGTACGCGGCCGCCCGGTTCCACTGACACCCATAGGGCAATTCGGACTTGTGCGGCGACGGGTGCGCGGGACATTTCAAAATCCCTGTTCGAAGTCTTCAACATGTTCAGGTCACTTGCCGAAAAGGTCTTTTCCGGGGCCGCTTGGCGGGACAATGCCCAGATGACGCCATCCGCCTTGGGCCAGCATCCGCCCGCGCGGCGTGCGCTGGATCAGCCCCTGTTGCAGCAGGAAGGGCTCGATCACCTCCTCGAGCGCGTCCCGGCTTTCGCTCAGGGCCGCGCCGATCGTCTCTATCCCGACAGGGCCACCCTGGTAAGCCTCTGCGATCAGACGAAGATACCGGCGGTCGGCGCCGTCGAGGCCCAAACCGTCAACCCCCAGACGTGTCAGCGCACCGTCGGCAAGGGCGCGCGTTATCCGGCCATCCCCCTCGACCACCGCGAAATCGGCAACGCGCCGGAGCAGCCGTCCGGCGATACGAGGAGTCCCGCGCGATCGGCGCGCGATTTCCCGGGCGCCTTCCGGCTCTGCCGGTGTTCTCATCAGATCGGCATTGCGCGTGACGATCTCGTGCAGCTCTTCGGTGCTGTAGAACTCGAGCCGCGTGGGAATCCCGAACCGATCGCGCAAAGGCGTTGTCAGCAGGCCCAGCCGGGTGGTGGCGCCGACCAGCGTAAAGGGTTGCAATTCGATGCGAACCGTACGCGCTGCGGGGCCTTCACCGATCACGAGATCCAACTCGAAATCCTCCAGCGCGGGGTAAAGAACCTCTTCGACCGCGGGGTTGAGACGATGAATCTCGTCGATGAACAGGACGTCTCGGGCCTCCAGGTTGGTCAATATCGCCGCCAGGTCGCCAGCCTTCGCCAGGACCGGCCCCGATGTCATGCGAAACCCGACCCCGAGTTCCGCCGCCATGATCTGCGCCAGTGTCGTCTTGCCCAATCCGGGTGGTCCGTGAAACAGCGTGTGATCCATCGCTTCACCGCGCTGCCGGGCCGACTGGATGAATATCTTGAGGTTGGCGCGCGCCTCGGCCTGACCGATGAACGCATCCATGGATTTCGGCCGGAGCGAGCGGTCTGTGTCCTCGGGCAAGGGATCGGGACGCAGGGTCGGATCCGGGTCGGACATGTCTTATTCCTTTGGCGCCAAAATCTTGAGAGCCGATCGTATCAGAACCGCGGTATCGGCGCCGGGATTATCGCCAGCCACTCGGGCCACAGCCGCCGCGCCGTCCCCGGGCCCGTACCCGAGGTTGGTGAGAGCCGAAAGCGCCTCAGCCTGTGCGTTCGTGCCGGCCTCCGGTGGCGGACTCGCCGACGTGGCCGAAGGCATCGAATCCGTGTCCCCCGTCACCCCCGGCGCTGCCTGCGCGCCACCGCCCGGTCCGCCCATTGCCATAACTTCGGCGGCGCGGTCCTTGAGTTCATTGACGACGCGCTGCGCGGTCTTTGGTCCGATCCCTTTCGCAACCTTCACGGCGTTCCAGTCACCAAGCGCAACCGCCCGCGCGACACCGTCGGGACCAAGAGATCCGAGTATGGCCAGGGAAGCCTTCGTTCCGACGCCCTGCACACCGGTCAGGAGGCGGTGCCATTCCTTTTCGACCAGTGTCGTGAAGCCGACGAGTTGCATCAGATCCTCCCGCACCACGAGATCGGTATAGAGTGCCGTATGCTCGCCCGCCGCCGGCAAGGCCTGAAGGGTGCGCTCGGAACAATGTACAAGATAGCCAAGCCCGCCCACATCAATGAGGACGTGATCGGGGGCACGATAGTCGATGCGTCCTGCGATACGGCCGATCATGCGCGCACCCGCCGGTCCGGCTGCACATGGTGCGCATGACAGATCGCCACGGCCAACGCATCCGCCGCATCAGGAGTGTCAGGTGCCGCACCGGGCAATTGCAGGCGGACCATGTGCAGGATCTGCGCCTTTGCGGCGTGACCGACACCGACCACGGTCTTCTTGACGGTGTTGGGCGCATATTCCCCGATCGGCAGCCCGGCTTGTGCCGGTACCAGGAGGGCAACCCCGCGCGCCTGACCGAGTTTGAGCGTGCCGGCCGCGTCACGGTTTACGAAAGTCTGCTCGACCGCGGCTGCATGCGGGCGGTAAATCGCAACGACCTCTGTCAGCTGCCGGTGCAATTCAAGCAATCGTGCCGCAAGTTCCCCGTCTCCCGAAGAACAGATGCCGCTCGCCACATGGGCAAGCCGGCTTCCATCCACGTCTATCACGCCCCAGCCCATCTGGCGCAAACCGGGATCTATACCAATTACCCGCATGTCCTGCCCTCTTTTCTGGTCTTTTTCATTGGTTAGCACGAAAGGGGAACAGACACCAAGCGGAAGTCGACAGAGCATCCCGACCGCGTCGGGCAAGCAGCCGTGACGACCCATGCAGGAACTGCATAAGGACTATGCAGTGCGCTCACTTGCTTGGCAAAGCGCGGGCGACTAGATGCCGGTCAGAGCCTCTCGACATTCCGTCATTCATCAAAAGGAGCTTATCCAATGGCTGCTATCGACACCACCCGCCCGCACAACGCCCCGACCTTCGTTCTTGGCGATGCCCTTGGTCGTGCCCTTGTGGCATTGAAAAACTGGAACGACGAGCGTGTGACGCGCAACGCCCTGTCCCGCCTTTCGGATCGCGAGCTTGACGATATCGGAATCTGCCGTGGTGACATCGCCCGGATTTCAGCACGGGCATGAGAACAAGCAACCTGCACGGTTGCTTCGAAAAGGCCCCGCATCCGTCCCCCGGCGCGGGGCCTTTTCTTCGGCAGTGGCATTCATCCGGTCAAAGGAATGGACCCAGCTTTTTCGCAATGCCAAGCGACAGCGGTTCAGGATGCATCAGGACCGCTCCGACACGATCTATCGTCGTTCCCTTTTCAAGGCGCTCCACACGAGTGGTGTAATCGCTCATCCCCAGATGGGCGATAAGAGCACCCTTGATGCAGATTATCGTGATCACTGACAGAAAAAGGCCACGCCACGGAGCTCGGTAGCTCGGGGGCCTTGGACGTGGCCGACATCGGATCAACCCGTCCGACCCGATTTCAGTGATATACCCGTCCGAGAGACGCTCGCGCATGCGACCAACCCGCATGCAACGTTGTTCAAAGTCTTGGCGCGTGTAATCCATTTTCGGCATCCAGATCAGACACCCCCGCCCAATCCGGACACTAAATTCCGTTCGGAATGTGGCAATTTCAAGGCAGTTGCCACATTTCGGCAAAATTTCGGCTACATTTGGGCCACGTTTTTCACAGTGAGCGTTGCCCAGTCACCAATCCTGTCAAGATGGATCACATCGTTTCCAAGACTTGAATAAACCCGGCCGACCTCTTCTGCCTGATCGTTGAGAATACCCGAAAGAATCACATGCCCACCCGGACGCATGCGCGCGGTGATCGCCGGTGCAAGGGCAGTCAATGGCGCCTTGAGTATGTTGGCGAACACAAGATCAAAGGGCGCGGCGCGTTCGATATCTTCATGATCCAGGCCATCCGCCCGAAGGCATCTCACGCGTCCTTCCAGAGCGTTGGCCGTCACGTTCGAATGCGCCACCTCGATCGCGACGTCGTCGATATCACTCGCAAGGACCAGACCCGGCCAGATCCGCGCCGCGGCCATCGCCAGCACGGCCGTGCCACATCCCAGATCCAGAACCGACCGGGCCGAGACGCCCTCTCCGGCCAGCCGATCCAGCGCCAGAAGACATCCCTGCGTGGTTCCGTGGTGTCCGGTGCCAAAAGCCATCGCCGCCTCGATCAAGAGGGCGACACGGTTGTCCGGCACCTTGTCCGCGTCATGGCTGCCGTAAACGAAGAAACGGCCGGCCTCGACCGGCGCGAGTTCCCGCCGCACCTTCGCCACCCAGTCCACCTCGGGCAGTTCCGACACTGCGAACGTTCGAGCATCATGCATCGTGGCCAGCAGCGCGAGCCCCGCCCTATCCGGCTCTTCGTTGAAATAGCCGCCGACTTCCCACAGGCCGGACCCGTCCTCCAGCTCGAAAACGCCCACGCCGGTGGGCGCCGGGCACAACCGTTCCATGGCCTCGCCCAGGGCTTCGGCCGCATCGCGGCCCTTCAAGGTTGTCAGTGCCGTGAACGTCGGCATCCAGTTGCCCCCTCCTGTCAGATTTGGCGGTCTATTCCGCCGGAGCGGGATCGCTGCGGGTAAGTATCGTTTCCTGCCCCGGCCGGGGATGCCGCGGAATCAGCAACGACAGAAACAGCGAAACACCCGCCATTGCCGCGGCCAGGATGAAAACGCCGCCCGGAGAGACGAGCCAGAGATACCCCAAAAGTGCCGGCAGGAAAACCGCTGCTATATGGTTGATGGTGAAGGCCACCGCCGCGGTCGGCGCGATATCGCCCGGGTCCGCGATCTTCTGGAAATATGTCTTGAGGGCCAGCGCCAACGCGAAGAGCAGGTGATCCACAACGTAAAGCGATGCCGCCAGCACCACACCCCAGCCGAAATAATAGATGCCACCATAAGCCAGGAAGACAATCATCAGCCCTGCATATTCGAAGGCCAGCGTGGCGCGCTCTCCGTAGGAAAAAACCGCCCGCCCCATGAGTGGTGCAAAGATCATGTTGGCGAGCAGATTGACAAGGAACAGGCCCGTGACCTCGTGCACCTCGAAACCGAACTTCTCCACCATCATGAACCCCGCGAAGACCACGAAGATCTGCCGCCGGGCCCCGGCCATGAACTGCAGGGCGTAATATAACCAGTAGCGCCGCCGCAGGATCATCCGCTTGACCTGCGGGTTCGGCGCCTCGAACCTGGGATAGGCAACCATGCACAGCAAGGCGACCACCGCGGTGAATCCGCCAGCCAGCATGTAGACCATGTTGAATGTCAGCCCGAGCGTTTCCCACGTCGCGACGATGAGCAGGTAGGCCACCAGGGTGGCCGCGGACCCGGCCGCCACCATCCAGCCCAGAACCTTGGGCGCGCGCAGCTTGTCGATCCACTGAAGCTGCAGCGACTGGTTGACCGTCTCGTAATAATGAAAGCCGATGGAACTGAGCATGGTGATTGTCAGGATGCCGGCAAGCGAGGGGAACTGCGCGGTCAGCGCAGTTGCCACCCCCAGCAGGACCAGCGAGACGAGGCCGAGGACCTGCTCATGCATGAAGATGATGACCGCGATCACCCCAACCGCCAGGAAGCCGGGAATTTCCCGCACCGTATGCAGCCAGCCGATATCGGAGCCATCGAAGCCCGCCACCTCGATGACGAAGTTGTTGAGCAGAGCCGACCAAGTGGCGAAGGCAACAGGCATCGCCGCCGCCATCAGGAAGAGAAGCGTAACCGGCCGCCGCCAGAACGGCAGATCACGCGCATTGGCCAAGGGGAATGTACGGGTCATGCCCTTCCTTAAGCCCAGCATACCGGAATGGCGAGGGTCTGATCTGGATCAATGACGCGGCCAACCCGTCGTGCAAGAAGGCCAACCGGCAAGGAAAGGCGGCTCATGGACCTTTTGGCACTTGTGGAACGAATCGGCGAGGCGCCGGCAGCGGCACTTCTGGGGCTTCTGACCGGCACGATTTTCGGGGTCGCGGCACAGCGATCGCGTTTTTGTCTGCGCGCCGCCACGGTCGAGTTCGCACGCGGTCGGATGGGCGACAGGGTTGCCGTCTGGTTGCTCACCTTTTCCACGGCCATGGTCTGGGTGCAGGCGGCGGACCTGATGGGATGGATGCGCAGCGGCGATGCGCGAATCATGGCCGTCCCCGGAAGCTGGTCCGGCGCGGTGCTCGGCGGGCTCGTGTTCGGCATCGGCATGGTGCTGGCGCGCGGCTGTTCCGGGCGGCTTCTGGTTCTGGCGGCCACCGGAAATCTGCGTTCCCTCATCTCGGGCCTGATCTTTGCCGTGGTCGCGCAGATGAGCCTGGCAGGATGGCTGGCTCCCCTGCGCAATTCGCTTGCCGCGCTGTGGGTCACGGGCGGGGGCCAAAATCTTGATCTTCTGGCCGCGGCCGGCCTGCCGCAGGCAGGCGGCCTGATACTCGGTGTCGGCTTCGCGGTGGTGGCCCTGGTGATCTCGCGCCGCAACAGGATCGGCGCATCGCGGCTTGTCTTTGCGTCCGGCGTGGGATTCGCCGTGGCCGTGGGATGGGTCGCGACATTCTCGCTTTCGCAGATTTCCTTCGAACCGATGCAGGTTGAAAGCGCGACGTTTACCGGCCCTTCGGCGAATACGCTGATGTTCTTTCTCGACCGGTCGGCAATCCTGGAATTCGACATCGGATTGGTTCCCGGTGTCTTTGTCGGCGCCTTCCTGGCGTCCATGATCGCCGGTGAGTTCCGGCTTCAGGGTTTTGACGGCCCCGCAAGCATGCGGCGCGCAATCACGGGTGCCGGATTGATGGGATTCGGCGGCATGCTGGCCGGGGGCTGTGCGATCGGAAACGGAGTGACGGGAAGCTCGGTTTTCGCGGGCACGGCATGGCTGTCACTGGTGGCGATGTGGGTCGGCGCCATGGCAACCGACTTTCTGGTCGATCAAAGCCGTGCTGGCCGGCAGGTGGCCTGACACCGCCACCGGACCGGGTGCACGGGGCCGGGCGGACATGATCACCGGTTTTGTCGCCGGACCCACCGAAGCATCAGAAATGCCAATGACCGCGGGGGAATGGACCCGGCTTTGAACGCGCCGGATCCGTCCTGAATGTCATTGCAACGGATTTCACTCACTCGGCTGTGGTGGTGCCGCTCATGTAATTGGTCATGAAAGCGGGCTCTCCCAGCTTCTTCAGCAAGTCCAGTTGCAGATCCAGCCACTCCCAGTGGCCTTCCTCATCCTGAACGATTCGCTCGAAAAGGGCGCGGGTTCCGATATCGTCATTGTCGAAGGCTTCCCGTGCCGCACGGGTATAGAACTCGATCGCGCCCTGCTCCTCGGCCTTGTCGGCCTCGAACAGTTCCGTAAGGGTTACCGCCTTCGCGGGCGTCTTTGACGGCTCCAGCCGGGGCGTGCCGCCCAGAAACATGATGCGATCGATGAATGATCCCGCATGGCCCAGCTCTTCCTGCATTTCATCGCGCATCCGGGCGGCCAGCTTGTCGATTCCCCAGTCCTCCAGCGTGTGAACATGCAGGAGATACTGATGCACCGCGGTGAGTTCCATCGAAAGCGCGGTCTGAAGATTCTCGATGCTTCCGGTTCTGTCTGCCATGCGAAATACTCCTCGTCATTGGATGCGCGTTCCAGTCGGAGCTATTCAACCCGCGAATCTTTACAACCGTGTGCGACCTTGCGTCACTCAGAAAAAGCTCTGCGGATCGATGTCCACGCTGAGCCGCAGTTGCGGCGGCAGTTTGAATTGCGCCACCCATTCCGAAACCGCCGCCTGAAGCGGTGCGCTTCTGGGCGCCCTGACCAGAAGCCGTACCCGGTGACGCCCGCGGATACGGGCAATCGGGGCGGGCGCCGGGCCGAACACCTGTGCCCCGACCTGCTGAATCGGGCCGTCCTGCCGCGCCAGCCTGTTGCCCATGTCGAACACCGACTGCATGTCGGGCGACGAAAGGATGATCCCGGCCATGCGTCCGTAAGGTGGCATCCCGGCATGGCGCCGCTCCTCCGCCTCGGCACGCCAGAACCCGTCCTCGTCCCCCGACAGGATCGCGCGGATCACCGGATGTTCCGGCTGGAAGGTCTGCAACATGGCCACACCGCGCTTTTCGGCCCGCCCTGCGCGGCCCGCAACCTGCCGCATCAACTGAAACGTGCGCTCTGCCGCGCGCAGGTCGGATCCCTGCAACCCGAGATCGGCATCAATCACGCCCACGAGGGTCAGAAAGGGAAAATTGTGTCCCTTGGCGACAAGCTGTGTGCCGATGATGATGTCAGCCCCGCCGTCCGCGATTTTCCGTATACGGTCCTTGAGGGCGCGCGCCGAACCGAACAGATCGGAGGACAGGGTTTCGATCCGCGCATCGGGAAATATGGCTGCCGCCTCCTCTCCCAATCGCTCCACCCCGGGGCCGACAGCGGCAAGCCGGCCCTCGGCCTCGCAGGAAGGACAATGCGTCGGGATCGGCCGTGTCTCACCGCATTGATGGCACACCAGCCGCGCTTGAAACCTGTGTTCCACCATCCGCGCATCGCAATGGTCGCACCCGATCTGGTGGCCGCAGGCCCGGCACAGAGTCACCGGCGCATAGCCGCGGCGATTGAGAAACAGGAGCGCCTGCTCACCGGCCGCGATCCGCGCCTCGACGGCACGTTTAAGGGTCGGTGAAATCCAGCGGTCCGCCGTCAGCTTGACGCCACGCATATCGACTGCGTGTATCTCGGGCAGGACCGCGTCGCCGAAACGCGCGGCCAGTTCCAGCTTGTCGTACTTGCCGGCTTCCGCATTGGCCCAGCTTTCCAGGCTCGGGGTGGCCGAGGCCAGTACAACCCGCGCGCTGCACAGCGAGGCGCGCAACACCGCCATGTCGCGCGCATTGTAGAGCACGCCGTCCTCCTGCTTGTAGGAGCTATCGTGCTCCTCATCCACGACGATCAGGCCCAGATCTCGAAATGGCAGGAAAAGTGCCGATCGCGCTCCGACCACCACCTGCGCACCTCCCTGACCCACCATTTTCCATGCGCGGCGGCGCTCGGTCATGGTGACACCGGAATGCCATTCCGCCGGGCGGGCACCGAACCGGGCCTCGATCCGGGTCAGGAATTCGGCGGTCAGGGCGATCTCGGGCAACAGCACGAGCGCTTGCCGACCTTGCCGCAGAACCTCTGCCACGGCTTCCAGATAGACCTCTGTCTTGCCCGAGCCCGTTACCCCGCGCAGCAGCGTGGTGCCATAGACACCCGTCCGCACCGCGGCCCTGAGCGTCTGCGCTGCCTCCTCCTGCTCCGCGGTGAGCACCCTTGACACACTGGCCGGATCAAGATGCGGGTACGGACGGTCGCGCGGCGTGTCCTCCTCGCGCACCACGCCCTGCGCCACCAATCCCTTGACGACCGAAGTCGAAACATCCGCCGTCTCTGCCAGTTCCCGCATGGTGAAGGCCAGCCCGCCGTAATCCTCCAGCGTTTGCAGAACCCGCGAACGGGCCTTTGTGGCGCGGTCCGGCTGCCCCTCGCCCCGGCGATAGATCTTGCGCATCGAGGGTGGATCACCAAGGCCCGGCGCCCGCGTCGCAAGGCGCAGCATCGCCGGCATCGGCGTCAGCGTGTAATCGGCCGCCCGGCGCAGGAATTCCTGCATTTCCTCGCGCATCGGCGCAACGTCGAGAACCCGGATCACCGCGCGCACCTTGCTCAGGTCGAAACCGCCCCGGCCCGGCCCCCAGACAACACCCGGCACCTTGCGCGACCCGAGAGGGACTTCCACGAAAGCGCCGGGATGGCATCCGCCTTCCGGCGCGCGGTAATCCAGCAAGCGGTCCAGCGGCTGTGTCGTGAGCACGGCCACCACTGCGCCCGCGTCGTAGAAATCCGCGCCGTGACTTGTCACTGCGGCCTCCGTCAAAGGGGTTTCGGGCTTCCATCCTATGGGGTAAACGCATCGGGGAAAAACCCAAAGCCGTGCAAAGGGGCATACCGAGATGAAATTTTTCGTAGATACTGCCGAGGTCGATCAGATCGCCGAGCTCAACGAGCTTGGCATGGTCGACGGGGTCACCACGAATCCGTCCCTGATCATGAAATCGGGACGCGACATTCTTGAGGTCACAAAGGAGATCGCGGCGATGGTGGACGGCCCCGTGAGCGCCGAGGTGGTCGCGATCGAAGCCGACGCGATGATCGAAGAGGGGCGCAAGCTGGCCACCATCGCCGACAACATCGCGGTGAAGGTGCCGCTGACATGGGACGGGCTGAAGGCCTGCAAGGTTCTGTCAGCGGAGGGTAACATGGTCAACGTGACGCTGTGTTTCTCCGCCAACCAGGCGTTGCTTGCCGCCAAGGCCGGCGCCACTTTCATCAGCCCCTTCATCGGGCGGCTGGATGATATCAACCTGGACGGAATGGAATTGATTGCCGATATCCGGAACATCTATGACAATTTCGGGTTCGACACGCAAATCCTCGCAGCCTCGATCCGCAACGTGAACCACGCCTGCGACGCCGCACGCATCGGGGCGGACGTGATGACCGCTCCGCCCGATGTGATCCAAAAGATGGCCGCACACCCGCTGACGGACAAGGGACTGGACGCATTTCTCAGCGATTGGGAAAAAACGGGGCAGAAAATACTTTAAGGACGTGCTATAAACCCCTGAACAAATTACAGGCCATCCCGGATACGACGCGTTGAGGTTCTGATGAGCAGCATACCCCAGATTGATGACACGATGCGCGAGCGCATCATTGCACAGCCGGATGTCATCCTTGAAGATCAAGACCTTATGCGCGCCCTGATCGCGGCGAATGAGCGGTCCATGGGGGGCAACATCGTTGATCTCAGGGGGATCGCGATGGAACGGCTGGAGGCGCGGCTGGACCGTCTGGAAGACACCCACCGAAGCGTGATAGCGGCCGCATACGACAACCTGGCCGGCACCAACCAGGTGCATCGGGCAATCCTGCGGATGATGGATCCGGTCACTTTCGAGGGGTTCCTGACCGATCTGGGTGGCGAAGTTGCGGAAATCCTGCGGGTGGACAGCGTCCGGCTTGTGCTGGAGTCGGTCCAGAACGACGAGGATCCGGCGGTGCGCCGCATGGGGGATGTCCTTTCGATCGCGGAACCGGGGTTCATCGAGGATTATCTGGCCGGCGGAAACGGGGCGCCACACCGGCCGGTTATCCTGCGCCAGACCAGTGAGGGCGAGAACCGCATTCATGGCAACAAGGCTGGCTTCATCCGTTCCGAAGCCTGCCTGCGGCTTGATTTTGGCGAGGGCCGCCTGCCGGGCATGTTGGTCCTCGGCGCCGAGGATCCGCATCAGTTCACACCCAAACAGGGCACGGACCTGCTGTCTTTCTTTGCCGGTGTCTTTGAACGGGCGATGCGCCGCTGGCTGTCATGATCTCGGCGGCCGCCCGCGATGCGCTGCAGGGTTGGCTGGATGCACAGAAGGCTCTGCGGGATGTCTCTGCCAATACCATCGACGCCTACGCGCGTGACGTGGCAGAATTTCTTGCCTTCCTGACCGCGCACGAAGGCGCCCAGCAGGGATTGGCACCGCTTTCCCGGGTGCGCGTCGGCGATATGCGCAGCTGGATGGCACATCAGCGTGGCCGGGGGATCGGCGCGCGATCACTGGCGCGCAAGCTTTCCGCGGTCAAATCCTTCTATCGTTGGCTCGCGGAACGGGAAGGCTTCGATCCCACACCGGTACTGACCACGCGCGCACCGAGATATCAACGCAAGCTGCCCCGGCCGCTGGCCACCGATGCAGCGCGCGACATGATCGAAAACCTCGAACTTCAATCGCAGACCCCCTGGATCGCGGCCCGTGATCAGGCCGTCGTGACATTGCTCTATGGCTGCGGCTTGCGGATTTCCGAGGCGCTTGGCCTTGATGGCGGCGTGCACCCGATGGGCGACTCGCTGCGTATTCGCGGCAAGGGCGGCAAGGAACGGATGGTGCCGGTCCTGGCCGTGGCTCAAACAGCGGTGGCCCGCTACGCCCGCTTGTGCCCGCACCCGGTAGAGCCGGGAAAGCCCCTGTTCTACGGGCTTCGCGGGGGGCGGCTGGGCGCCCGCGCCGTTCAACAGACAGTGGCCCGGACCCGCGCGCAGCTTGGCCTCCCCGCAAGCGCGACCCCACATGCGATGCGGCACAGCTTTGCCACCCATTTGCTGAATGCAGGGGGGGACTTGCGTGCCATACAGGAGCTTCTGGGCCATGCCTCCCTGTCGACCACGCAGGCCTATACCGAGGTGGATGGCGCACGTCTCGCGGATGTCTACGCGCGCGCGCATCCGAGGGCGTGATTGCGCCCCGCCGGGATTTCCGGCATGACGGACACATGACACGTGAATTCAAGGCATTGGCGGTACACCTTCTTACCGCAACCGGGGCGGTTTTCGCCATGCTGGCGATGCTGGCCGCAGTGGACGAGAAATGGGACATGATGTTCCTTTGGCTGGTGATCGCCTTCGCGGTGGACGGGATCGACGGGCCTCTTGCGCGGCGTTACCTCGTTTGGGTCAATGCAAGGCGCTTCGACGGGGTGCTTCTGGACCTGATCATAGATTACCTGACCTATGTGTTCATTCCCGCCTTCGCGCTTTTCAAATCCGATCTGCTACCCGGGTGGACCGGGTGGGTCGCGATCATCATAATAACCTATGCAAGTGCGATGTATTTTGCCGATACAAGCATGAAAACAAAAGATAATTCATTCTCCGGCTTTCCCGGGGCCTGGAACATGCTGATCCTGGTCCTGTTCGCGACACAACCAAATTTCTGGCTGATCCTGTTCATTGTCACCGCGCTTTCAGTGACCATGTTCCTGCCGCTCAAGTTCATCCACCCTGTGCGCACCGCCCGCTGGCGGGCGCTTTCGCTACCGGTCGCCTTCGCCTGGACCTTTTTCGCCGGGTGGGCGGCATGGGTGGATTTCCACCCCGAAAGCTGGGCCCATTGGGGGCTGGTGATAACCTCGCTCTACCTGCTGTTCGCGGGCATCCTGCAGCAGCTCATCCCGGCCCGGCGAGTCTGAGTGTTCCGAACGGATTGAAGAGTTTGCACACGGGTCTTGAATGAGCCCCCCGGGCACCGAACCGCGTTCATGATTCTCACAATACCGGCCACGGGCCGGTTCAGGCGTCATGCGCGCCCTCGGCCAGCCCCCTGACGAAATCCAGAACCTGCGCCGGGCTATGCCCGTCACCGATCCTGCCGACGATCGCCGACCCGACCACGGCACCATCCGCCACCGAAGCGATATCGCGCGAGGTTTGAGGATCCCGGATACCGAAGCCAACGATCACCGGCAGGTCGGTCTGCGCCTTGATACGGGCCACCTCGGGGCCCACGTCAGCGGCCTCCGCGGCCGCGGCACCGGTAATTCCGGTGATGGACACGTAGTAAACGAATCCGCTGGTATTCTGCAGGACCTTGGGCAGGCGTCTGTCGTCAGTCGTCGGCGTTGCAAGGCGAATGAAGTTCAGCCCCTCCGCCTGTGCGGGAATGCAGAGTTCGTCATCCTCTTCCGGGGGCAGATCGACCACGATCAGACCGTCGATGCCCGCCGCCTTCGCATCCTTCAGGAACCGCCCCACCCCACGATTGTAGATCGGGTTGTAGTAACCCATCAGCACGATCGGCGTGAGGTTGTCGTCCTTGCGGAATTCGGCCGCCATGGCCAGCGTCCTCTCCAGCGTCTGGCCAGCCTCAAGGGCGCGCTGTCCGGCAAGCTGGATCGTGGGTCCGTCGGCCATCGGGTCAGTGAAGGGCAGACCCAGCTCGATGATGTCCACCCCGGCGCCGGGCAGCCCCTTCACCACCTCCAGCGAGGTCTCGTAATCCGGGTCCCCCGCCATCACATAGGCGACGAAGGCTTTCGTGCCTTCCTCCTTCAGAGTGGCGAACTTTTCGTCTATCCGGGTCATCGGGCGATCCTTTGCCATGCGTCGCACCGATGTGCAGAAACGGCGCAGGAAAATCAATCCTCCGATTGCACGGAACGTCACATGCCGCGCCCGATTCGTCCCGGAACCACACGCGCTTGCACAGCGGCTTCGCGGCGCATAGAAGCGCGCCGAGGCAAACGGGAGACGACCGATGGGTTTCAGGATGGGAATCGTGGGGCTGCCCAATGTGGGCAAGTCCACTCTCTTCAACGCGCTGACGCGCACCGCCGCGGCGCAGGCGGCGAACTTCCCCTTCTGCACGATCGAGCCGAACGTGGGCGAGGTGGCAGTGCCGGACAGGCGGCTCGACCGGCTGGCGGAAATCGCCAGGTCGAAACAGGTCATCCCCACGCGCATGACCTTCGTCGACATCGCCGGGCTGGTGAAGGGGGCCAGCAAGGGCGAGGGGCTGGGCAACCAGTTCCTTGCCAATATCCGCGAGGTCGATGCGATCGCCCATGTGCTGCGCTGCTTCGAGGACGGGGACGTGACCCATGTGGAGGGCCGTGTCGATCCGGTCTCGGATGCCGAGACGATCGAGACCGAACTTATGATAGCCGATCTGGAAAGCATCGAGAAACGCCGCGCCGGCCTGGTACGCAAGCTCAAGGGCGGCGACAAGGAGGCGGTGCAGCAGGACAGGTTGCTGGCCGCCGCGCAGGCCGCTCTGGAAGATGGCCGGCCCGCGCGCGTGGTCGAGGTCGATGCCGAGGACGCGCGCGCCTGGACCGGACTTCAGCTTCTCACCACGAAACCGATCCTCTACGTGTGCAACGTGGACGAGGCAAGCGCGGCACATGGCAACGCCTTCTCGGCGCAGGTGGAACGTATGGCGTCCACCCAGGGCGCGGCAAGCGTGGTGATCAGCGCCCGCATCGAGGAGGAAATCAGCCAGCTCGACGCCGAGGAGGCGGGAATGTTCCTGGCCGAGATGGGGCTCGAGGAGCCGGGCCTCGACCGCCTGATCAAGGCAGGTTACGAACTCCTGCATCTTGAAACCTATTTCACCGTCGGCCCCAAGGAAACCCGGGCCTGGACGGTGCCGGCCGGCACCCGCGCCCCACAGGCCGCCGGCGTGATCCATGGCGATTTCGAAAAGGGGTTCATCCGCGCCGAGACCATCGCCTGTGACGATTTCGTGGCTCTGGGCGGCGAACAGGCAGCCAAGGAAGCCGGCAAGATGCGCGCCGAGGGAAAAACCTACATCGTCAAGGACGGCGACGTCCTGCATTTTCTTTTCAACACCTGAACCACCGTCGCGCGGCCCGCGCCCTTCATCTTTCTCCAAATACTCCCGCCGGAGGTGTCCCCGGGGCGCAAAATGCAGGCTGACGCCGATGAATATCGGGGGCGCACCTTCCGCGCGCCTTTGGCTCCGGGCCGGCCCGGAGCAGGTCAGGTCATCACCAGATCATCGGCAGGCGCGCCCTTGCCTCCGGTCACGATGGGTGGTCAGGATCGGCGCGGGCGCGCGGCGTGGTTCACTTGGCATGGGCCATTTCCTTTTCTGCGAATGCGGGCAGGACCTTGTCGATGAACAGCTGCAGCGAGCGTTTCTGCTGGTCCATGCCCATGCCCATCGAGGCGTAGTAGATGAAGGCATCGGTTCCGATTCCCTCGTACATCTTCAGTTTTTCCACCACCTTTTCGGGCGTGCCGAACATCAGGTTCTCCTCGAGCATGGCGGGATCGACCCGCGCATTGCCGTCGAGTTCGTCAAGCGGCACCTGCTCGGGAAATCCGTTGACCACGTCGCCCTTCTTCATCATCAGATTGCCGAACTGGCCCAGAACGTGGCGGACCGCGCCGATGGCGCCACACCTTTCCTCTTCGGTCTCGTAGACGGCCGTGTGGCGCATCACCGCCCATGTGCCGTCATATTTCCCGCCATTCTTCGCGATCGCGTCATCCAGCCGCGCGCGATAGGTCTCGGCCTCGGAAAACGGCATGGTCAGCGGCCAGCTGAGGATGTTGCACCCGTGCTCGACCGCGTAATCGAAGGTGATCGGCGCGCGCGCCGCCACCCAGACCGGCACCTCCGCCTGCATCGGCTTGGGGCAGGACGTCGCGCGGGGAAACTGCCAGTTTTCGCCCTCGTGTTCATGGTCGCCCATCCACAACGCGCGCACCACGGGCAGCATTTCCTGCATGTAGCGGTAGCTGTCCTTCTGATCGAGGCCGGGTTTCATCCGGTCGAACTCGCGCTGGTAGGCGCCCGAACCGATGCCGAATTCCAGCCGCCCGTCGCTGAGCACGTCGAGAAGCGCCGCCTCGCCGGCAAGGTTGATCGGATGCCAGTAGGCCGCATTCACAACGCCCACGCCCAGCCGGATGTTGCGGGTGTGCTCCCCCCACCACGTCAGGATCTGGAAAGGGTTGGGCGCGATCGTCATCTCCAGCGCGTGGTGTTCGGCGGCCCAGGCGATCCTGAACCCGGCGGCATCGGCCATCTGCACCATTTCCAGCGTGTGGTCGCGCACCGCGCGCATGTCCGTTCCGGGGGTCATACGCTCCATGTTGATCGCCAGATGGAATTTCATGTCGGATCTCCCTTGTGTCAGCGTGGCTGGAACGGGTTGGCCACCGGGTCTTGCGATATGTTCATCCACACCGTCTTGGGCCGCGTGTAGTCATAGACGGCCTGAAAGCCGCTTTCGCGGCCGTGGCCGGAATTCTTCATGCCGCCGAACTCGGCCACCGGCGAGATCGCGCGATAAGTGTTGACCCAGACGATCCCGGCGCGGACGGCACGCGACATCCGCAGGGCCCGCGCGCTGTCGCAGGTGAAGATGCCAGCGGCCAGCCCGTGCACCGTGTCGTTTGCCAGTTCCAGCGCCTCTTGCTCGGTCCGAAACCGCAGTACGCTCAGAACCGGGCCGAAAAGCTCGGTGTCGACGATGCGCAGGTCCGGGCGCGGGCAGTCGAGGATCGTCGGTTCGTAGAACATCTCGCCGGCCGCCTCGGCACGACGGCCGCCACAGACAAGCCGCGCGCCCTCCTCCAGCGCGCGGGCGACCTCGCGT
>Ga0102929_1000293_pt1 | contig 28997 bp, 20 predicted proteins | sample SalPonR1_B_D2_MG_FD_78510 | JGI IMG/M metagenome (GOLD analysis project Ga0102929, IMG submission 78510) | Salt pond soil microbial communities from South San Francisco under conditions of wetland restoration - Salt Pond MetaG R1_B_D2_MG | ecosystem: Environmental > Aquatic > Marine > Intertidal... | reverse complement strand
CGGATCTCGCCCACCATGACCGTATCGGGATCCTGCCTGAGCACCGCTCGGAGCGCCGCGGGGAACGTAAGCCCGCTGCGGGGATCCACCTGGACCTGCGTCACGCCCGGAAGCCGGTACTCGACCGGGTCCTCCAGCGTGACCACGTTCCGGCCCTCGCGGTCGAGGGCGTGCAGCAGCGCGTGCAGCGTCGAACTCTTGCCGCTCCCCGTGGGCCCGGTCGCCAGGATCACGCCCCGACCCGCATCCACCACGTCGCTCAGCCGTCGCGCGTCCTCCGCCGACAGCCCCAGTTCGCGGAGATCGAGCGGTGCGCGCTCCGAGTCGAGGATGCGGACCACCGCCTTCTCGCCTCCGCCCGAGGGCAGCGTCGAGACCCGCAGCGCGAGTTCACGGTCCAGCACCCGGACCCGAAGGCTGCCGTCCTGTGGCCGGCGGCGGACCGAGATGTCCATCCCCGCCATGACCTTGAGGCGTGAGACGAGCGCGGTCCGCACGGTCGGCGGGAGGGACCAGGCGCGGCGCAGGATGCCGTCGACCCGGATCCGGACCGAGACCGCATCCCGACCCGGCTCCACGTGGATGTCGCTCGCCCGGGAGCGAGCCGACTCGCGGATGATCTCGTCCACCAGTCGAACGAGCGGTGCCGCTCGCGCGGCACGTTCCAGGGTGGCGGAGTCCTCGACGTCCACGAGGTCGGTCCGCTCTCCGAGGATGGTCGCGAGGCGCGTGATCTCGTCGCCCCGCAGCGCCTCCAGGCCCTGATCGACTGCGACGGCCGAGGCGACTCTCAGACGGAGCCGGCGTCCGACCCGGAACCCGAGGTCGTCGAGCCGGGGGTCGAGCGGATGGGCCGTGGCGACCGTGAGCGTGCGCGCGTTCACCGCCAGCGGAACGACGCGGTGGGAACGGGCCGCTTCGACCGAGACGAGTCGCGTGGCCTGCGGGTCGGGTGTGAGGGGTGGGGCGGCCCACGGGAGTCGGAGGCGCTCGGCGAGCGACCGGGCCTGCGCGTCGCTTCCCGCCACGGGGGCGACGGAGTGGGGACTCGGTACGATTCGGGGGGTCGAGGACATGACCCACGCTGTGCCGGACGATCGGGCGCTCCCATGGGCGATCCGGCCTCACCCGTCGCGCGCCATCGGGCGATCCGGCCGTAGGTCAGTCCAGCAGCGCCATCACGACCTCGGGGACCCGCATGAGCGACGTGAGCCGCTCCGCCGCGTCCTCGGCCCGCGAGTCGGAGTCGCCCCGCCCCCCGACCACGAGCCCGAGGGCCGGGTTTCGGGTGTGTCCTCGGCGAACGTCCTCGATGTTGCCGTGGTCCGACACGACCACCAGGCGGTGCGAGGGGGGCAGTGCCTCGAGTACACCACCCAGGAAGTCGTCCACCCGCTCGAGGGCCGCAACTCCTGCGCTCACGTCCGACCGATGCCCGGCGGTGTCGGTTGCGTAGTGTGCGTACATCGTGAGGCCGCCCGGAGCCGCGATCGCGGCGAGCGTGCGACCCGCCTCGCGGGGAGTGGGTCTCGGAAGATCGTCCGGTCCGAGATGCCGGATCCATCCGTCGTTCACGATTTCGCTCGACACGGCCTCACCCCGTGCGAGGTGCTCGGCGTGCCGATCGAGGCGCCCGGCGCCGAGCGCCGCCAGTGGGGGGCCCGCGACCCGGCGTCTGGCCCGCTCGCCCGGCCACCCGGAGGGATAGGCGTTCGCGAATGCGGTGCGATGCCCGGCGCGGCCGGCACGGACGAGCAGGTTCTCGTCCCGCACCAGCGGTCGAAGGGCGGTGGGAACCCAGGGCCCGAAGTGACGCCCGAACTCCCGCGCCGCGTTCACCCCGGTCAGCAGCGTCGTCTGGCCGGTGCCGCTCTGGGGAAGTCCGTCGACGCCCAGATTCGCGTCGACCGGTACGGCCAGACTGGTACGTCCCGACCCCGACCCGACCCGGTGGGGCCGATCGAGGGACGGAAGATCATCGAGGAGGTTTCGGAGCGTCGGAAGCTCCGCGGCGAAGAAGGGGTTGAGGCCCGGGTCGGCGTCCCCGATCCCTACCCCGTCCAGAAAGACGAGGACAACGCCGGGGTCGGTCAGATGGCGTCGCCGATGGGCCGGAGGTCGATCGTGACCTGGACTTCGACGTGCCCCATGTCCGCGCGATCACGGAGCGCGTCACGCAGCCGCGGCTCCACCTTCTGGTACGCCGAGAGAACGCCGGCGCGAAGCTCCTTTCGGAGAATGCGCATCGCATTCACGTCGGGGCGGGAGGTCTTGGTCTCCTTCTTCGCCTCTGCGAGGTGCTCCGGGTACACGTTGAACGGCGACATCCCGAAGTCCTCGGCGCGATCGTGGTCCATGTACCGAACGGCGATGCTGACGTCTCCGCGCGCCTTGTGGTCGCTGAGATCACCGATCGCCTGGAACCGCTGGGCGAGCGGACCGAGGGTCTGGCTCTGGGCCGCACTCGTGTACGCGCGCTCGATCGCGGCGAAGAGGCGCTTGAGGCGCTCGGGATTCGTCGCGTCCACGGGAGGAACGTCGGTGTCGAGCTCGCGCCCCACGGCCTGACGTTCGGCGCGGGTGTCCGCATCGCGGCTGCGACGCCGGTCGATGTTCTCGAGGATGCGATCGGGGTTGGTTCTGAGCGACATGGGACCTCGGTACGTTTCGCGTGACGGGCATCCCGATGATAACCCGGTGCCGGGAAGCCCTCCAAGGTGTGCACCCTCAACACCGCGATACGTGCCGGTGTCGTGCAGGGAGGAGGCGATTCCCCACTCGCAGGTGCTACCTTCAATGGCTGAGTGGGATCCGCAGCACGCAGATTCCACCATCGACTCGACCCGACTCACCATGTCCCAGACCCTTCGACTCCTGTTCGCCGTCGCCCTCGCGGGTGCCTGCCTCCTGCCGGGGCAGGCGCACGCTCAAGAGGGAGACGAGGCGGCGGGGTCGTTCCCGGGTCCGGAACTCGGACCGGACAGCATCTTTCTCGGTTCCGCCGATCCCGCGTCCCGTGCGCGGGTCGTCGCCGGCCGGATCGAGGAGGGCAGGATCGAGATCGACGGGAAGCTCGACGACGCCGGGTGGGACGAGTCGGGGATCGCGAAAGGATTTCTTCAGCGTGAGCCGGTCGAGGGTGATCCGGCGTCGTACGACACCGAGGTGCGGATCCTCTTCAGCGACGAGGCGATGTACGTCGCGGCCAGGATGTGGGACGACGATTCCGAGGGGATCGCGCGCCAGCTCGTGCGGCGCGACTCACGCGGCAACTTCGACTGGTTCGCCGTACAGGTGGACCCGAATCTCGACCGTCGATCGGGGTACGGCTTCGAGGTGAGTGCCGCCGGCCAGCAGCGGGACGTGTACTTCTTCAACGACGAGAGCGAGGACGGCGCGTGGAACGCGGTCTGGGCTTCGCAGGTCTCGATCGACGACGACGGGTGGGTCGTCGAGCTCCGGGTCCCGCTGTCGCAGATCCGCTACGAGTCGGGAGCCGAGACGTGGGGGGTCAACTTCGTCCGCAAACGAACCGCGAACGACGAAACGTCCTACTTCGCCCTGCGATCCCAGCTGGTACGGGGCCGCGTCAGCCAGTTCGGCGAGATGGACGGCGTCGACATCCCGAGCTCGGTCCGCCGCATCGAGGCCCGGCCGTACGCCCTCTCGAGCCTCCAGACCGGGCCCGCGGAGCCGGGCGACCCCTTCTTCAGCGGCCGCGCCACCGGGATGGATGTGGGCGGAAACGTCCGCTTCGGGCTGGGAAGTGCCTTCACGCTCGACGCCACGATCAATCCCGACTTCGGTCAGGTCGACGCCGACCCCGCCGTGATCAACCTCGGTGCGTTCGAGGTCTTCCAGTCCGAGCGCCGCCCGTTCTTCGTCGAGGACTCCAACCTCCTTTCCTTCAGTCTGTCCGGGTACCGGGACGGTCTCTTCTATTCGCGCCGGATCGGTCGATCGCCGCAGGGTTCGGCACCCTTCAGCGCCGACTTCGTGGATGAACCGCTGAACGCCACGATCCTGGGGTCCGCCAAGGTGACCGGTCGAACGGAGCGTGGCCTTTCGGTCGGAGGCCTCGTCGCGATGACGCAGCAGGAGTCGGCCGTCGCATACTGGGAGGCCGAGGACCTGACCGCCGAGTCGATCGTCGAGCCACGGACGATGTACGGAGTGGTCCGGCTCGAGCAGGACCTGCGCGGGGGCGACACCCAGATCGGAGGGATCTTCACCGGCGTCGATCGCTCCAATCCGGGCAGTGGGGAACTGGACTTCCTGCCGACCAACGCGTACTCCGGCGGAATCGACTTCGAACACCGGTGGGGCGATCGCACGTGGTCGCTGTCGGGGAAGTTCGCCGGGTCGCTGGTGACCGGTGACCCGACCTCGATGATCCGGCTGCAGCGCGCGGCCAACCACCGCTTCCAGCGGCCGGATGCCCTCCGTGAGAGCATGGACTCGACCGCCACCTCCCTGACCGGCGCGATGTGGCGCCTGTCGTTCGGCAAGGAGCGGGGTGACCACTGGACCTGGTCCGCCTGGACCGGTGGCGTCACGCCCGGATTCGAGGTGAACGACATCGGCTTCTCGAGCTCGACAGAGCAGTTCGATGTCGGTGGCCGGCTCCGGTACGGTCAGATCACGCCGCAGGGGCCGTTCAGGAACTACAGCGTGTCGCTGTGGAGCTATCACGACTTCAGTCAGGAGGTGCTCGAATCCGAAGTCGGGTTCGGGGACGCGCTGAAGGCGTCGACGGTGATGCTCGACGTGCGGGGTGAATTCCTGAACTTCTGGGGATTCGAGACGGGTGGCTCGTTCAATCCCCGCCATGCCGACTACTCCGGCACGCGTGGTGGCCCGGTCATGGTCGATCCGGGCCAGGTCAGCGTGAAGGCGAAGCTGAACTCGGACCGGCGGAATCCCGTCGTCGTCGATTTCAGTGTGGACGCGAGCCGGGGCACCGACGATTCGGGTTCGAGTCTGAAGCTGAGCTCCGGGATCGAATTCCGCCCCTCGCCGACGGTCGAGGTGAAGGTGTCCCCGACGTGGTCGCGCTCCTCCGAGGCCGCCCAGTACGTCGCTTCGACATCTACGGTCGGCTACGATCCCACCTTCGGGCGGCGCTATCTCTTCGCCGAGCTCGATCGCGAGAGCGTCTCGATGGAGACCCGCGTGGACATCAGCCTCTCTCCGGCGCTCACCTTTCAGCTGTACGCGCAGCCTCTGCTGTCGAGCGGCGACTACGTCACCTATCGCCAGCTCGAAGGCACGCGGACCTTCGACTTCATCGACTTCCGGCCCGGTACGGCGTCGACGGCGGGGGACGAGGTGCTCTGTCAGGGCGGAGACATCTGTCTGGTCGACGGCCGGCAGTACATCGACTTCGACGGGGACGGAGTCACGGACTACGGATTCGGAGACCGTGACTTCAACATCCGCTCGCTCATCGGAAATGCGGTGCTTCGGTGGGAGTATCGTCCCGGCTCCACGGTCTTCCTGGTCTGGCAGCGGCAGCAGAGGGGCCGGATCAACACGGGCGACTTCAACTTCGGTCGTGACTTCGATGCACTGTGGGGCCTCGAGGCGGAGAACATGTTCATGATCAAGTTCGACTACTGGCTGCCTCTCTGATCGAACGGGGGTGGCTCGTGCCGTGCCGCCCGCCCATCCTCGAGGCATGAACCCCCACCAGCCCCTCGACTGCCGCCGCGAGGACTTCCGCGTCCCCGCCGACGTCCACTACCTGAACTGCGCCTTCATGGGCCCGCTCCCAGGGGTCGCCGAGGAGGCGGGCGTCCGCGCGATCCGGGAGAAGTCGACGCCCTGGACGGTCGGCCCGGACGATTTCTTCGAGACCAGTGACACGGTGCGCGGCCACTTCGCCTCGATCGTGGGTGGGCGAGCCGACGATGTCGCGATCCACCCTTCGGTCAGTTACGCGGTGGCGACGGCGGCCAGGAATCTGCCCGCGCCCCGGGGGAGCCGGATCGTCCTTCTCGCGGAGCAGTTCCCCGGCAACGTCTATGCCTGGCACCGGCTGGCGGCGGAGAACGACGCCGAACTCGTCACCGTGCCGCGACCCGAGTCCTCCACACCCGGCGCGGCCTGGAACGAGGCGGTCCTCGACGCGATCGCCTCGAAGACGTCGATCGTCTCGCTGCCCAACATCCACTGGACCGACGGAACGATCTTCGACCTCACCGCGATCGGGTCGCGTGCCCGGAAGGTCGGTGCGGCGCTCGTCGTCGACGGTACCCAGTCGGTCGGTGCCCTGCCCCTGGATGTCGACGAGGTCCGGCCCGATCTGGTCGTCGCGGCGGGATACAAGTGGCTGCTCGGACCCTACTCCACCGCGCTCACATGGCTCGGCGAGCGGTTCGCGGACGGTACGCCTCTCGAGGAGGGGTGGATCGCGCGCGAGGGCAGCGAGGACTTCCAGGCGCTCGTCGACTACACCGACGCGTACGGCCCCGGGCGGGTGCGCTACGACGTGGGCGAGCGGTCGAACTTCGCGCTGCTGCCGGTGCTAGACGCAGCGCTCGCCTACGTGGCCGGGCTGGGCGCCGACCGGATCCGGGACTACTGCGACGATCTCTCCCGGCCTCTCCTCGCTCGCGCCCGGGAGTTGGGCTTCGGGGTCGAGGAGGACGCGTACCGGGCGCGCCATCTCTTCGGCCTGCGCATGCCTCCGGGGCTCGACCTGAAATCGCTGCGCGACACGCTGATCGCCCGACGCATTCACGTCTCGCTGCGCGGCAGTGCACTGCGGGTCAGCCCGAACGTCTACAACGACGCGGGAGATGTCGCGGCGCTCGTCACCGCGCTCGAGGAGGCGGTCGGCGCCTGACGACGTCCGGTGGCGGATGTCGGTGCGTACCATGGCCCCGGCTGCATGCGGGTCCGACTACATACGGAAGAAGATCCGCTACATGCCGAAGAAGATCCGCGGAGTGTCGCCCACCGTGATGCCGTGCTCCTCGAACCAGCCGCGGTTCACCTCCAGCGCGTACTGCGCCGGGCCGGAGCTCTCGACGAACGCCTCGTCTTCCGGCTCCATCGGCTTGATGTCGATGATCCGGAAGGACGGATCCATGTAGGCGATATCGAGCGGGATGAAGGTGTTCTGCATCCAGAAGGCGCGCTCCTCGAGATCCTGGAAGACGAAGAGCATCCCGGCGTCCTCCCCGAGCTCCTCCCGGTACATGAGCCCCTGCGCCCGCTGGTCCGGCGTCCGCGCGACCTCGGCGAACACGGTGTCCGCCTGCTCGTCCGTTCCGAACACGACCCAGGCCGTGCCACGAGTCGGCGCCGGCGTGGCTTCGGAAGCAGATTCCGCCGACTGGAGTCCGGTCGTCGTCGCACTCGCGGTTCTCGCCCCGTCGTCGGGGGAGGTCCGCGCGTCGCCGCATGCCGCGAGAAGCGACGTCACGAGCAGCAGCACGGTCGTGGAACGGCCCCGGACCAATCCTTCAAGCATCATGGAAATTCCCTGTCGTGACGGTACTTGCGAGGGTCGCACCAAGGGCCGGTTGCTTGTAGCTTATGGCCTCGGTTCGGCCGACTGCGTGTCGTCCAGCCGATGAAAATACCACAGCCGGACCACGTTCGTTCGATGCTCGACACAGAACTCCTGGAGATCCTCGTCTGCCCCGAGACGAAGCAGTCGCTTCGCCTCGCGGAGCGTGGTGAGGTGGATCGACTTCTGGAGCAGCTGGGGTCGGAGCCGCGGACGGTGGCCGGTGGGGACGTCGCGCCGATGGAGGGAGCCCTCGTCCGAGAGGACGGTGGCCGCCTGTACCCGGTCCGCGACGGCATCCCCATCATGCTGATCGACGAGGCGGTCGAGCTTTCCTGAGCGGATAGCCGAGACCGCGACCATACCGGACAAGGAAACGCACGGGATCATGCGATTTTCCAGACTCGCAGCGCTCGCAGGAGTTCTGCTCCTGACAGCCTGCGGCGGGGAATATCCCCAGTCATCCATCGCACCCGCGAGCGACTTCGCCCACCGGATTCAGGATCTGTACTTCCAGATCTTCCTGTGGACGATGGGCATTCTCGCGGTCGTGTGGATCGTTCTGACCTACATCCTGGTGCGGTTCCGGGAAAAACCCGACTCGCCCGAGCCGGAGCAGATCCACGGGCATCTCGGACTCGAGATCGCGTGGACGATCGTGCCCGCGCTGATCGTCGTCGCCATCGCGGTGCCGACGATCCAGACGACGTTCGACACCCAGACGCCCGACCCGGACGCGATGGTCGTGGACGTGATCGGACACCAGTACTGGTGGGAGTTCCGTTATCCGGAGCTCGGCGGCGAGCGCACGGCCAACGAACTGCGTCTGCCCGTCGACCGTCCGGTCGCGCTCCGGATCTGGTCGGACGACGTGCTGCACTCCTTCTGGGTCCCGCAGTTGGGCGGGAAGCGTGACGCCTACCCGCTCCGGGCCGTTCCGGAGGGCGACGACACCAAGTACAACTGGATCTTCATGACCCCCCAGGAGGTCGGCACCTTCATGGGGCAGTGCGCCGAGTTCTGCGGACAGTCGCACGCCATCATGGGCATGCGCGTCGTGGTCGAGAGTCAGGAGGACTTCGACGCCTGGGTGGCCGACTGGAACGAGGGCCACGCCGAGGTCCCCGCCGCCGAGGAGATCGCCGAGGCGGAGCTCGAGGAAGAACTCCAGGAGGCGATCCCGATCGCCGAGGTGGCCGCGCTTCAGGACACGCCGCAGGACGTCCAGGACGCCGCGTCGCAGGAGGACGCGTCACAGGACACCGCGTCGCAGGACACCGCGTCGCAGGACGCCACCGACTCGACGCCGGTATCTGCCGAGCAGGCACTCATCGACGAGGGCCGCCAGGTCTTCCAGAGCGGGCTGGGCGGATGCATCGCCTGCCACGCGGTGCAGGGAACCGACGCGGCCGGCGTGATCGGGCCGAACCTGACGCTTCTGGGCCGGCGATCCACGATTGCGGCGGGGTGGCTCGAGAACACCCCGGAAAATCTGGTGCGCTGGATCACCGCACCGCAGGACATCAAGCCGGGCGTGCTGATGCCGGGCGTCGACGTCGCGGGGGGCAACTGGCCCGCCACCGGACTCACCGAAGATCAGGTTCGCGCGATCGCGGCCTATCTCCACTCCCTTCGCTGACGCATGAGTGACACCACCCTCGCGCCGGAAACGGCGCCCGAGTCGACGCCGAGCCACGACGTGCACGGCGGACACGACGAGCCTACCGGGCTCTGGAGCTGGATCACGACCGTCGACCACAAGCGGATCGGGATCATGTACTTCCTCACCTCGCTGGTCTTCCTGGCCATCGGGGGTATCGAGGCGCTGATCATCCGGGTGCAGCTGTTCGCGCCGGAGCAGGCGGTCGTCTCGGCCGAGACGTACAACCAGCTGTTCACGATGCACGGCACCACCATGATCTTCCTGGTGGCCATGCCGATGGCGGTGGCGTTCTTCAACTACATCGTGCCGCTGCAGATCGGAGCCCGGGACGTCGCATTCCCGCGGATGAACGCGCTCTCGTACTGGATCTACCTGTTCGGCGGGATCTACCTGAACGCGTCGTGGCTGTTCGGGGCCGCGCCGAACAACTCGTGGGTCGGGTACGCGCCGCTCACCTCCACCCAGTACAACCCCGGCCTGAACGCCGACTTCTGGGTGCTGGGCCTCTCGATCCTGGGCGTCAGCTCGATCATGGGTGGTGTGAACTTCATCACCACGATCATCCAGCTGCGCGCGCCCGGCATGAAGCTGATGCGCATGCCGATCTTCACCTGGATGACGTTCGTTACGTCGTTCCTGCTGGTGACGGCGCTTCCGGTGATCGCGGTCGCGCTGATCCTGCTGGCCTTCGACCGGTTCTACGCGACGAACTTCTTCGTCGCGGCCAGCGGGGGTGACCCCGTGCTGTGGCAGCACCTGTTCTGGATCTTCGGTCACCCCGAGGTCTACATCCTCGTGCTGCCCGCGTTCGGCGTGATCTCGGACGTGATCCCGACGTTCAGCAAGAAGCCGCTGTTCGGCTACCCCGTCGTCGTGTACGCCGGCGTGCTGATCGGCTTCATCGGGTGGGGCGTGTGGTCGCACCACATGTTCACCTCGGGGCTCGGCCCGATCGCCGACTCCTTCTTCGTCGCCACGACGATGATCATCGCCATCCCCACGGGGGTGAAGATCTTCAACTGGATGGCGACCATGTGGGGCGGGAAGATCAGGTTCAACACGGCGATGAACTTCGCGATCGGGCTGGTCGCCCTCTTCACCGTGGGCGGCCTCTCGGGGGTCATGCACGCCTCGGCGCCGGTCGACCTGCAGCAGCACGATTCCTACTTCGTGGTCGCCCACTTCCACTACGTGATCGTGGGCGGGATCCTGCTCGGCATGTTCAGCGGGGTCTACTACTGGTTCCCGAAGGTCACGGGTCGATTCCTGAACGAGAAGCTGGGCGCCTGGCACTTCTGGACCACGCTGATCGGGTTCAACCTGACCTTCTTCCCGATGCACTTCAGCGGGATGTACGGACAGCCCCGCCGGACGTGGACCTACTCCGAGACCCTCAACGTCGAGCTGTTCAATCAGCTCTCGACGTACGGTGGATTCATCCTCGGCGTCAGCACGCTGATCTTCGTGTGGAACCTCTGGAAGGGCGTGAAGAGTGGCGAGCCCGCCGGATCCAACCCCTGGGGCGCGGCGACGCTCGAGTGGTCGATCCCGTCGCCGCCGCACCACTACAACTTCCCGGCGCTCCCCACGGTGCAGTCGAGGGAGCCGCTCTGGCACGAGGCGGAACGGAAGTCGATCGAGGTCGTCACGCTCGCGGACCCGGAGGTGGAGCCCGAGATGCCCAATCCGTCCTACTGGCCGATCCTTCTCGCCGCGGGTGTGACCGCGACGTGGGCGCTCGTGATGACGGGCATCTGGTGGGTGCCGCTGATCGGCCTCGCCTTCACCGCCTTCTGCACCTACATGTGGGCCTTCGAGGATCCGTTCGCGAAGAAGGGCGCGGCAGGGGAGGTGACCCATGGCTGAGGCGGTTCTCGACCCGGGTTCCGGCCAGGCCGGCGGACATGATGCGTCGCACGACGAGCATCACTACACCGCGACCGGGCTGAGCAACTGGAAGGTCGGCTTCTGGACCTTCATCGGATCGGAATGCCTCTTCTTCGGCACGCTGCTTTCGACCTACATGGTCTACAAGGGTGCGAGCCTCGAGGGGCCGTACCCCAGCGACATCTTCGACATCCCGCTCACGACGCTCTCGACGTTCGTGCTGCTGATGTCGTCGCTCGCGATGGTGCTCGGGCTCGACGGGGTTCAGAAGGGTGACCGCAAGAAGGCGTCGTTCTGGCTCGGCGTCGTGGTCGTCTTCGGGGCGATCTTCCTGGGCTTCCAGTACTACGAGTTCAACCACTTCGTCCACGAAGGGCTGACGCTCGACCACAGCGTGTTCGGATCGACCTTCTACGTGCTCACCGGTTTCCACGGGGCGCACGTGACGGTGGGTGTGATCTGGCTGAGCACGCTCCTGATCCAGTCGCTGCGTGGGAAGCTGACACCCGACAAGGCGCTGCAGGTGGAGATCGCCGGTCTGTACTGGCACTTCGTCGACATCGTCTGGATCGTGATCTTCGTCCTCGTCTATCTCATCCCGTAGAGGTGACCGACATGTCCGAGATGACTCACGACGACGCGCACGCGGAAGGCGCGCACGCGTCCCCGGGCTTCTACTGGATGATCGGCGGGATCCTTGCGGTCCTGACCGCCATCGAGGTGGCGCTCTTCTACATGAAGCCCCCGATGGAGCAGCCGCTGCTGCTCATCCTGTCCGCCGTGAAGTTCGCGATGGTCATCGGGTACTTCATGCATCTGAAGTTCGACTCGAAGATCTTCGCCGGCGTGTTCATGGCGGGACTGGTGCTGGCGATGTTCATGGTCAGCGCGCTGGTGGTCCTCTACCACTTCCTGCCCCCGCAGCAGGTGCCCGTGGTCGGCTGACCACCGCCGCGGAGCCGCATGACCGACTCCCGACGTACACGGCCTCGAGGTCGGATCCGGTGAACGGGATCCGGCCTCGACGTGTATTCGGACGCATGGAAGATCCGGGAGTGCGCGAACGGACGCGCCGGTGGGCAGGCAGCGCTTCATGCGCGGTTGTCGTCATGACGGCGGCGGTGATGTCCTCCGCGTCGGCGCTGGCCGCCCAGACCCAGGAGGAGATCGAGGTGGGACCCACGCCGCAGCCGACGTTCGGATACGAGGCGGCTCGAAGCGTCGAGCGGGAGGTCCACGCCGCCATCCTCGCCAAGGAGCGGCCCGACACCCGGGATGCACACATCGAACGTGCGGTCGAGCTCGGGCGTCGGTACGTCGCTTCCTCCCCCGAGGACGCGGACGCGCACTACTGGCTCGCCGTCTCCCTCGGCCTGGAGACCGAGTATTCCGGCCCCTTCGCGAAGCTCACGACCGGGAAGGAGTGCTACGAGGCCACGGCCCGCGCGCTGGAACTGGATCCGGACCATGCGGGCGCCCACGAGCTGCTGGGGCGAATCCACGCGGGAGTCATGAGGCTTCCATGGCTCGTGCGGAAGCTGGGTGCGTCCCTCGGGATGAACGATGCACTCGGTCAGGCGAGCTGGGACACGGCCGAGTCGCACCTGCGACGTGCGGCCGAACTCGACCGCGACGCGATCGCGCCACGGTTGGCGCTCGGGAAGCTGCTCGACGAGCTGGAACGACCCGACCAGGCGACCGGCTGGTTCGAGGAGGCGCGCCGTATCGGGCCGTCCAACGATCTGGATCGCGCGATGGTGGCCGAGGCCGACTCTCTGCTCAGCCGCTCTCCGAGCTGAGCTCTCGTCGGGACAACAGATCCGCGATGTACGGATGTCTGCGTGAAATCTGCCACGCGAGCCACGCCGCGGCGATGAGGTTTCCACCCATCAGGCCCCACCACGCCGTCGTGCCGAGCAGGTAGTTCGCCACGAGCGAGACGAGTCCGGCGGTCAGCGCCTCGAATACCGCGAACAGGAGCACGCCGGCGATGAGGATGGAGGGCGCCTCCTCGGCCTTCGACACGATGAGCGCGGTCACAAGCCCGATCGCGGTGAAGATCGCTCCATGGTAGAGGGTGTAGCCCAGGACCGTGGCGGCATTCACCACGATCTCGGTACTGTTCGCGGCTCCGAGGATCATCGCGGATCCGAGAGCGCCCGCGGTGAAGAACGGCTCCGTCGTCAGCGCATCGATGATCAACATCCAGACCGCGACGAGCGCAGCGGTCGAAAGTCCGAGAATCAGCCCTTCACGGACCCACGGAATGCTCAGAATTCGACCGATCGCGGTCGGGCCCTTCCTGCCCGCGGCTCGGTCGCAGTAGACGACCATCGCCACGCCCGCCAGCAGATTCGCGACGAGTGCCGACGGCCATCCGACGAAGGAGACGACGTCTGCGCCGTTGAGGAGTACGGCTCCGTAGAAGATGAAGGCGAACAGCATACCGCCGAGAGCGAGCCCGATCGGCAGCGGCGAGTTCACATCCAGACGATGGAGGGCCCACGCGGTCGTCATTCCCATGACCAGGAACGACGTGTAGTGCAGAACCGTGTAGGCGGGGACACCCGCCGCGCCGGGGGTGTCCAGCAGGGCCTCGGCCATGAATCCCGGCGTCGCGAAGGGCGTGCCCTGAACCACATCGAGAATGAGGAAGAAGACGGCGATCACCGTGGCGCCGAGTGCGCCGGCGATCAGTCCTCGAACGAGTACCTTGGCGTTCACCTGTTCTCCCCTGTGTCACTGAGCCTGCTGGACGTCGATGAACCGCCCCGCCATGGTAAGGAATGACCCGAAGCCCCCGCGAGGTTCCAGCGGGATTTCCCGGAAACCGGCAGGATCGGCGAGAAGGCGTGGGTGACGCGGGAACTGGCCGAACTCACCCCACCCGGCGACGCTTCCGCTTCATGAAATCCATCATGATGTACTGCCCGAGCGTCACCGTGCTCGTGAAGTACGCCTTTCCGCGCGCGATCTCGGAGACCTTTCGCACGAACTGCACGAGGTAGGGGTCCCGCGCCAGCATGAAGGTGTTGATGGGGATGCCCGACTTCCGGCACGCGGCGGCCTCGTGGAAGGTCCGCTTGAGGATGTACGAGTCGAGTCCACCGGAGTTCGTGTAGACCTGACCGTTGGGAAGCGTGACCGCGCTGGGCTTTCCGTCCGTGATCATCACGATCTGCCGCATGTCCTGCTTCTGCCCCGTCAGGATGCGGCGCGCGAGCTCGAAGCCCTCGGCGGTGTTGGTATGGAAGGGTCCGACCTGCGCCTTCGAGAGCTGGCTGAGCGGGATCTGCTCCGCCCGATCCCCGAAGGTGAGCACGTGGATGGAGTCGCCCGGGAACTGCGTGCGGATGAGGTGGCTGAGCGCCAGCGCGACCCGCTTGGCGGGGGTGAACCGGTCCTCGCCGTACAGGATCATGGAGTGCGAGATGTCCAGCATCAGGACGGTCGCGCACGACGAGCGGTACTCCGACTGGTGCACCATGAGGTCGGAGTAGTCGAGGTTCAGGGGGACTTTCAGCCCTTCGCGCTCGATGGCGTTCTTGAGCGTGGCGGGGATATCGAGGTTGAGGGTGTCGCCGAACTCGTACGGCTTCGACGCGGCCTCGGCCTCGATGCCCGTATCAAGGTGTGGCGTGTCGTGGGAGCCCGCCGCGGATGACCCCAGCGCCCCGAGCAGCCCTTTCAGGGCGCGGTAGCCGAGGAAGTCCATCCCCTTCTGCGAGAGGTTGAACTGGACGGTCTGCGCGGCCTCCTTCGCATCGTCCACCTTTCCCTCACCTGCATCGGGACCCGTCACGTCCTGCATCTGCCCGGGCATCTGGGGCTGACCGTTCTCGAGGGTGATGTAGCCCTCGTCCACGAGGCGCTGGATGAGGCGGTCGAGCATCTCCGCGATCTGCTGCTGGACTTCCTCGTCGCCCTCGCCCTCGCCGCGCAGCTCCTCGATCATCTCGGGCGTCAGCTCGCCGCTCTCCATGAGCGCCTGCAGGAGCTGGTGCTTGAGGGCGTCGATGGAGTTCGTGTCCTCGGTGCCCGACCATCCCCAGTACGGGTGGTAGTGGGGCCCGCCGGCGAACCCCCCGTTCATGAGGAAGTCCGAGAGCTGGTCCATCAGGCCCTCTAGGTTGAGGGCGTCGATCCAGCCGCCCTTGTACTTGCTGTAGCGGGTGAAGCGCATGGGACTCCGGGTCGGGAGGAGGGTCGGATCGGCCGACCGTGTTTCGGGCTACCCGCGACCGCCGGACCGGGTTCGAATCGGAGTTCTGGCGTGGTCGGCGGCCCCGGTTCGGTGGACCGACATCGAGCGGTAGGTTCCCTGACCATGACCGATGCCACCAATCCCGCCCGCCCGCTCGAGCGGAAGCGACTCAGGACCGCGCTCCTCGACTTCTTCGATGCGCGCGCGCGCCCGCTGCCATGGCGTGATACGGACGACCCGTACGCGATCTGGGTCAGCGAGATCATGCTGCAGCAGACGAGGGTCGAGACGGTGATTCCCTATTGGGAGCGATGGATGGCGCGGTACCCGGACGTGGAGGCGCTCGCGACGGCGGACGAGTCGGAGGTGCTGAAGGCGTGGGAAGGCCTCGGCTACTATTCCCGCGCCCGGAATCTCCGGGAGGGCGCGGCGGTCGTGCGGGATCGGTTCGGAGGCGAGGTTCCGGCGACGGTGGACGAGCTCCGCGAAGTACCGGGCATCGGCCCATACACCGCCGGTGCCGTGGCGAGCATCGCGTTCGGCGTCGCCACGCCGGCGGTGGACGGGAACGTGCGGCGCGTGCTGGCGCGGCTGTTCGACGAACCGAACCCGACCGCGGCCTGGCTCCGCGACCGCGCATCGGAGCTGGTCGATCCGGATCGACCCGGCGACTTCAATCAGGCGCTGATGGAGCTGGGGGCGACGGTGTGCACACCGTCGTCGCCCAACTGCGCAGGGTGTCCCGTCGCGCCCATGTGCGCGGCGCTCTCGGCCGGGACCGTGGACGAGCGGCCGGCGCCGAAGAGGCGGAAGCCGGTTCCCGAGCGGGACATCGTCGTGATCGCGGCCTGCGCGGAAATGTCGGATGGCTGGCGCGTGGCGATGAGGCGTCGGCCCACCGACGGGTTGCTGGGCGGGATGTGGGAGTTCCCGGAGTGGGAGCACGACCACGATCCGCCCCGTGCCGACGCGCTCCCCGAGGTCGGGCACGTGTTCTCGCATTTCCGCGCGACGTACCGGCCGTTCGTGATGGAGGTGGTGCCGGAGCCTTCCACGGATCGGGCGGCCGACATCGCGGAAGACATCCCGGTGAGGCCGCCCCTCGGGTCCCCGCTGCTCGGCCCCGACGGCGCCGAGCCGGACGAGCCGCGATGGATCCACTCCGCGGAATTCGGCGACCTGGCACTCCCGGTCGCGCAGCGGAAGATCGCCGGATTCGTGCGCGACTGGCTTGCAGGGAGGGGCTTCGCGTCGTAGCCCTGAACGTTCGACCCGCACGTTCCGGAGACTCCGATGACCCGTCCGACCCACCCGTTCGCTCTCGCCGCGCTGACGGCCCTCGCCGTCCTCACGCTGACGAGCCCGATCCATGCGCAGGGCCCGTCCCCGGGCTCGGGCCTCGACTCCACGCAGGGAGCCCCCTCCTTCTACGAGCCCGGGATCTCGCCCGACGGCTCGGAGATCGCCTTCGTATCCGGCGGCGACATCTGGACCGTCCCGTCGACCGGTGGCGCGGCGCGGCTGCTCGTGGCGCACTCGGCCCACGAGTCGCGCCCGCTGTACTCGCCGGACGGACGTCACCTGGCGTTCAGCTCCAACCGGAACGGCGGCGAGGACGTGTTCGTCATGGACCTCGAGACGGGAGATGTCCGGCGCCTCACGAACGACTCCGGATCGGAGGAGCTGAACGGGTGGTCCCGCGACGGCGAGTGGATCTACTTCAGCTCCAGCGCCGAGGACGTCGCGGGCACCCACGACGTCTTCCGGGTGCGGGCGAGCGGGGGCACTCCGATGGTGGTGGCCGGCGATACCTACGAGGGGGAGTACTTCTCGACCCCCGGTCCGGACGGGATGCTCGCGATCTCCACGCGAGGTGATCAGGCGCGCGGACAGTGGTGGCGGAATGGTCACTCGCACATGGACGAGTCGGAGATCTGGATCGTCGAGGAGGCGGAGACGGAAGGCGGCGTGCCGACCTACCGCTCGGTCGCGACGGGCGGGAAGAACATGTGGCCGATGTGGCTCATCGACGACGCCAACGACGACCGGTACATCGCCTTCATGTCCGACCGGTCGGGGGCCGAGAACCTCTGGATCGCGTCGCTGGACGGGAGCGATACGATGGATCTCGAGGCGGGAGAGGCGTTCCAGCTCACCGAGTTCACCGAGGGTCGCGTGCTATTTCCGAGCGCGGCCGTCTCCGCGTCGCTGATCGCCTTCGAGCGGGACTTCGCGATCTGGGTGATCGACGATGTCGAGATGGTTCCCCGCCGCCTCGACATCACCCTCATGGGTGCGGTCGAGGGCCCGACGCCCGAGACGAGCGAGGAGGACTCCGGCTGGAGCTCGATCGCGGTTTCCCCGGACGGTGAGAAGTGGGCCTTCGTCGAGGGGGGCGACGTCTGGGCCGCCTCCACCTCGGACGACGTGCCGGCGACCCGGGTCACCGACACGCCCGCCGAAGAGGGCGGCATCGTCTGGACGCCCGACTCGAACGGGATCGTCTACGCCTCCTGGCGGACGGGCACCGAGAAACTCTATCACCACGACTTCACCACCGGCACCGAGCGGCAGGTCACGACGGGCGACGCCCGCGACGGTGCGGGTGATTTCTCACCGGATGGCCGCTGGCTGGCCTATTCGAGGCAGCTCCACGACGAGCGTGAGCTCCGGGTGATCGACTGGGAATCCGGGGACGATCGGCTGCTGGCCCGGGACATCGCCGGCGGCGCGACGTGGTCGCCGGATTCCCGCTGGGTGGCCTACGGCGCCGAGACGGACGAGTTCACGAACGTGAAGATCGTGTCCGTCGAGGGCGGCGAGCCGCGCCAGGCGAGCTTCATCGCGAGCTCGTACTTCGGCTCGCCGCAGTGGAGCGCCGACGGGACCTACATCGTGTACCGGACCGGCCAGCGGACCGAGCCGGGCGAGATGATCAAGGTCGACCTCGTGCCGGCGCCCCCGACCTTCGACGAGGACGCCTTCCGCGCCCTGTTCGAGCAGCCGGACGAGATCCGGGATCCGGACGAGGAGACCGAGGAGTCCGAGGATGCCCCCGGTACGGAGCCGGGCGAGCCGGGTGAGCCCGTGGACGTACCCGAAGAGGTGACGATCGAGTGGGACGGGATCCGTCGTCGCGGCGGGGTGGTACCCACCGGGTTCTCGGTCGGGTCGATCCTCCTCCACCCCGATGGCGAATCGGGTGTGGTCACGGGTGAGGGCGGGATGCGGCGGGTGACGTTCGGGCCGAATGGCGACGTCGACTTCGACGACTTCGACGCCGGCGGAAGCCCGATCGCCTTCTCCGAGAACGGAAGGCAGCTCTACACGAGCCGAGGCGGGGAGCTGCGCATCGTGAGCTGGCCCGGCGGAAACGAGCGCACCGTCTCGACGTCGGTCGAGATCGTCGACGACTTCGAGCGTACCAAGGTCGTCGCCTTCGAGCAGGGCTGGGGTGAGATGCGGGACGGCTTCTACGACCCCGACTACCACGGGACCGACTGGGACGCCGTCCGGGAGACCTTCGCCCCGCAGATGGCAGGGGCCCGAACCCGGGCGGAGTTCGGCCGGCTCATGGACATGATGCTGGGTGAGCTGAACGCCTCGCACCTGGGGCACTCCGGGCGCACCGGGCCGCCGCAGGGCGGGGACGGGCACTCGACCGGGCGCCTGGGCCTCGGCTTCGACCGGATCGCGTACGAGAACGACGGCCGCTTCGTGGTGAGCGAGGTGATGGCGCTCGGGCCCGCGGACGTCGCGGGCGACATTTCGGTCGGGGACGAGGTCGTCTCGATCGACGGGACACAGCTCGATGGTTCCAGCGACCTGCACCTGCTGCTCCGGGACACCCCCGGCGAACAGGTCGTGCTCGGTGTCTCGACCGGCGATGCCGAGCCCCGCGAGGTCGAGGTGCTCGCGACCTCCGGCGGTGCCGAGAGCCAGCTCCGGTACCGGAACTGGGTCGAGAGCCGTCGCGCCTACGTCGGCGAGATCAGCGACGGCCGCCTGGGCTACGTGCACATCCCGTCCATGTCCCAGGGATCGCTGACCCAGTTCATCCGGGACCTCGACCAGCTGAACCACGCGAAGGACGGTGTGGTGATCGACGTCCGGGACAACAACGGCGGCTTCGTGAACGTGTACGCGATCGACGTCCTGGCGCGACAGAACTACCTCACCATGGAGTCGCGCGGCAGCGACGTCCGGGCGCCCGCCCGGGTGCGGCTCGGCCAGCGTGCCCTGCTCGCGCCGACGGTGCTCGTCACCAACCAGAACACCCTCTCCGACGGGGAGGACTTCACGGAGGGTTACCGGGAGCTGGGCCTCGGGAGCGTGGTCGGTGAGCCGACCGCCGGCTGGATCATCTTCACCGGAAGCCGAGGCCTCGTGGACGGCACCAGCGTCCGCATGCCCGGCACGTACGTGCGCGACAACCGCGGCCAGAACATGGAGTTGAATCCGCGTCCGGTGGACGTCGAGGTCGAGCGGCCCGCGGGGGAGTCGTATCTCGGGATCGACAGCCAGCTCGACGCCGCGGTGCGGACGCTGCTGGACCAGATCGACGGGGGCTGATGTGACCCCTCCCGATCGAACTCGGACTCCGGGCACTGCGGCACGATGAAGCGGCCACTGCGGATCGGGGTGGTCTTCTTCGTCGCGTCCGCGATCTGGATCTTCGTGTCCGACGTCGCGGTCGTGACGCTGGCCGGCAACCTCGAGGCCATGCGGGTCGCCCAGACGCTGAAGGGCTGGCTCTACGTCGCGTTCGCCTCGCTGCTCGTCGTCTATCTCGCCCGGCGTGAACTGGAGGCCTCCCGCAGGGAAGCGGAGTCCCTGCGCCGGAGCGAGGATCGGTATAGGCATCTCTTCGATCGCGCTCCGTTGCCCCTGTGGATCTTCGATCAGGAGACGCTGGAGTTCCTGGAGGTCAACGAGGCGGCGGTCGAGAAATACGGGTACACCCGGGAGGAATTCCTGGCGATGACCATCGCCGACATTCGCCCCCCCGATCATCGCACCCGCCTCCTCGAGAGCGTCGGGTCCGAGGAAGGACTACACCGGGCGGGTGTCTGGACCCATCTCGCCCGAGACGGGACGGAGATCGACGTGGAGATCGCCGCCTTTCCCGTGCGGTTCAGGGGCCGCCCCGCCGAGTTCGTGATGGCGACCGACGTGGCTACTCGAGCGATGGCGCACGAGGCGCTCCGACAGGGCAGGCGGACGTACGAGCAGCTCTTTCAGAAGAGCCACGCGATCATGCTGATCGTGGACCCGGACGACGGGAGCATCGTGGACGCCAACCGGGCGGCGGCGGGCTTCTACGGCTACTCCGTCGAGAGGCTCTGCGGGATGAGGGTTTCCGACCTGAACCCGGCGGACCCCCGAACCCTCGACCACCATCTGGAGGAGTCCTCCCGGAGCCGGGCCCGATTCCTCCAGGTCCGCCACCGTGTCGCGGATGGAAGCGAGCGGGACGTGGAGGTGTACGCCGCCCCCGTGGAGCTGGGGGATCAGAAGGTCGTCCTCGCCATCGTTCACGACGTCAGTGATCGTGCCGAGATGCGGCGGCAGCTGGAGCACGCCCAGCGGATGGAGACGCTCGGACGTCTCGCGGGGGGTGTCGCGCACGACTTCAACAATCTCCTCACCGTGATCAGGAATACGGCGGAGCTGGTGGAAGAGGAACTGGGCACCGGCGGCGATGCCGGGAAAGACCTGCGCGTGATCGTCGACGCGACCGAGCGGGGAGCGAATCTCACGCGCCAACTGCTGGCCTTCAGTCGCAAGCAGGTGAGCCGACCGGAAGTCGTCGAGATCAACACGGGCCTGAACCGGATGTCCGGGATGCTGGAACGCCTTCTCGGAGATCGGATGAGGATCGACTGGGATGTGACCGATCGCCCCACGCATGCCTGGGTGGACCGCGGGCAAATCGAACAGGTGGTGCTGAACCTCGTCCTGAACGCCCGGGACGCCATGCCGGAGGGTGGAACCTTGAGGTTGTCCACGCGCGTGGAGCCCGGGGAGGGGGAGGGCGACCAGGTCGTTCTCGCGGTCGAGGACGACGGACCCGGGGTTCCCTCGGACCTTCGCCAGTCGATCTTCGAGCCGTTCTTCACAACGAAGCCCGAGGGGGAAGGTACGGGCCTCGGGCTCTCCACGGTGTTCGGCATCGTCCGGCAGGCTCACGGCAGTGTCACACTCGACCCGGAGTACTCCGACGGTGCCCGGTTCCTGGTCCGACTCCCCCTGGTCCCGACACCGCTGGAGTCGGCCGAGTCGAAGTCTGATCCGGCATCCGGGATGGATCGAGACATTCTCCCATCCCCGGATCTCGAGCCCGTTCTCCTCGTGGAGGACGATCCCGCGGTTCGAAGGGTCGCGGAGAGAATTCTGACGAGAGCCGGCTACGACGCGGTCTCCGTCCCGTCCGCGGAGGAGGCCCTCGACCTCATCCGATCCCGTGGAACGGAGTCCGTGTCCCTGGTGGTCTCGGATGTCGTCATGCCCGGGATGAACGGACCCGAGATGCTCGGGGAGATGCGCCGTCTCGGTGTCACCGCCCCCGCGATTCTCACGTCGGGTCACCGGCCACGCGCACCGGACGATCTCGAACGGGAGCGCCTCGACCCCATCCGGTATCTCGACAAGCCCTTCTCTGCCGAGGAGCTCGTCGGCGCAGTCGAACGGATGGTTCTCGACTCCGGGCGAGGGGTCTGACCGAACTCCTCCCGCAGGAGACAGCGGGGATTTCCCCACGGCCGCGGGCACCGTGTCGGGGGAGGTTTCAGGTACGTGCGGTTCACATGCCGCCCTCCTCGAGACCTCCGACGCCCTCGAACGGTGACGACGCGCAGTGGGATCCGAGATCCTCGTCTACATGCGGCTCGGATTCGAGCACATTCTCGATCTGCGGGGCTACGACCACATCCTGTTCGTCGTCGCGCTGACGATCCCGTACGCCGTGCGCGAATGGCGAGCGGTGCTGGTACAGGTGACGGCCTTCACGGTCGGTCACTCCGTCACGCTCGCGCTCGCCACGACGCGGGTCGTCCGGCTGCCGACGTCGTGGGTCGAGTTCCTGATTCCCGTCACGATCCTGGTGACGGCGCTGGTACAGATCGCTCGTGCTCGGGCGCTCGTCCCGGATGCCGCCGCGGACCCCGCGACGGAGTTCCGGTCCGCTCCACTTTCGTCGCCGACGACCTGGGGGCTGGCCTTCGGATTCGGGCTCGTGCACGGACTCGGCTTCTCGAACTTCCTCCGTGCGCTGCTCGGCGCCGAGGCGTCGCTGCTGGTTCCGCTCGCCTCCTTCAACGTCGGGCTCGAACTCGGTCAGCTGATCATCGTCGCGCTGATGCTGTTCGTGGCGACCGTCGGGCTCCATCTCGGAGTCGACCGGAGGCGACGCGTGGTGGCCGTGGCGAGCGTCGTCGCCGTGGTCTCACTGGTGCTTTCCATCCTACGACTTCCGATGTGACCCACGTCGGGAGCGATTCCTCCATCCGATGAGTGGTCCGATGTCCATTCCCACCTCTGGTCGCGCCCGCTGGATCACGGCGATCCTCGGGGTCCTCCTGCTCGTTCCGGCACCGGGTGCCGCGCAGTACTGGCTCCACGACGATGGTTCGGAAACCAACCGCTCGATCTTCCGACCGATCGACGCCTGGGCTGCACCGAACGAGTTTCGAAGCGCATCGGGGGCGCCGGGTTACGCCTACTGGCAGCAGCGGGCCGACTATGTCATCGAGGCGCGTCTCGACGCCGAGAACCACGTCCTGCACGGGTCGGAGCGGGTCACGTACCGAAACAACTCCCCCGATCGGCTGGACTTCCTCTGGCTGCAGCTCGACCAGAACGTCCGCTCGCTGGAACACAGCCGGGCATACGAGGCGCAGGCGGCGCTGCCCGAGCAGATCAGCCCGGCCTTCCGGCGCTACGTGGGGGTCGAGCAGTTCGACGGGGGTCACGATATCACCCGTGTACAGCTGGTGACGACGGGTGGCGCGCTGGTCGATGCCGAGTACCGGATCAACGGGACGATCATGCGGATCGACCTCGCCGAGACGCTCGAGCCGGGAGGTGACGTCGAGTTCGAGATCGACTGGTCGTTCCGTATCCCCGACTCGGGGCGTGGCGGAAAGGAGCTCGTCGCCGACGGATGGCTCTACGAGATGGCGCAGTGGTTCCCTCGAATGAGCGTCTACGACGACGTGAACGGGTGGCAGACCGAGCAGTTCATCGGCCGCGGGGAGTTCTACCTGAACTTCGGCGACTACGACGTGAGTCTCACCGTGCCCTGGGACCACATCGTGGACGGGACCGGGGTGCTGCAGAATCCGGCGGAGGTCCTGACATCCGAGCAGCTCGAGCGACTCGACGACGCGTACACGTCGGAGGAGCCGAGCTTCATCGTCGGTGCGGACGAGGTCGGGGATCCCTCCACGCGTCCCGTGAACGAGGGGACGGTGACCTGGCGTTTCGTGGCCGAGGACGTCCGCGACTTCGCGTGGGTCTCCTCGCGGTCGTTCGTCTGGGACGCGGCCGGCTACAGCTATCCCGGTGACGACCGCGTCATCAAGGTGCACTCGCTGTATCCGCGCGAAGCCATGCCGCTGTGGGACAAGGTCTCCACGCGCGCCACCGTCCAGACGCTGAAGACCTACGGGCGAATGTCGATCGAGTACCCCTATCCGAAGGCGATCAACGTCAACGGCCCGCAGGGCGGGATGGAGTACCCGATGGTCGCCTTCTGCGGCTACCGCCCGCAGCCGGACGGGACGTACTCGCCGGCGACGGAGCGCGGCCTCATCTCCGTGACGATTCACGAGGTCGGGCACAACTGGTTCCCGATGATCATCGCCTCGGACGAGCGGAAGTGGACGTGGATGGACGAGGGCGTGAACACCTTCGTGCAGTACTACGCCGAGCAGGACTACGCCGAGACCTACTGCGGCGGCGTGTGGAGCCAGGCGGACGACTGCACCTTCCCCAGCCGACGGGGGCCCGCACCGAACATCGTCGACTACATGCGGGACCCGGACCAGGTGCCGATCATGACGGAGTCGGATCTGATCCATAAGGACTTCGGGAACAACGGGTACGCGAAGCCCGCGACCGGCTTCCAGATGCTGCGGGAGCACGTCCTGGAGCCGGAAGGCTTCGACCAGGCCTTCGCGGACTACTCGCGGAACTGGGCGTTCCGGCACCCGCAGCCGTCGGACCTCTTCAGGTCGATCGAGGAGGGATCGGGCGAGAACCTCTCGTGGTTCTGGCGGGGCTGGTTCTACACGACGCACGCCAACGATCAGTCGATCGAGGCGGTGACGATGCAGGACGGCTCGGAGCTGCTCGGCGATGCCGCCCCCGGACGCCACTACTACCGGGTGAAGGTCGACAACGTCGGAGGGCTGGTGATGCCCCTCGAGATCGAGGCCACCTTCGAGGACGGCACGACGTTGCGACTCGACCTGCCGGTCGACGTGTGGCGCAACAACGAGTTGAGCTTCACGAAGGGCTTTTTCGCGGATCAGCCGGTGGTGTCCGTCGTGATCGACCCGGACGAGGTCTTCGCGGACGTCGATCGGAGCAACAACACGTGGCGGCGCCCGATCTCGTGAGGCGCGACATGAAGAGCGGAGCCGTCGTGACGCGTGTCGGTGTCCGCGGATGCGTCCTCGCGGCCGGCCTCCCCCTGCTTCTCGGAGCGGGGGAGTCGCCGGCACGCCCGGCCGCCGGGCTCCCGACGAGTGCGGTCATGGTGCCGTTCGATGTACCCGGGTCGGCGGCACCTGTCCACGACCTTCATGTCGCCTACGCGGACATCGCGGTCGCGGGCGGTGTGCTCGCCGGCCGCCTCCGGTTCTTCAAGGACGACCTGGAGAGGGCGGTCGGTGCGTATCTCGAGGTCGATGCCGTGGCGCTGACGCCGGGCCCGGAGGCAGACGCGCTCGTCCTGCGCTATCTGCAGGACCGACTGAACCTCGCGATCCCGGGGGGCGAGCTCTCCCCGAAGATCCTCCGCAGCGGCGAGGATCTCCTCGATCGCGAGCCCGTCTGGTGGGTGGTCGTGCACTACGAGTCGGAGGGCCCGGTGGACGAGATCACGGTCCGCAACACGCTGCTCATGGAGCTGTTCGACGACCAGCGGAACGTGATGAAGTTCGTCCACTTCCCCGAAGGCACCCCCCGCACCTTCTACTTCGCACGGGGCGAGGAGGAGAGGCGGGTGCGGTTCGACTGAACCGCGCCGCCCCGGCCCCCCCTCGCGTCGGCGCCTCACCCTACCGCATCGACTCCGGGAAGAGCGTCACCCGCACGTAGTTCTCGAAGTCGAAGTAGCGCTGCGCCGCGTCCCGGATCATCTCCGGCGTCATCGCGTCGATGGTCTCCTCGTAGCCCCACACCACGGACGGATCCAGTCCACGCTGGTAGAGCGCGACCAGCTGTGAAGCCCAGTATGCGTTGGACTCGAGGTTGCTCTCCCGTGAACGCCGGAGACCTTCCTTGATCGACGCGAGGTCCTCCGGGTCGGGGCCGTCGGCCTGCAGCGTACGGATTCCGTCGAACACGACCTCGGTGAGTTCGGCCACGCGCTCGGGGTCCGACCCGAAGCGGATCGTGATCGTGTACGAGCGGTCCGGGCGCCAGCTCATGCCGCGGCTCACGCTCACACCGTACGAGCCGCCGAGCTCCTCACGCACGCGATCCCGAAGCATGGTCTGAAGGATCGAGGTCATCGCGCCCATCGCCGTGCGATTCTGCCGAGCGTAGTCGAAGTCGCCGGTGAAGATGATCGTGGACTGGCTCTGCGGCTCCATGCCGCGGTAGACCTCCTTCTCGATCACGCCCGCGGGCGGGTCGGGTCCCACGTCCCGCCATGTCTCCTCACGGCCGGTGGCGGGGAGGGACGCCACGTAACGCTCGACCAGCGGCCTCATCGTCTCGAGATCGAAGTCGCCCACGAAGACGAAGGTGAAATCGCTCGCGTCGGAGAATCGGTCACGGTAGACCTCGAGGCTGTAGTCCAGGTCCGTCGCCTCGATATTCTCGAGACTCGGGAGCGGTGTCCGCGGGTGCCCCTGTGTCATTACGGACTGGAGCGTGTCCGAGTACGCGGCGACGGGACTCGCCTGCCGGTTCTCGTAGCCGGCCCGGGCCTGGGCGATCCCGGCCAGGTAGACGGTGCTGTCCGCTCTCGGGTCCGTGAATCGCAGGTGGAGCAGCTGGAACATGGTCTCCAGGTCCTGCGGCGACGCGGATCCGGAGACGCTCTCCTCGAGCGAGGATACCGATGCGGATGCGCCTGCCACCTTCCCGGTGAGCTTTCGCCGGAGATCGAGGGGGCCGAAGTCGCCGATGCCCGAAGCGTTGATCAGAGAGGCGGACGCCCTCAGCACGTCATCGTCGCTGAGCAGCGAGGTGCCCCCGGGGCTGAACGATCGCATCAGGATCTGGTCGTCGGTGAAGTCGGTGGGCTTGAGGGCGACGGTGACGCCATTCGAGAGCTCCCACTCCGTCACACCCACCGTGTCGACCGTGCGCTCGGCCACGATCGAACCGGGCTCCGGCAGGGTCGCGATCAGCGGTTCCTCGACCGAGGTGTCCTCGTATGGCGCGATCTCGCTCTCGGCCACACGGCCGAACACTGCGAGCAGGTCGTCCTCGGTCGGAGGGGCCAGGCCCACCTTCTCGGGGACGGCCGCGAGGATGACCCGGTTCTCGTCCGTGATCAGCTCACGGGCCCGGGCGTTCACCTCGTCGAGGGTGATTTCAGGCACGAACCGTCGGTAGAGCTCGTAGCGGAGTCCGATGTGGCCCATCGCCGAGCCACGAAGGAAGTTGCCGATGTACAAGCCGACGAAGCTCCCGGAGGATGCCGTGCCGCGTGCCTCGTAGGCGCGCTCCATCCCCCTGAGGGCGGTGGTCTTCACGCGCTCGAGCTCGGCCTCGGTGAACCCGTGGCGCGCGACGCGCTCGGCCTCGGTCAGTACCGTCGCGAGTCCCGTGAGCACCCCGTCGTCCTCGACCGACGCGTTCATCGAGTACATGCCCTTGGTGCGGGTGAGCGACCCGAGTCCGGAGGATCCGCGGAGGAACGGGGGCTCGGCGGACAGGGTGAGTTCACTGAGCCGCTGATTGAGCATCGAGTCGAAGAAGCCCTGCACGATACTGGCGCGGTACTCCTCGACGCCCCCGCGATCGGTGGGCGGCTTCTTGTAGTTCACCGAGACGCTCGAGACGGTCAGCTCGGGGTCGGTGGCCACCGACACGAGCGTTTCCTCGTGGTCCGGGACTCCGTATGTCCGGCGCTCCGGGGCTTCCGGACGTGCCTCGACCGTCGAGAAGTGTCGGGTGACGAGCGCCTCGACCTCAGCGGCATCGAAGTCGCCGACCGCGACCACCGCCATCAGATCGGGACGGTACCACTGGTCGTAGAAGCGCCGCAGTGCCTCGTGCTCGAAATTCTCGAGCACGTCGACCGTGCCGATCGGGAGTCGCTCCCGGTACCTCGACTCGTGGAGCAGGGCCGGGTAGTGCTGCTCACGGATCCGGGCACCCGCGCCGCGCCCCAGCCGCCACTCCTCGATCACCACGCCCCGCTCCGCCTCGATCTCCTCCGGGTCGAGTGTGAGACCGTGCGCCCAGTCCTCCATGACCTGCATCGCGGTCTGGAGGGGTCCTGCCGAATCCGTGGGCACGCGCAGGATGTACGTCGTCTCGTCGAAACTGGTGCTGGCGTTGACGCCGGCTCCCATCCGCATGCCGATCGACTCCATGTACTCGACGAGCGCCTGCTTCTCGAAGTTCTCCGTGCCGTTGAACGCCATGTGCTCGAGGAAGTGCGCCAGTCCCTGCTGGTCCTCGTCCTCCACGATCGAACCCACGTTCACCACGAGGCGCAGCTCGGCCCGGTCGGCCGGACGGTCGTTCTCGTGTATGTAGTAGCGCAGGCCGTTGGGCAGCGTCCCGGTCACGAGTCGTGGGTCCGGGGGCAGGTCGTCACCGGCCGAGAGTGAGGCGGCCAGCGCGGCCCAGTCGGGTTCCGGGTCCTGGGCGGTCGCGGGACCGGCGGTCGCGACGGCGAGGCAGGCGATGAGCGCGAAGGGCACGATCCCCGACAGCGACCACCGGTGACGGGTGCGGCGGGAGGAGCTGACACGGTGCGGCGCGCGGATGCTCACGACCTGGACCTCCAGAGGGTGGGGAGTCGAATCGAGTCCCAATATGGAGGAGGTCGCGCGCAGGATACCAGACGTATCGGCGGGGCCTACCCGGCGATCATCGCGGTCCGGATCCGGCCTTCGAGCTTCGAGGGCTCGTCGCTCCCGATGTAGATCCGGCGATCGTCACGCGTGTGCAGTACCACGGCCCGATCGCCGCGGGCCGTCCAGGCACGCTTCTGCTTTCCTCCACGAAGCCCCCATCCACCGAACTCCTTGAGGGGGCGGTAGGTGACGGACTCGATGCGCGTGACGTCGGCGAAGGGAATGAATGCGCGGAGCAGCCGCAGGTGACCGAGGCCGACCCGCACGCCGTCGCTGTGGACGGTCACGAGGAGGCCTCCCAGCACGACGTAGATCAGTACGCCCAGCGCGATGAGAACCACCGACCAGGGCCAGGGGGTCACCAACGCGGATCCACCGATGGCCCCCCAGGTGACCACGTGGACCCACACGGCCCAGTTGGTGAACTCCCGGTAGAGTTCCCGCCCCTCGTCGTTCATG
>Ga0102929_1000292_pt1 | contig 29083 bp, 21 predicted proteins | sample SalPonR1_B_D2_MG_FD_78510 | JGI IMG/M metagenome (GOLD analysis project Ga0102929, IMG submission 78510) | Salt pond soil microbial communities from South San Francisco under conditions of wetland restoration - Salt Pond MetaG R1_B_D2_MG | ecosystem: Environmental > Aquatic > Marine > Intertidal... | reverse complement strand
CTTCGGTCGCGTTGTCGCAGGTGTTGTGCCGGCCGAAGCCCTGCAGGATGAGACCGCCCCATTCGTTGCGGCCGTCCAGGTTGGGCGAGGTGTCGGTATCCAGCGTATCGTCCGAATGGAAGACGATCGGATTGTCCGGGGTGCCCTGCGCATCGATCAGTGCCGCCCGGGTAATCACCAGGGCATCACCGCTGTTAGCGACGACCTCCGTGCCGGCCTCGATGGTCAGCGTCGGTGCGTTGCCGGCCTCCTTCGTCGCCTTGAGGTCATCCAGCTCGGCCAGCGTCAGGCCGGTCTGGTTGCCGGTGCCGACGGAGATCGGCAGCGTCGTGTCGTTGTCCAGTGTCCAGATGCGCTCCTTGTTGAGGATTACGTCCTCATCGATAACATCGGGGAGACGCCAGAGCGGCCGCGTGGAGCCGTCGAAATTGTCGAAGGAATTGCCGGCCAGGTTCAGGGCGGTCTTGTCGCCGACCCGCTGGAAGCCCAGCGCCTCGAGTTCCGCATCGCTCAATCCGTTCTCACCGGCGCCGGGATCACCTCCGGTGCCCCCGCCGCCGCCGTCGCCGCCATCGCCGCCGTCGCCGCCATTGCCACCATCCGGCGGTGTTACATTTTCGTTCACCGTGATGTTCAGCGAATCTCCATCCTCGCAGCCCGCGAGAACGAAGAGACCGCAGATGATCACGGCTTTTACCAGATTCGAGAAACTCATAGCCACTCCTACCGAATTAAAGGTCTCTGTTTTCAATACCCGATACCTGCCGAGCGGCACCGGCTCCACTCGGAACACGCACTAGAACTTCCACTTCACCGAAACGTCGAAGCCGACGCCCGGTTTGAGCTCACGGAACGTCTCACCGCCCTGGGTGAAAGTGACCGAATCATCAAGGATGTTCCTGATCTTGCCGCCCAGAACGAAGTTCTCCAGTCCCGTGTACTCGTAGACCAGGTCCACTGAATCGAATGGCACCTCGATCACCTCCGGCAGACCGCCGCCGCCGCCTTCTGAAATGCGGTCTCCGACGCGTCTGTAGAGCAGCGTGACCTGATGCCCGAGGCCCAGATGGTCGTAGCCGAGCTGCACGTTCAGCGTGTTCTCGGCCTGATCCTGGAGCGCACGACTCGTCTGATTCTCCGAGACGGCCGTCTCCGGCTCCAGCTCCACCTCGGAGTCGATGATCGAGCCATTCAGGCCGAGGAAGAAACTCTGCGTGTAGCTGGCATCAAGCGGGAACTCCTTGCGGAAGTTCACTTCCACACCGCTGAGATCCGCGGTTTCCTGGTTGCGGAAAATACGATCGGGTTCCGCGCTCGAAGAGATATTGCGGAATACCAGTTCGATGGGGTCTTCGATTTCCTTGTAGAAGACCGCGACCGTGAGGTTGTCCCGGTCACTCAGGAACCACTCCCAGCGCAGGTCGAAATTCGTGATCGAACTGATCTGCAGATCCGCGTTGCCTTGCACGACGAAGTTGAATAAGGGGTCGATGTAGCGCGCGTTCGACAGTTCTTTGAAATCCGGACGGGCGACGGTTTCGCTGTAGGCGAACCGCAGCTGCATGTCGTTGTTCATGAACCAGGTCGCAGCTAGAGAAGGCAGCGTATCGGTCTGACTCAGCTCCACTCTCTCGGGCTGGCCCGTGATCTGCTCGAAGGTATCGAGGACCTGGTCGGATGTCTCGACGCGTACACCGCCGCTTACCTGGAACTGACCCAGCTCCAGCGTACCCATCACATAAGCCCAGTCGATATCCCATTCCGCATCGAAGTTATCCCTGGGCTCCGAGCGTTCCTCCAGCAGGAAGAGCGGACCGATGTTCTCCGGTGACAATATCTGTTCGGCGATGCCCGGTTCGCCCAATAGAACGGACCGGTCATTTCCGCGCAGGCGAAACCCGAACCGCTCTACCTCGAATTCCCGCTCGCGACGGATCAGACCACCGCCGCCCTTCAGCCGTCCGTTCAGTCCATTATCGAATTCGAACGGATAGAGCAGACTGGCGTTCAATTCGTAATTATCGTCTTCGAGTTCCTCGAAACGTCTCTCGGTGTTGCCGCGCTCCGGTTCCAGCTCGAGCCCGCGTCCCTCGCGCTGCTCCTGGAACAGCACGGAGCGCCGGTCGGGTGAGTACCGATCGCCGAAGGCGTAGGCCAGATTCCAGTCCGCCTCCAGACCGCCCGCAGCGGGGAAAAAGTGGTTACCGGAGACGCTCTGCGTAATCAGCGTCCTTTCGGTCCACTCGATCTGGTCTTCGGCGAATTGCAGATCCGCACCCTCGTTGAGGCCCACATCCCGACGCACGCTGGAGAAGGTGCTGCGGTTCAGCATGCTGACCAGCCGGATCTCGTGGTTGACGCCCAATTCCGCGCCGAGACTGAGCAGGCCGTTGATGTCGACGGTATCGGTCGCTTTCTCGAAGTCGCTGATCGTATTGAGAACCAGCCCCTCGGTCTCGCGCCGGAAGGTCTGAGCAAAGCCGTCGTCCTGGAAAGAGCGATCGTTCTCGTAGTCGAGCACCGCCAGGTAGCCCATCTCGTTGTCACCGAGCGTGAAGCTGTCGCCCAGTGTCAGACCGAGACTGTAGCCCGGAGCGGCATCATCGCTGACCGGCGTGTATTCGTTGCTGAACGACTCTCCGGCCAGCTCGACCAGGGAGTCAGGCGCGGACGGCAATGGCAGATCCGGATCAGCGAAGGCCTGGAATCCCTTCACGAGGAGGGGAAGTTCCCGTTCGCCGTCGTCGTAGCCGAGGAAGTCCAGATCTCCGCTCGAAGGGTCGGTCGGTAGCGCTTTGCCGGTGACCCGGGAACCGCTCTTGATACCGAAGGAAATTTCGCGCACGGGTTCTGCCGGGTAGGACTTGGTGACCAGTTCCACGTGAGCGCCCGTGGAATCGCCCGGCATGTCCGGCGTGAAAGACTTCTGAATCGATATCCGCTCCAGCATACTGGCCGGAAAAAGATCGAGAGGCACCGTGCGGCGCGTGGGATCGGTGCTGGCCAGCGAGGTTCCGTTCAGTGAGGTGGTCGTATAACGTCCGCCGAGACCGCGGACGAACACGAACTTGTCCTCCTGGATCGTTACACCGACGGTCCGCCCCAGAGCCGCGGCCACATCACTGTCGCCGAATCGGGCCAGCTGTTCTATGTCGATGAACTCGGTGACGGCCAGAGCGTCGCGCTTACGCACGGCCGCTGTGTCCGCAACGTAGCGGCCGACGACAACCACTTCTTCGATGACTTCCTGATCATCGAGCCGGGGTGCCGCGTCGGCAGCGCTCTCGGCCGGCAAGAACAGGTTTGCCTGCTGCGTTAGCGTACCGACAACTCGGATGTCGCCGGAGGTCACGGCGGCCTTTCGCGGGTGGGATACCACCAGCTGATAAACACCCCGCGGCAACTCGAGCTCGTAGCGACCCGACGCATCCGTCCGCGTACTCGATTGCGCCCCTGCAACCGTGACCTGGGCGTCCTCTACCGGATTGCCGGTATCGGCGCTGCGCACCGTGCCGACGACCCTGCCGAGTGAGGCATCCTGCCGCTCTGTGATTGCTTCTCGCGGGAGGTAGGTCTCCACATCGACCTCCACATCATCGCCTTCCGTCTGCGGTAGCCGGACGATGACGTCGGCATTCTGACCCGCTGCACTGGCGAAACGAAGGCCGTGCAGATCACTGCCCCCGGAGCGAATGACAATCTGATGTGTACCCGCGGCGAGATCGTCGAACCGAGCCAGACCGGAGGGACCGGTTGAAGCCGCAGGGCCGCCATCAAGCACTACCCGCAAATTTTCCGCAGGGTCATCGCCGCGGAAAACGAATACCCATAATTCGCCGGCACTGACCGGCAGAGCGGCCAAGCAAAGCACCATAGCGAGAAGCCCGTGCAGAAACCTCTTCGCCTTCACGATGGAAACCTCATTAGCAACCTCTTGACTTATTTTCGAGGCGTCCATTGCGGCGCCACTTTTCGTTCACCAATGCTTCGAGACCTGCTGCTGTGCCGTAACGCCGCAAGCAGCAACCCGAAGCGCCGACGCGATATCGGCTCAACGCGAGAGCCGGGACTCTACTGCGGTCCGATTACAGCTATGTGACAATCCGTCCAATGGGTCGCCTGCCGTCCACAGTGCGGTCATTCGCCATCCGGGGACAGTCAACAAACACTGCCGGACTATTAGCCCGCGCATCACGGCGGCGGGAGACCTCGCAGTAAGACGCCTCACGACGCTCAGCTCTCGTGCAGCGAGAACCGGTAGCCGCTGCCCCGGACGGTCTGGATGTAGTGGGCGAGACCGTGGGGTTCCAGGATCTTTCGCAGCCGCCGGATATGGACGTCGACGGTGCGCGGACCCACCCGGGTGTCCCGGTCCCAGACGTAGATGAGCAGCTGGCTGCGGCTGTAAACCCGCTCCGGGTTGGAGACCAGGAAGCTCATCAGCCGGTACTCCCTGGGCGCGAGCGCGGCCGGCCTGCCGGCCACGGTTACGCGATGGCTGGACTGGTCCACCAGGATCTCACCGGCGCTGAGCATGTCGCTGGCGCCCGTGCTGGCCGGCCGGCGCAGGCAGGCATTGATGCGGGCGACGACCTCTTCGGCCACGTAGGGCTTGCCCACGAAGTCGTCGGCGCCGGACTCCAGCGCCAGGATCACCTCCCGCGAGGCCGGCGCGCGGGAGGTCATCAGCACCCGCAGCGGGCGCAGCCGTTCGTCGCGGCGCACGTCCTGCAGGACCTCGAGACCATGGACGTCGGGCAGCAGCGACTCGAGCACCATGAGGTCGGGCAGCCGCTCGCGCACCTCGCGCACGGCCTCGGCGGCCGTGCCGGTTTCGCTGACGTGATGGCCGAGTTGCCGCAGCTGCCGGGCGAGATCGCCGCGGCATTCGGGGTCGTCGTCGACCAGGAGGATGGAGGCGGGGTCCATGGCAGCGCCGTCTTTGTTGCTTTTTTCCCGGCGCTAAGGACATCACTCCGTTCTTAAAGTGACGTTAAGGATTGGTTGCCGTTTTGTTACGGCATCGTCGCCTGTCCGCCGACGCCGAGCGCCTTGTAGACCCGCACCAGCGCGAGCAGCGTGCGGATCTCGGCGCGCACCCGTTCGTCGTCGGTCTCCGCGAGGCGCCGCTCGGCGTCCAGCACGGTCAGGAAGTCGCCGAGACCCCGGTCGTAGAGGCGGGCCGCGATGTCGGCCGCCGCCTCCGCCGCCGCCGAGGCCCGCTCCAGTTCCACGAGCGTCTCCCGCTCGCCGGCCCAGGCAGCCAGGGCGGATTCCGCATCGGCCAGTGCGCGCAGCACCGCCGCCTCGTAGCGCGCCAGCGCCGCCCGTTCACGGGCCTCGGCCGCGCGCAATTCGGCCCGCAGGCGCCCGCCCTGGAAGACCGGCCAGCGCAGGAAGGGCACGATGCCGAGGGTGCGGCTGTCACCGCTCGCGAGCTCTGCTGCATCGCCCGCCTCGAAGCCGCCGCTGGCGCCGAGGACGAGCCGGGGGAAGAACGCCGCCGTCGCCCCGCCCACCTCGGCCGTGGCCGCCGCCAGCTGCCGCTCGGCCGCGATCACGTCGGGACGCCGGCGCAGAACCTCGGCCCTGAGGCCCACCGGCAGGCTCTCCGGCGCCGCGGGCAGCACGGGCTCGCCGGCGAGCTCCGCCCGCACCTCTGCCGGCGTGCGGCCGGTGAGGACCGCCAGCCGATTCGCGCTCGCGGCTGCCGCGGCTGCGAGCGCGGGCGGCCGGGCCCGGGTCGCGCGCAGTTCGGCCTCCGCACGCAGGGCGTCCAGCTCCCGGGCGAGCCCGACCTCGACCTTGGAGCGCGTCAGCTCGAGCGTCTGTGCCTGGGCGTCGACGCTGCGGCGCGCCACGGCCCGGCGGCGCTCGGCGCCGCGGTATTCGATCCAGGCACTCACGGTCTCCCCCACCACGGTGAGCGCGGTGCCGGCGGCATCGGCGGCGGCCGCCTGCGTAGCGGCGGCGGCGGCCTCCTCCCGCCGGCGGGAAGCGCCGAACAGGTCCAGCTCCCAGCTGGCATCGAGTCGCGCGTTGTAGAACTCGTCGTCCCGGGGCGCGAGGCCAGCGGCAATGATCTGGGAGGCGGCACCCGGCGAGTTCAGGCTCTGCTCGTACCAGGTGTAGCTGCCTTCGGCATCCAGGCGGGGCCACAGCGCGGCGGACGCCACGCCCCGCAGCGCCCGTGCCTCCGCCACCCGGGCCCGGGCCGCACGCAGATCCCGGTTATCCGCGAGTGCTGCCTCGACCAGGGCGCTCACTTCGGGCTGCTGCAGCAGCGACCACCACGCGCCCGGCAGGCTGTCCGCGCTCACGCCCTCGGGCGGCGCCAGCCACTCGCCGGCGTCGCTCTGCGGCGGCGTGTAGTCCGGGCCCACCGCACACGCGCCGAGAATCAGCGCGCCTGCCGCGGCCAGCGCCGCCCGGCTCAACGCGCCCCGCCTCATGCGGGCACCCCGCCGGCAGCCGCCGCCTCGGCCGCCCGCCAGCGCCGGCGGTGCAGCAGGCGATAGACCGCCGGCGTGAAACCGAGCGACAGCGTGATGGAGAAGAACACGCCGCCGGCGATGACAATGGCCAGCGGGGGCCAGAAATCACCTCCGGTGAAGACCAGCAGCGGCACGAAACCGCCCACCGTGGTCAGCGTCGTGCTGGCGATGTGCCGCGTGGCACCGACGGTCTCCTCGACGATGGCGTCCGCCGCGCCCGCCCGGGCCTGCGGGTTGGCGCGGATGCCGGCCAGGACGACGATGGTGCCGTTGATGGCCACGCCGATGAGGCCGGCGCTGCCGATAATGGCGTTGAACCCCCGCGCGTAGCCGCCGACCCACAGCGACAGCATGCCGAGGCCCACCGAGAGCACGGCGACCAGGCCGATGAGCACCGCCAGCGTCACGCTGCGGAACGACAGGATGATGGTAGCCGCCATCAGCACGAGCAGCACGGGCAGGTAGGCGAGGAGCTCGCCGAACGCCTCCGACTGCTCCTCGCTGTCCCCGGCCACCGTCAGCGTGTAACCGGGCGGGAGCCGGAAGCCCTCGGCTCGCATCCGCTCGCGCACGCCGCGGGTCACGTCGATCGCCAGCGCGTCGCGGCGGATGTAGCCGTAGACGTTGTTCACGCGGCGGCCGTCGCGGCGGCTGATGCTGGCGGCCTCGGGTACCAGTTCCACCTCGCCGAGGGCGGTGGCCGGTATCCACTCGCCGTCGAGCCCGGGCGCCAGCAGGGAGAGGCCTGCAATCGCCTCCGTCGTGGCCCGCGCCTGCCGGGGCAGTCGCACCCGCACCGGCAGTTCCTCCAGATCCTCGAGCACGGTGCCGCCGGTGGCACCCTCCAGGCTCGCCTGCATCTGCCCGGCCACGTCACGGAGGCTGAGGCCCGCGAGGCGCACCGCGTACTCGTCGGCCCGGAAGGCGAGTTTCGGCTCGCCGCCGCTGACGCTGGAGCGGGTCTGCAGGATCCCGGGAGTCGTGTGCATGATGCGCCGGAGCTCGTCGCCGATGCGCTTCAGGGTAGCCACGTCGGGGCCTTCGATGCGGAAGCCCACCGGCGCGGCCACCGGCGGCCCCTGGGCGAAGGGGCTGACCACGACGGAAGCCTGCGGGAAGCGGTCCGCCAGAATCCGCGGCAGCTCCCGGGTCAGCCGATTGGCCGCCGCGAGCGTATCGGTGTAGACCATCGCGTGGGCATAGGCCGCATTGCCGTCCTGGCGCATCACCCGGTTGTAGTAGATGGTGGGATAGCTGCCGCCCACCCGCCAGTTGAGCTCCGCAACGCCGGGCTCCCGGCGCACGGCCGCCTCGATGCGTGCCGCCAGATCGGCGGTGCGGTCGATGGAGGCATCCGGCGCCAGCCAGACCTCGATCTCGAACTGGTCCCGGTCCGCCGGCGGGAAGAACTGCTGGCCCAGGTTACCGGCCAGTACGAAGCCCGCGACGGGCAGCACCAGGCAGGCGCCCGCGGTGACCCAGGGCCGGGAGACGCCCGCCGCCAGCAGCCGCCGGTAGGCCGCGGCGAGCGGGCGGGAGCGCAGTCCGGCGTCCCACCAGTGATAGCGCTGACCATGCTGGCGGCGGCGGAGATAGATGCCGGCGAGCACCGGGATGACCGTCGTCGCGACGAGGAGCGAGGCGGTGAGCGCCAGCACCACGGCAATCGCGATCGGCCCCACGAAGTCCCCCAGTGGGCCCGGCAGCAGGAACACCGGCATGAAGCCGAGTATGGTGGTCAGCGTCGAGGCCAGCAGCGGCACGAACAGGTGGGAGAGCGCGTGGCGCACTGCCTCGCCGCGCTCCTCGTCCCGGTCCAGCTTCTTCTTCACCTCGTCGGTCATGACGATGGCGTTGTCGATGAGCAGGCCGATGGCGATGATCATGCCGAAGATGGTCATCTGGTGGATCTGCTGGCCGAGCACGTTCAGGCCGAACACCGTCAGCGCCGCCGACAGCGGCAGGGCCGCACCCACGATCAGCGCCGCACGCCAGCCCATGCCGACGAAGACCACCAGCATCACGAGCAGGGCGCCGGCGAGCAGGTTGCCGCCGAGGGTGGACAGGCGCTGCTCGGTGTAGCGGCTCTGGTCGAACGCCACCTCGACGCCGATGCCCTGCCCCACCGACTCGCCGTAGCCCTGCACGGTGGCCCGGGCCGTCCCGGCCCAGCGGTCCACGCGGATGTCGGGCCCGGTGCGTGCGGCCACCAGGATCGCGCGGGCGCCGTCGCTGTAGGCGATGTCGGCCGGCGGCTGCTGCCAGTCGCGGCTCACCGCGGCCACGTCGCCCACGGTCACCAGCGCGCCGGAGCGGTTGCCCTGCAGCGGTACGGACGCGACCCTGGCCACCGAGTCCAGCTCGCCGGCCACCTCGATGAACAACTCGCGCCCGGCGCCGCGCAGCGCGCCCGCCGGCTGCTTCGGGTCGGCCCCCGCCAGCCGGTCGGCGGCCTCGGCGGCCGTCATCCCCAGCGCGGCCAGCCGATCCCGGTCGAGGGTGACCGAGATCTCCTCCTCGGGCTGGCCGTACAGCCTCACCAGCTCCGTCCCCGACACGTTGCGCAGCCGGTCGGCGAGTTCCTCCGCCAGCCGGTTCATCAGGGTGAGCGGCGGCTCGCCGCCCTGCTGCCAGCTGATCGTGGCCACCAGGCTGAAGGCAGTGGCACTGAACTCGTCGTCGAAGTCGAGCCGCGCGTCCGGGGGCAGCTGCGCCGTCACGTCGTTCAGCCGGTCACGGATGCGCGAAAAGATGCGTTCGTTCTCACCGGGCCCCACCCGGTCCTCGAGCTGGATGTTGACCACCGAGACGCCGGCCCGGGAGGTCGACTCCAGCTCGCCGATCTCGGCGATCTCGCGCAGGGCGTCTTCGACCGGATCGGTGACCAGCGCCTCGATACGGGTGGCCGAGGCGCCCGGCAGCAGCGTCACCACCTTGGGGTTGCGGTTGGTGATGCGCGGGTCCTCGATGCGGGGCATGCTGCTGATGGCGGAGAAACCGGCCAGCAGGACGATCACGACCCCCAGTACGAGCAGGTAGCGGTTACCGAACAGGGCCAGCGCCGGACGGGCGACCGGCGGGATGTGCCGCCCGGCCATTACTCCGCTTCCGCCCCCGGCCCGCCACCGGCGCGACGCACATCCACACGGACGGACTGGCCGGGTACCACCCGGTGCAGCCCCTCGACGACCACCCGTTCGCCGGTATCGAGGGCACCGCGCACGTAGACCCGGTCCTCACGCTCGTGCAGCACCTCGACGGTGCGCGCCTCGATGACGTGGGTCGCCTCGCCCGCCGACTCGCCGGCCGGCAGCGGGACGGCCACGTAGCTGGTCCACACCCCCCGGCCGCCTTCCGCCAGGCCGCCGAGGGGCAGCCAGCAACCCGGCGTCTCCACCCGTCGTTCCAGCGCCAGCCGGGCGAGGTCACCGGGCAGGACCCCCTCATCGGTTTGCAGCTCGAAGAGGACGTCCACGGTGCGGGTGACCGCATCGCGAAGCGGCAGCACGGCGCGCAGGCGGGCCGGCAGGGCGCGGCCGGCCACCGTCAGGATAGGCTCTTCGCCCGCCGTGACCGCCGCCAGCATGTCGCCGGCCACGCCGACACGCACACGCGGCGCGCTGCGCTCCTGCAGCTCGAGCAGCACCTGCCCCGGGGCCAGCACCTCGCCTTCGTCGGCAACCCGCCGCACGACCGTGCCGGCGAACGGCGCCCGCAGTACCGATTTCTCCAGGTCGACCCGCACGCTCGTCAGGCGGGCGCGGGCCGCCTCGCGTGCGGAACGCGCGGCGCGCTCCGCGCGGACGGCCTCGTCGTATTCCTGCCGCGAGACCCCGCGGAATTCGAGCGCCTCGGCCGTGCGTGCCAGAGTGGTCTCGGCCAGCGCGAGGCTCGCTGCGGCCTCGTCCAGCGCGGCTTCCGCCTCTGCCCGGCGCGCCTCCAGGCGCTCGGTATCCAGGCGGGCCAGGGTGTCTCCGGCCGCCACCCGGTCGCCCTCGTCCACGAGTACCGCGGCCAGCTGACCGCCGATCTCGAAGCCCACGGCGCTGTGCCGCGCCGCCTCGACCCGGCCGGCGAATTCCCGCTGCACGGTATAGCCGTCGGCAGGCGCCACCCGCGCCACCGGCACCAGCAGGGCGGCATCCGCGGCGCCGTCCCGGTTGCTGTCCGCGTCTGCGCAGGCCGCCAGGCCGAGCAGGGCCGAAAGCACCAGGCCGTGCCCGTGCCGCCACCTCGTCATCGACTCACTCGCCGGCTCCGCCATTCCCTGTGCTCCTCCGGGTGTTCCATCCCGGATCAGACTGCATTAAACTAGACTGCATGGTTTGATATTAGGCCACCTATACGGAACTGTCCAGTTTGATAACTGAAACCGCCCCATCCCGTCCGGGACGGCCCAAAAGCCGGGAGAAGCGTGACGCCATCCGGCAGGCGGCGGTGGAGCTGTTCATGAGCGAGGGGCTGCAGCGCACGTCCATGGATGCGGTGGCCGCAGCAGCGGGTGTCTCGAAACAGACGGTCTACTCTCACTTCGAGAGCAAGGATGCGCTGTTCCGCGAGTGTGTCCGCATCAAGGTAGAGGACTACGGTCTCGGCGAGGAAACCCTCTCTCCGGGATTGCCGGCCGCCGAAACACTGCGTGCGTTCGGGCGACAGTTCATGGAGTTGCTGCAGGACCCGGAGGTGCTCAGCATGTTTCGCTTGCTGGCGGGGGAATGCCGCACCTATCCCTCCATCGCCCAGGTATTCTATGCGGCGGGACCGGCGCAGAACTGCGAGTTTCTCGGTTCCCTGCTGGCGCAATTCGGCGCGCGCGGTGAGCTCGTGGTCGAGGACCCGCTGGAATCGGCCTCGCTGCTGGTGGCCATGTTCAAGGCCCACTATTTTCTGGAACTGCTGCTCCGGGTGCGCGAGACGATCGATCCGCGGGAGCTGGACCAGCATCTCGAACGCACGGTGCGGCGCTTCCTGTCGCTGCACGGCGGGGGTTGAGTCCGCCCACCGGTATTGCCCACCGGTATTGCCCACCGGTATTGCCGACCGGTATCGCGCACCGATATTGGGTTTGCCGACGCGGGAAATCCGCTGACTACGGGGGAGAAAGCACCGAACCACCCGCGCCGGCAACGATCGTGCGGCACGCCCCGATGGCGGCCGCTGCCTGTCACTTCTCTAGCAAGTCCCGTGCCAGGGTGCCCGGCCCCCGTCGATCAACCACTTGCGTGTTACAGCGACTCACCGTCTGCGGCCGGCTGCACCGCCGCGGTGCTGCGCCGGCGGGTCTTGCCCGCAATTTGCGCAACGCTGCCTGGGTGAATCACGCTTGAATGTCGGCAGCCGCGCACCGACTCTCTGTAGATGTCCGAAGAACAACCCGTCGTCCTGTTCGAATCGGCCCGGCCCCGGGAAGCGGCCGAACGGGCGCTGGTGCTCCAGTCCGTCGGCATCCCCCACGAGGTGGTGAGCGACGGCCGCACCTCGCTGCTGGTCGTCCCGGCCGACGAGGCCGAACGGGCCCGCGGCGAACTGGCCGCCTGGCGGCGCGAGAACCGGGACTGGCGCCCGGCGCGCCCGATGCCCTCCTTCCGGCGGCTCAACCCCTGGCCCGGTCTGGCCGGCTACCTCACGCTGGTGTGCCTGTTCGCCTGGGCCTCCGCCCAGAGTCTCTGGGGCCTGGACTGGTTCGGGGCGGGCCGGGTAAACGCCGCACTCGTGCGCGACGGCGAATGGTGGCGTACGGTGACTGCACTGACCCTGCACATCGACCTCGGCCACATCACGGCCAACCTGGTCTTCGGCGTCGGCTTCGGGCTGTTCGCGGGCCACTACCTCGGCGCCGGCGTCGCCTGGCTGGCCATCCTCGCCGCCGGCGGCCTCGGCAACGCCGTCAATGCCCTGATCCAGCCCCCGGGCCACAATTCGGTTGGTGCCTCCACCGCCATCTTCGGCGCGCTGGGCCTGATCGCCGCCATCGCCTGGCGGCGCAGGCTCTACCCCCAGGACCGCTGGGTCTACCGGCTGGGGCCCATCGTGGGGGCCGTCGCGCTGCTCGCCTACACCGGCAGCGGCGGCGAACGCACCGACGTGGGCGCGCATCTCACCGGTTTTCTGTGCGGCGGCGCGCTCGGCCTCGCCTGCGCCCGGCTCGATACCGACTGGCTCGCCGAGGCACGCATTCAGTTGTCCGCGGGGCTGGTGACGGTGGGCATGATCGCACTGTCATGGGCGCTGGCATTCGAGCACTGGTCCTGACAGAACGCGCAGCTTGATCCCCGCCCCCCTTGCTCTAGAATCGTCGGCATACAACAACACCAACCGGAGCGAGACCCATGGAAATCGATCTGCAGCAGCTGGCTGCCAAGGCGCAGTCACTGGCCACGGAATTCGGTATCGACATCATCGCCGCACTGGCGATATTCATCATCGGCCGCTGGGTGGCCAACCTGATCACCAAGGGAGTCCGGCGTCTGCTGGAGCGGGCGGACGTCGATGCGACGCTGGTCAAGTTCCTGTCCAATATCGTACGCATCCTGCTGCTGATCTTCGTGATCCTCGCCGCCATCGGCCAGCTCGGCATCCAGACCACCTCGCTGATCGCCGTCCTCGGTGCCGCCGGCCTCGCTGTCGGTCTGGCCCTGCAGGGTTCGCTGTCCAATTTCGCCGCCGGCGTGCTGGTCATCATCTTTCGGCCCTACAAAGTGGGCGACTACATCGAGGCCGCGGGCGTCGCCGGCACCGTGGACGAGGTGCAGATCTTCAACACGGTCATGAACACGCCGGACAACAAGAGGATCATCGTGCCCAACAGCCAGATCACGGGCGGCATCATCACCAACTACTCGGCCCACGAGACCCGCCGGGTCGACTTCACCTTCGGCATCGGCTACGCCGACGACATCGACAAGGCGAAGAAGATCATCGAGGAGGTGCTGACCACCGACGAGCGGGTGCTCGAGGATCCGGCCCCGCAGATCGTGGTAGCCGAACTCGCCGACTCCAGCGTGAACATCGTGGCGCGGCCCTGGGCGAAGGCGGCCGACTACTGGGGTCTGAAGTTCGACGTGACGGAGACCGTGAAGAAGCGCTTCGACGCCGAGGGCATCAGCATCCCGTTCCCGCAGCGCGACGTGCACGTCTACTACGAGACCCCGCAGCAGGGCTGAGGTGGGAATCGACGACCCGCAACTCGAATCGGTCGCCGCCTCCGAGCGGGTCGTCGTCTTCCATTCCGGACTCACGGACACGAGCCGGGTCCGCCAGGCGCTGGAATCCCGGCAGATTCCCCATCGTTTCGAACCGATGCCGATGGGGGACGCTGCCATGCGGGAGCGTTTCCGCCGCCTGAAGGAAGGCACCGGCCACGCCACCCTGCCCATGGTCTTCGCGGACGGCGAGTTCATCGGCGGGGAGAACGAACTCATGGCCCACCCGCTGGTGGCCGGCGGCCCGCCGGGCGTCGCCGCCGCGCCGGCCCGCTGGATGGGCTATGCCGGGCTGGTACCGTTCGCCCTGCCGGTCGCCGCCATTGTCGCCGGCGCCAACGACGCCTGGTTTCTGGACTGGCTGACCGGCTACGGGGCGGTGATCCTCTCCTTCGTGGGCGCCCTGCAGTGGGGGCTCGCACTCGACGAGCGGCGCGAGCGCCGGGGCGAGCGCATCCTGGTGAGCGTGGTGCCGGCACTGGCCGGCTGGCTCGCCCTGCTGTTGCCCCACGGCGCCGGCATCGCGCTGCTGATCGCCGGATTCCTCGGCATCTACAGCTACGAGCGATTCACGCTGTGGCCCGGCGGCTATCCCGTCTGGTTCCGGCGCCTGCGCACACAGCTCACCGCCGGGGCCTGCCTGCTGCTCGGCGCCGGCCTGCTCGCCGCCTTCCTCACCGGCTGAACCCTACCAGGTATAGCGGACCCGGTAGGTGACCGTCTTCTCACTGTCCGCCGGGATGGTGACCGGGAAGCGGACGGTGCCCGCATCCGCCTTCTGCCACTCGTCGGAACTCGACAGGATCTCCCAGTTGCTCCAGCGATAGAGCGGCTCCTGCACGATGACCTCCACCGGCTGCTCCTTGCGGTTGGCCACCGTGATCTCGATGTCCTCCTCGATCCAGTGGGCGCGGGTATCCACGCGGAAGTCCCGCTGCACGCGCTCGCCCGTCACGTCGAAGGCCGAGCCGAGCCGGATGCGCACGTCCTCGTTGCGGGGCGTGTGATCGATCACGTCCTCGCCGATGAACTCCAGGCTGCCGTCGGCCGGGTCCACCTGGGAGACCCGGATGCGCCCCGCCGGCAGCGGCACCCCGAGACCGTCCGCCTTCCGATTGGCGAATTCCACGTAGACGTCCACCTTCCGGTTGGACGCCACGCCGTAGTCCCGGTCCGTGCGCGGCTGGCCGTAGCCTGCGTAGCCGCCGAGCCCCTGGTAGACCAGCACCTTGCGCGCGGGCACGCCGTCGGCCGCCGGGAACAGTTCCAACTGCTTGGTGGAGCGGTCCGGCAGGTTGGCGGGCCGGCCGAGCGTATACAGGTGAAACTCGAAGAAGGCCTTCTGCTCGAAGCCGGCGGTATCCGTCATCGCCATGGCCAGCGCTTCGGTGCGCACGCGTTTCCGGTAGCCCGGCGCCTGGCTGCGCTGCACGTCGCCGGCGATCAGCTTCAGGCGCGCGTCCTCGTAACCCGCGCCGGACTGGTTGACGATGCTGACCCAGGCATTGACGTCGAGGGTGCCGGAGTTGGCATCGTCGCCCTCGTTCCAGGTGAGGTTGTAATCCGCCCACCAGGTGATCCCCGCCGTCTCGTACGCCACCCGGGTGCGGTGCGAGCCCGCCCGCTCGCTGAGAACGTCCCAGATCAGGGTCGGCCGGGTGATCAGCCCGCCCGGCAGCTCGGGGAAGCCGACGCGCTGGTACTGACTGACCACCTCGACGGTCCCGTCGGGCATGCCGAGCACCAGGCCGCCCGTGGTGCTCATCAGGGTGCCGGTCAGCACCTCGGACTCGCTGCCCACGCCGCGATGGACGGTGACGGGGCGGTCCAGGTAGCGCTCCAGCAGGCGCTCGGTGCTGACCAGGTCGAACCGGTAGTCCTGTTCCAGCACCCGGGTCCCGTCCGGGTCGGTCAGTGAGCGGAAGCGCACGGTGGTGGGGTCGATGAGCGCGGCCACGTCGGTGAACTCGAGCGTGCCGCGGCCGCGGGTGAGACTTACGGTGCGGTCCTGACGAACGATGGCGTAGCCCGGCACCGACGGCCCCGCCCAGCCGCGGTGCCCCGGGAGCGGACGGTACAGATTCGGTGAGACGGCCCCGGGCCGGGCCTGGCTGTAAATCGTGAGACTCGTCGACGGGTCGGCGGCCGCGGCCAGGCCGGCGACGAGCAGGGAGAGCAGCAGCAGGATGATCTTCGGCACGGTAGTCTCCATTCGGTTTCCGGTTCCTCGTACATTAACGCAGCGCGCATCGGGCCGGGGTTCGTCGCCGGACGGGGCGCGGCGAACTGTCGCCGCCGGCGCCGGTCTACACCCCTTTGACCGGGACGCCGCTCCGTCCATAATCGATGCCATGACCATCAGCACGAGAAACCGCCGTCATCGCCGCCCGATCGCCCGGTACCCCGCCGCGCCGGTCCTGCCGGGCCTGCTGCTGATCGCCCTTGGCGCCGCGCCGGCCCTGGCCGTATCCGCGGCCGCCGCCGCGGTACAGGCGGCGGACGCAGAAAACCCGACCATCGAGGCCGCGGAACCCGAGGACGAGCCGTCGCGGCCGGTCAGCGCCCTGGACGAGGCCTTCGGCGAGTACCGGCGCCTGTACGACGAGGGCGATTACGCCGGCGCCATCGAGGCGGGCAAGCGGGTAATCGTCCTGTCCATCGAGGCCAACGGGCGCGACGACCTGCAGACCGCTCGGGGACTGACCAACCTGGCCATCGCGCAGCAGAAAAACGGTGAATACGAGGCGGCAGTGCAGAACTACGAGGCCGCCGTCGACATCGTCGAGCGGGTCGAGAGCCGCCTCAGCAAGCACCTGGTCAACCCCCTGCGGGGCCTGGGCAACACCTACCTGGAGGCCGGCCGCCCGGACGAGGCCATCCGCACCTACGACCGCGCCGTGCACCTCACCCACGTGAATTACGGCCCGCAGAACCTCGAACAGGCAGACCTCCTCGATGCACTGGCCGAGTCCTTCCTCCGGCTGCAGGACATGGAGGAGGCGAGCGACATCCAGGATATGTCCTACCAGCTCTATGCCCGGCGCTTCGGGGAAGAGAGCATCGAGATCTTGCCCGCACTGCAGCGGCGCGCCCGCTGGCTGAACCGGCTGGGCCTGTTCGGCCAGGAGCGCGACGTCTGGAACCAGGCCATCGACGTCATCGAGAACGAGTACGGGGAAGACGACCTGCGCCTGATCGAAGCACTGAACGGTCTGGCGCGCACCTACCTCTACGACATCGAGCCCACTGTCAGCAACCGGGGCGAATGGGCGCTCAGGCGCGCGCTCGAGATCGCCGAGAATCACCCGGAGACCACGCCCGCGCTGGTGGCCGACAGCCTCATCGACACCGGCAACTACCATACCCTGCGCGGCGAGGCGCAGAAGGCCCGGCGCTCCTACCGCGAGGCGTGGGACGTTCTGAGCGGGGACGAGAAGCTGGCGGTGATCCGGGACCGGCGCTTCGGCCAGCCGGTGCAGATCCGCTTTGCCAGGGCGCCGGCCTACGCCGACGAGGAGACCGACCCGACAGTCAACCCGGTGTTCCGTGGCCGGGAGTTCGACCAGGGCGCGGTCGTGGCCAACTACACGGTGAATGCACGGGGCCGCACCGAAGACATCACGGTGATCGAGTCCACGCCGCCGGGGCTGATGGACACCGAGGTCAAACGGGCGGTGCGCCGGATGGTGTTTCGGCCCCGCTACGTGGACGGCCAGCCGGTCTCGACGCCGGACCAGACCTTCCGCCACCGCTACGCCTATATCGCCGAGCGGCTGCCGGACGATATCGCCGCGGCCATGGAGCAGGGCGCGCAACCGGCCCAGGCAGCGGACTAACCGCTGACGCCGCGGCCGGTCCGGTCGAAGCGCTGGGCGATGGCGAGGCCCGCCAGGATGAGGATCATCGCGGCATAGGCGCCCGGGTGCAGCCGCTCGTCCAGCACCAGCGCACCAGTGACGACTGCCCAGGGCGGCACCAGGAAGCTCTGCATCGTCATGAAGCCCGCCCCGACCTGGGTCACCAGGAAGAAGAAGATCACCGCGGCGAATCCGGTCGACAGCATGCCCAGCGCCGCGACGGCGGCCAGCGGGCCGACCGGCAGGGCGAACTCGCGCAGCACGCCGCCGTCCAGCGCGAAGTACAGCGGCACCAGGATGAGGCTGCCGGCGAGTGTCACCGCCGTCGACATCACCAGCGGATGGTGGGAGGGCCCCAGCCGGGTGATCACTGCGGTGGTGGCGTAACACAGCGCGCCACCCAGCACCGCGAGCAGCCCGGTCAGCGAACCCCCGGCGCGCTCGCCCAGCAGGAACCCGGGTCCGACCAGCAGCGCCACCCCCAGAAAGCCGGCCAGGAAACCCGCGATTCGTCCCGCCGTCAGCGGCTCGTCGGGCAACAGGAAGTGGGCCAGCAGGATTACCGCCAGCGGCGTCACCGCCATGGCAATGCCGGCCAGCCCGGACGGCACGCTCTGCTGCCCCCAGCTGATCAGGAAGAACGGCAGACAGTTGCCGACGACCGAGAGCACGACGAAGAACGCCCAGGAGCCGCGGTCGGTGGGCAGGCGCAGCCCGGCCAGCCGCATCACGCTCCACAGGGTGGCCGCGGCGAGCACGATGCGCGCCGCTGTGATCGCCAGCGGGCTGAATGCCCTCAACGCGATCTCCATGGCCAGGTAGGACGAACCCCACATGGCCACCAGTCCCGCCAGGCCGAGCCAGTGCAGCGGCCCGGGCCTGCCTATGGGGAGCACGTATCGAGCCGCGGGCGCCGCTCAGTAGGGCCGGGCCAGGAAGCGTCCTGCGGGCTCGCCCACCACGTCGCCGTCATGGTAGACCCGGCGGCCGCGCAGATACGTGCTCTTCACCCGCGCGGTCAGCTCGACGCCCTCGAAGGGCGAATAGCCCTGCTGGGACTCGGACTCGCCGGCCCGCACCGTGTAGGTATCGTCGGGGTCGATCAGCACCAGGTCGGCATCCAGACCCACCGCGATGTCGCCCTTGCGGTTCAGGCCGTAGCGACGGGCGGGGTTGAAGCTGGTCAGTTCGGCCATGTGGTTGTAGGACATGCCGCGGCGGGAGCCCTCGGTGATCAGCCCGGGCAGCAGATACTCGGTGCCGCCGAAACCGGACTTGGCCAGGAAGATGTCGTCCGGGTTCTCCTGGCTCACCTTGAACTCCTCCTTGCAGCAGGCGTGATCGCTCACCACCCAGTCGAGCCTGCCTTCCAGCAGCTGTTCCCAGAGGTATTCCACGTCCTCCCGCGGCCGGATGGGCGGATTCACCTTGGCGTACTTGCCGCAGGGCGAATCCACGTCCAGCACCAGATGGCCGATGGTGACCTCGCGGCCGAAGTTGATGTGCGGGAAGGCCTCGGCCATCTTCAGCGCGGCATCCACCGCCTTGCGCGAACTCAGGTGCAGCAGGTTGATGTTGGGCAGCTCCGTCTCGTGGGCCAGATAGGAGGCGATGAAGATCGCGAGCCCCTCGGAGTGCGGCGGCCGGGAGGCGTTGTAGGCGTGCAGCCCGGTGAGCTTGCCCTCCGACTCCACCATCTTCGTGTAGGCCGCCATGATCTCGGCGGTCTCGCAGTGCAGGCTGAGGCTGATCTGGTCGGCCTTGTCCGGATAGCGCTCCATGGCACGGCGGATGCCCCGCATGACGAACTCGAAGTGGGCGATGTCGTACTTCTCGTCCTCGCCGATCATCAGGAAATCGGCCTGGGAGGAGGAGCGGCCGTGCAGGCCGTAGCCGCCGTAGAACATGAAGATCTTGAACGAGGTGACGCCGTGGGCGTCCACGAGGTAGTCGATCTCCTCGATGTGCTCGCGCATCATCGGTGCGAGGTGGTAGGCGTAGTCCACGTAGAAGCGGCCCTCGGACAGGTCCAGGACCTCGGGGAAGAATTCGCGGTAGGGCCCGCTCTTGTTCAGGTAGTACTGCCCCGTGCGCATGTAGTTCAGGCTGCTGGTGACCCCGCCCATGGCCGCTGCCCGGCTCTCGGTGACCGCATCCTCGTCCAGCGGCGAGTAGATGCCGGTGTGCATGTGGGCATCCACCACCCCGGGGAAGGCGAGCAGGTTGCCGCCGCCGACGACCTCGCGGGCGGCAGAGGCGTCGATGCCGGGCGCCAGGTGCGCGAACTTGCCATCGCGGATCGCCACGTCCAGGGCATCCACCCGGGTGCGGTTCGGGCGCACCACGCGCACGTCCCTGATCACAAGGTCATAAGGGGTCGGTTCACTCATGGTCGCTCCTCGCTGGAATTCTCTGCCGCTCGGCGGCGCCGGCTCGGCGGCAACGGAGAAGGATACTGCACTCCGGCTTCGAATCCGACCCGTGGCCGGCGGTATCATGACCGGCGCGCCGCCCGAACCGCCGGCGGGAAAAAAGGTCATAGTCCCTGATGAAACCACTCGCCGCCGCATTGCTGTTCCTCGCCGCCGTCACCGCCGGCGCCGGCGACTGCGAGGGCGAATGGATCTGCGTGCAGGTGGAGGAGTCACCGGACGGCGTGGTGCTGTCGGGGCAGAACCTCAGCGACTTCCCCCTCACCCTCACGGTGCGGGTGCGGGGCCACGGGCTGGCGCCGGCTTCCCGCACGGTGACACGGACCCTGGACGGCGGCGACCTGACCGAGCTGCTGCGCCTGCCTGCCGAGGGCGGGTCGCGCTACCGCTACCGCTACTGGTACGACTGGACGGTGGGCGACCGGAACGCGCGCCACGACGACAGCTACGTGTACCGGCTGCCCTGGGCCAGCGGCGAGAGCTACGCCGTGCTGCAGGGCTACGGCTCGAGTTTCAGCCACACCGGCCTGGAACACTATGCGGTGGATTTCGACATGCCGGAAGGCACGCCGGTGCACGCTGCCCGGGGCGGCATCGTGGCGCGGGTGGAGGAGTCCCACGACATCGGCTGCTGGGAGGACGGCTGCGGCCGTTACGCCAACTACATCGTGATCCTGCATGAGGACGGGACCACGGGCGAGTACTACCACCTGCAGCGCGACGGCGCGCTGGTGGAGACGGGCGAGCGGGTGGCGGCCGGCGCGCCCATCGGGCTGTCGGGCAACACCGGTCACACGACCATGCCGCACCTGCATTTCGCCGTCTACCGGGCGGGCGAATGGGGCCGCACCCAGTCGCTGCCGGTGCGCTTCTCCCACCGGGACGGCGTCACCGCACGGCCCCGGCACGGCCAGCGGCTGGTGGCACGCTGAGGAGGCGCCGGTGGCCGGCAACACGACCCGCGAGTTCGGTTATCCTGCCGCCATGAGACCTGGCGCCGCGACCGCCCGCCTCCCCCGTTGCCGGCCAATGCCTGCCGGCGGCCTCGCGCCCCGCTGGCTCGTGGCGCTGGTCGCGGTGCTGGCGACCGGCTGCGCGGTCAACCCGGTGACCGGCGAGCGCGAGATCCGGATCGTATCGGAGGCCCAGGAGGTAGCCCTCGGCCAGGAGAACTACCTGCCCATGCGCCAGTCCCAGGGCGGCGACTACGTGATGGACCCGGCGGTGGAGGACTACGTGCAGCGGGTCGGGCAGCGCCTCGCCGCGGTCAGCGACCGGCCGCTGCCCTACGAATTCCACGTACTGAACAACTCCGTGCCGAACGCCTGGGCGCTGCCGGGCGGCAAGATCGCCATCAACCGGGGGCTGCTGACCGAACTCGAATCCGAGGCCGAACTCGCCGCGGTGCTGGGTCACGAGATCGTACATGCCGCCGCGGGCCATTCCGCGGACTCCATGGAACGGGCCATGGTGCTGCAGGGCGCCGTGCTGGCGACGGCGGTGGCCACCAGCGACGGCGACTACGGCCGCCTGGCCACGGCGTCGGCCGCCATCGCGTCCCAGCTGATCAGCCAGCGCTACAGCCGCGACGCCGAGCTCGAGGCGGACCGTTACGGCATGCGCTACATGGCCCGGGCCGGCTACGATCCCCGGGGCGCGGTGGACCTGCAGGAGACCTTCGTGCGTCTGAACGAGCAGCGCCGCAGCGACTGGCTGAGCGGGCTTTTCGCAAGCCACCCGCCCTCCGTCGCCCGGGTGGTGGCCAACCGCGAGACGGCCGCCTCCCTGCCACCCGGCGGCGAGACCGGCGCGGAGCGCTACCGGGAGGTGCTCGCCGTCACGCGCAGCGCCCTGCCCGCCTACGAGGCCTACGATGGCGGCCGCAAGGCCCTGGCCGAGGACAAACGGGACCTGGCCCTCGCGCGCGCCGAGGAGGCCATCCGGATCGAGCCCCGGGAGGCCAATTTCTATGCACTGCGCGGCGACGTCCACCTGTTGAACGAGGACTACGACCGCGCCCGCCGCGAATACAGCCGGGCGCTGGAGCGCAACGACGGGTTCTTCTACTACTACCTGAAGCGCGGCCTGGCCGCCGAACGGCTGGGCGACGACGCGGAGGCCCGCCGCGATCTCGCCGCCAGCCTCGAACTGCTGCCCACCGCGCCCGCCTATCTGGCCCTCGGCCATATCGAGCGACGGGCGGGCAACCGGGCGCAGGCGGTGGAATACTACCGGCTGGCCAGCAGCGAACGCGGCCAGGTCGGGCGGCGCGCCCTGGCGGCGCTGATGCGCCTGGACCTGGGCCGGAACCCGGGGGCCTATCTGCGCAGCCGCGGCGCACTCGGCGATGGCGGCCGGCTGCTCGTGCAGATCGACAACCCCACGCCGGTCGGCGTCCGGGACGTGGTCATCGCCGTCCGGTACCTGACCGGCTCGGGCACGGTGGCCGAGCGCCGCCGGCAGATCTCCGGCGTGCTGGAGGCGGACCGCAGCGTGCGGCTGGACACCGGTCTCGGGCCGTTCACGTCGCCGGATCAGTACGAGGTGCGCATCATCGACGCCGCCGTCGCCGAATCACCGCAAACCACCGGCCCTTGACCGGTTCGGCACCGGCCGCATAGCCACCGGCCGGCAAAAGGAGAGAATCATGTTCGGTCTGAAGAAGAATACGTCACTGCCGCCCGCGGACGAGGCCCTGCCCGGCCGCGACAAGCCCATGCCCGTGCCCGGGCGCCACTTCGTGCTCGACGCGCCGCTCGAGCCGCCTTTCCGGCAGGGCCTCGAGCGGGCCGTGTTCGGGCTGGGCTGTTTCTGGGGCGCCGAGCGCCGCTTCTGGCAGCAGCCCGGCGTCCATACCACGGCGGCGGGCTACGCGGGCGGCCACACCCCCAACCCGGATTACCGCGAGGTGTGCAGCGGCATGACCGGCCACACCGAAGCGGTGCTGGTGGTCTACGACCCCGGGAAGATCAGCTACGAGGAGCTGCTGCGGGTGTTCTGGGAGTCCCACGACCCGACCCAGGGCATGCGCCAGGGCAACGACGTGGGCACCCAGTACCGCTCGGCCATCTACGTCTTCGACGCCGGGCAGAAAGCGGCGGCGGAAGCCTCCCGTGAGGCGTATGCCCGGCGGCTCGCGGACGCCGGCTACGGCGCCATCACGACGGAGATCGCCGACGCCGGCCCGTTCTACTATGCCGAGGACTACCACCAACAGTACCTGGCGAAGAATCCCGGCGGCTACTGCGGCCTGGGCGGCACCGGGGTGAGCTGCCCGACCGGCCTCGCCACGACCGGCTGAGCCGTTCAGGAAGCCCGGGCGGCTGCCGCCGCCAGACCCAGTGCCGCGGCGGCATCCAGCCGGCCATAGCCGTGCGTGGAGCGGCGTCCGCCGTCGAGGGGCGACGCGCTGTCCTCCAGCACCCCGCGCAGGCGCGCCGCCGGCAGCTCCGGATACCGCGACAGCACCAGCGCGGCGGCGGCCGAGACGAACGGCGCCGCGGCGGAGGTGCCGCTGAAGGCGTCGTAGACCAGCGTGGGCGAGAAGCCGCGCCGTCCGCGCAGGTCGGTCGTGAGTATCGAGACGCCGGGAGCGAGCAGGGCGAGATTGTCGCCGTGGCTGCTGCCCCACCAGTGTTCACCGTCCCGGGAACGCCGCGTTTTGCGCCGGTCCCAGGGGTTCGACGCCCCTACCGCCAGCACCCGGGGCAGCGCCGCCGGATAGTCCAGGGCCGACTGGCTGTTGCCGGCCGCCGCCACCAGCAGGCAACCGCGGCCGCCGCGGCCGGATGCGGCGGCGCGTTCCAGCGCCCGGCTGATGGCGTCGGCCGGCGGTCCCCCGCCCCAGGACAGGTTCAGGACGTCCGCGCCCGCCTCCCCGGCACACCAGTCGATGGCCTCGGCAGTGTCGAAATCGTCCGACAGCCAGTAGCCGTGGCTGCCGCCCCGGGCGATGCGGGCGGCCACCAGCGAGATGCCCGGCGCCAGGCCCGTCGCCTGCGGTCCGTCGGCGCACAGGATGCCGGCCACCGCGGTGCCATGGGCGTCATCGCCGGCGGGCCGCCCGTAACGGTCGTCGGCGACGAAATCCCGCTCGGCGGCCGCCGCCGGGCGCAGGTAGGGATGGGCAAGATCGACGCCGTCGTCGAGCACCGCCACACGAATCCGGCGCCGGCCCCGGGTGACGGCCCAGGCGGCCTCGGCGCGGACGTCGGCCCCGGCCACCCCCACCTCGCCGTCGTTCGCCAGTGCCCACTGACCGTCGGCCAGGGCGGGCCCGGCGCCGGGGGAGACCGGCGGCGGGCGGAACAGCCGCAGGAAGTTCGGGTGGGCCACCGCTACGTTGCCCCGGCGGTAGAGGCGACGGGCGGCCTCGGCGGCATGGCGCAGGCGCCCGATGCCGGTGGCATCGCAGACGGCCCGCAGCAGCACCCGGCCGCCGCGGCCCTCGCGAATCACCTCCAGCGACAACCGTCGGCAGGCCCAGTCCACCTCGGCGGCACCGCCCTCCACCACCAGGGTCTCGGTGGGCACCGCCAGCGGCGCGCCGACGGCAGGCCGGGTGACGTAGAGCGGGATGTCGGGGAACGCGCCGAACAGACGCTCCGTTCGGGCCCCGGGCGCCTGCAGCGCCCCGCGCAACGCCGCGCCGCCGGCCGCCACGCGGACGCCCAGCTCACGGCGATGGCTGTAATAGGACAGCCGGTGCATGATTCGTCCCCCCCGCTGCGGTGCGCCCTCATCTTAGCGCGCCCGCGGGCGGGCGGAAGGGTCAGTAGGCTGCGTCGGTCTCCGGCCAGCGCTGCGGGACTTGCCGCAGTTCGGACAGGTCGTAGCCCTCGCCCTCCAGGAAGGACAGGATACGGCGGTACTTCGCCTCCGGTATCTCCGGCTCGCGGGCCATGATCCACGCGTAGTCGCGCTTGTTGCGGCCGATCACGGTAGTGTCGTAGCCCTCGTCCAGCCAGACCACCAGGAATTCCGCCTTGAACGGCCAGATGAACTGCATGCCCCAGACCGCGTTGCTCGGGTCGTCGCGGACGAAGCCGGTGGGCGTGTAGACCTTCAGCGGTCCGTCGAAGCCGCCATTGCGGAACCGGAAGGTGGTTGCGATGGTGCCGTCCTCGTTCAGCTCGTAGGACTCGATGGCGTTGTAGGCCTCGTCCTCGATGAACGTGGGAATGTGGGCGACGACGTACCAGTCCCCCATGAATCGGGGCAGATCGACCTCGTCCACCACCTGGATCGGCTCCTCGGGGGTGCTGGCGCATGCGGCGAGGGAGGTGCACAGCAGGACGGCGAGTAGTTTCTTCACGTCGGCTCCACGGTCACTGGTAATGACGGTGTATTCGATGTGTCGAGCCCGCCGGATGCCGGGGGCGAGTCCGTTCCGGTAGTATGTCGCCGGCAGCTACCAGGGAGAAAACGAAATTGGCGACGAAGAAGACCGGCGCGAAGAAGAAGGCGAAACGCAGGCCCGGCCGCCGTCAGGCGGAGGAGGCCGTACGTACGCTGCTGCTGTGGGCCGGCGAGGACCCGGACCGCGAAGGCCTGCTCGACACGCCTGCGCGGGTGGCACGCGCCTACGAAGACTGGTTCTCCGGTTACCGGGAAGACCCGGTCCGCTTCCTGAAGCGTACCTTCCAGGAGGTGGAGGGCTACGACGAGATGATCGTGCTCCGCGATATCACCTTCGAGTCTCACTGCGAGCACCACATGGCGCCGATCATCGGCCGGGCCCACGTGGGCTATCTGCCCACCAACAAGGTGGTGGGCATCAGCAAGCTCGCCCGGGTGGTCGAGGCCTTCGCCCGGCGCTTCCAGGTGCAGGAGAAGATGACCGCCCAGATCGCCAACACCATCCAGGACGTGCTGAAGCCGAAGGGGGTGGGTGTGGTGATCGAGGCCGAACACCAGTGCATGACCACACGCGGCATCCACAAGACGGGCGTCTCGATGGTCACCAGCCAGATGCTCGGCACCATCCGGGAAGACGCCCGCACCCGCGCCGAGTTCCTGCGCATGATCGGCCACGGCAGCTGACCGCCGGCCGGCCGCCGTCGGCAGGCGGCGGCCCGACACCGCAACACCATTGAGCGAAATCGGCCCCCGCAAGCTGATCGTGCTGCTGGCGGCGGCGACCGCCATGGGCCCGTTCGCCATGCAGATCTACCTGCCGGCGCTGCCGGCGGTACAGGGAGACTTCGCCACCTCGCTCGCGCTCACCCAGCTCACCTTCAGTGCGTTCATCTTCGCCATCGGCCCGGCCCAGCTTCTGTACGGCCCGCTGGCCGACCGCTGGGGCCGGCGGCCCGCGCTCACCGGGGGGCTCACGCTGTGCTTCGCCGGCAGCGTCGCCTGTTACCTCGCGCCGGACATCCACTGGCTGATCGGCGCACGGATGGTACAGGCCGTGGGCGGCGCCGCGGGGCTGGTCATCGCCCGCGCCATACTCAGTGATGTCTACGGCACGGACGAGATGGCCGGCCGGCTGGCCACACTGGTGATGGTCATGGTGGTAGCACCCACCCTGGCCCCGCTGGCTGGCGGCTATCTCACCGACTGGTTCGGCTGGCGCAGCCTGTTCCTGGTGGTGAGTGTCCTGGGGTTGGCGGTCACTGCCGCCGTGCTGCGCTGGCTGCCGGAGACGCTGCCGGAGGAGGATGAGGAGACGGGGCGGGAGTCCCTGGCGCAGGGCGTCCGGCGGCTGGTCGGCAAACCCCTGTTCCACGCCTACAGCTGGCAGGCGGTACTCTCGGTGGGCATGTTCTACGTGTTCATCTCCGCCGCCCCATACCTCATGGAATCGGTGATGAACCGGCCTGCGAAGGAGTACGGCTTCTGGTTCCTGCTGCTGGCCGCCGGCTACACGCTGGGCAACCTCACCTCCAGCCGCTACTCCCGCCGCCTCGGTGTCGACCGCATGATCCTGTGGGGCAGCCTGATCGCCGCCGCCGGCACCCTGGCGATGGGCGGCCTCACCGGTGCCGGCTGGTGGGTGCCGATGGCACTGTTCCTGCCGATGACGCTCGTGACCTACTCGAGCGGGCTCGCCGCACCGAACGCCCAGACCGGCGCCGTACGGCAGTCGCCCCGCCGGGCCGGCACTGCCTCGAGCCTGCTGGGCTTCATGCAGCAAACCGTCGGCGCCCTGCTGGTCCAGTTCGTCTCGGTGCTGGACAACGACTCGCCGGTGACGCTGGCGGTCTTCCTGCTGGTGCTCGCCCTGCTCTCGGTGGCCTGCGCGCTGATCATCCGCGCATTGGCTGCCCGCGGCGACGGCCGCGTGCGGACCGCCTGAACCGATCAGCCCGCTTTCAGCGCGTGGGCCTCCACGCTGGCCGCGCTCTGGGGCGCCCGGCGCACGTCGGCGAGATCGGGGCGGCTGTCGATGAAGGCCTGGTAGCCGTACTTGCGAATCAGCTCCACCTCCGAGTCGTGCACCGGGTAGAGCTGCAGCACGCGGATACTGCGCTCCTCTACCTGCAGGCGTTCGTCGGCCAGGCCGAACAGGGAAGGGTTGTGCACGAGGAACGCGCGCATCGGGCTCGAGCGGCTGATCTCGTCGCTGACCGAGACGGTGTCGCCCACGTCGAAGACGTCCTTGCCCCGGTACCTCTCGGCGATCACGCCGATGGCCCGCGCCCACGCGGCGTTGGGACTCTTCACCGAGATCATCAGCTCCCTGCGGCCCGCCTCGCTCTCGCCGGAGGCGGGCGCCACGCTCGACATGCCGACGGTGAAGGCGGTCAGATGATCGGCGGCCGGGTATTCCAGGTAACTGGCGACCAGCACCGGGGCTTCGTCGCCGGAGGGGATATAGGTCAGGTTCGCCCTGCTGCCGCAGCGCTCGTTTAGGTAGTCGAGGAAGAGCTCCTCGGCACATTTCCAGAACTGCAGTCCCCGCTGGATGACAGGCATATCGCACGCTCCTTGTCGGTTGATGACCGCCCCAGCCGCACTAGCCGCAGTAGCACCCCGGCGGCCGGGCCGCGGACGCCGGAACATCGCAGGTGAATGTGTCAGGCTGATGGCGCTGACACGAACGATGCAATATCCATGCCGCCTCCCGACCCCGCCGGTACGGCAGCCTGGGGAGCCGGTCTGCACCATACCGGCGCAGCAGCGGGCCTCCTCTGCTCCGCAATGGGGCGTCTCGGGGTCAGAGACCGAGGACTTCGGCGCCCTGCTCGAAACGCACGTCCACCGGGATGTCGGCCGCGTTCACCCGGGCGAGTGCGTCGGCCAGCTCCGGCCGGATGACGCCCAGGCTTTCGGTGAACGCCTTCGCGCCCGCGTAATCGCCGTCGCCCTGCAGGGTGAGGATCTTCGCCGAGAGCTTCGTGATGGCCGCCTGCATGGCCTCGGAATCCACCCGGTAGCGGCCGGTGGCCTCGTCGGCCGTGAAAGCGCCTTCGTCGGCGAAGAAGTTGAACCGGACCATGTTCGCCCTGCCGTGGGCGCTGGAGGCGCCGAAGCGCACCGAGCGGAAGATGCCGGCGAGAAAGGTCGTGTAGTAGTCCATGAGGTCGACGTCGCCCAGTTCACCGCGCTCGTGCAGCTCGGTGATCATGTAGAGCCCGAGCACGTCCGCCTTGCCCTCCTCGATGCTGGAAGCCACGTCCTTCAGTGCGGCGCGCACGGTGCCGGAGCCGTCCACCGTGTTCTTGATGCCGAGGCCGTGGGCGACCTCGTGGAACATGGTGTTGGCGAAAAAGGCGTCGAAGGTGACGTGGCCCCGCTGCTCCTCCACGATCAGCACCTCGGCGATGGGCTGCATGATCTTCTCGAACTTCGCGCGCATCGCGTTCTTCAGCTGCAGCCGCCGGGTGCCCTTGGCGAGCTGCACCTCCTCGTCGTTGGGCAGGTTGATGGCGATGGTCTTCGCACCCGCGTTGGCGTCGCCGGCGTAGTAGAGGGCGTCGTAGGCGTTCAGGTCCGAGTCGCTGCCCGGCGCCTCCGCCTTGTAGCGCTCGGGCACGGGCAGGCCGCGCTGCAGCTCCGGCAGGAAGGCCGTGAAGCGCGACAGCCGGTCGGACCAGGCCATGTCCTTCAGCAGCACGAACGACTCGTAGGCCGCCCGGTAGCCGAACAGCTGG
>Ga0102929_1000291_pt1 | contig 29085 bp, 23 predicted proteins | sample SalPonR1_B_D2_MG_FD_78510 | JGI IMG/M metagenome (GOLD analysis project Ga0102929, IMG submission 78510) | Salt pond soil microbial communities from South San Francisco under conditions of wetland restoration - Salt Pond MetaG R1_B_D2_MG | ecosystem: Environmental > Aquatic > Marine > Intertidal... | reverse complement strand
GGGCTTAAAATTGTTTCTCATGATAGGAGACTCCTAATGTTTTTTGAACACAACCAAATGGTTAAATGCTAGCGCTATTATTGCTAGCTGCAGCCAGCTGTCAACCCGCTGCCATTGCCACACTCAAACACTAAACCACCATTGCCCGTCGACAAATACCCATTTCTCGACTTGCTTTGTTGGTATAGCGCCAAGTGCTGCTGAGGCCGCTGAAGTATGTTTGACGGGTTTGGACATGACCCTTGCCGCCACACTCGCTACAGCTGCATCAGCATCATAGGTAAGGAATTCAACACCTGTCAACTCCCATTCAACCATGTAGGAAAATTTCTTTTCATACAGGCTCTTGGAGAAAACTTCTCTGTAGGCAGGTGAAGTAAATTCATAGGCGGCACCGAAGTCGCGCTGCTCCAGGGCACGCCAGCGCATTTCCACCCGCTCTAGCAGGCTGGCCTGCTCGGCATCGGTCATGCGTGGTGCACTGGCGCAGCCCGTCAACACGGCTGCCACGAGCACTGCTGCCAGTGCTGCGAAGCGCGCTGCCGTTTTACCCAAGCTACTGTTTTGCATCATCTTTACTGCTCAACCTCTGGTATTACTGTGACCCGGTAACGACCCTGCGTCCTCAGCGCTTTGTCAAGCGGGCGCACCTTATCAGTGCACTGCCCGTCGCAGCGTCTGCCAACACCCCGTACCGCCGGGGCGGCGAGGGTAACATGGCGCCTCGCTTTTGCGAGAGATAGTGCGGAGATAAACCCGCACTATCTACCGTGTTCACCATTGATATCGTCTCAGCGAGAAATTTATTCCCCTGAGTCGACTGTTAAAATTACCGCAGATAACTCCCGATCGGAGCATGTCGGCGCGAACAGAGGGGCCACTGTGTCGCGCCCGGGCCATCCCGGCGCGTTATTCCAGCATTACTGCACCGCCGGGGGCTGGGAATCGGTGTCAATCAGTTCCATAAAGCGAACCTGCGAGCGCATCTCTTTGCTCACATTGCGCAGTTCGTCTTCATTGAAGATGGCACGGGGCGTGATAATAACCAGCAGCTCGGTGCGGGTATTTTCCCGCGAGCGCGAACCAAACAGGTTCCCCAATACCGGAATGTCGCGGACCAGCGGCACACCGGAGCCCGCACGACTGGCGTTCTCCCGGATCAGTCCGCCGAGCACTACCGACTCGGAGGAGCGCACGGCAACGCGGCTGCGTATGGCCCGGTTAAGAAACGTACGCTGGCCGGTGGCCTCATCCACATTACCCACATCGGTCACCGACTGCTGCACATCCATGGTAATGAGTCCGCCGGCGTTGACGGAGGGCGTGACCACCAGGCTCACGCCCGTATCACGGAAGGTGATGTTCTGCACCGAGTTGCCGCCAATGCCGATGGTCTGCCCCTGCAATACCGGCACCTGGTCGCCCACCTGAATTTCTGCAGTGTAGTTGTCCAGCACCATAATGGAGGGAGTGGAGATAACGTTGAGCAGGGAATCCTGGCTGAGGGCATTGAGCACGGCAGAGATATCGCCAATACCGTTGGTTACGGTGTAGCTGAATCCCGGGGAACGCGGGGTGGGGTTGCCCGACTGGCTCGCCAGGCTTCCGAGGCCGTCATAGCCGCCGTCAATACCGTTCTTGAACACCCACTCAAGGCCGTATCGCAGCTCATCGGTGAGGGTGACCTCCATGATGCTGGCCTCGATGATGACCTGGGTGGCCACGGTATCGAGCTTTTCCAGCGCCTCCTCGATAATGTCGTACTGCTGCCCGGTGGCGTAAATCATGAGTGAGTTGTTCACTTCGTCGGCGACCACACGCACATCTGCGAGACTGCGTGTGCCCTGCTCGTCATTACCGCCCATTGTGGATGACGACACACCCGCCCCCCCAGCGCCGCCCTGCGCGCTGCCACCGGCCACGGTGCTGGTGTTGCCACGCGTGGAGCTGCCGCCAATGCCCCCACTGCCGCGCGAGCCGGACGCAGAGCCACCAAAGGCGCTCGAGGCGCTTCCACCTCCAAACCCGCCGCTTGCGCCACCGCCAGAGCCGAACGACTCCGGCGACATGCCCGGCGCCACGCCGCGCTCAACACCCGACCCACCGGCACTGCGATTGCGATCAACCGCACCCACAGAGGCCTGACCGCCAGCGCCGCCCGCGTAAATGCTGTTGAGCAGCTGCGACAGACGTTCTGCAGTGGTGTTCTGCACCGGGTAGACGTGCAGGCTCTTCTCGAATTTCTCATCGGGACGAATATCAAAGCGCTCTATCCACTCCTTTACCGTCGTGAGGTAATGCTCGCGCGGCGTAATCGCCAGCACGCTGTTCAGGCGCTCCATGGGTAGCACGCGCACCAGGCGGGTAATGTCACCCCCATCGCTGCCGGCGGCCGCAAGCAGTTCGTTAATGGCCTGGGTTGTCTCCATTACGCTGGCGTTTTCCAGCGGAAAAAGGCCAACAGACATGCCTTTCAGCATGTCGACGTCAAAGGTACTGACAATATCGAGCCAGCCCGTGAGCTGAGCCCGGGTGCCCGCCAGCATGATCAGGTTGCGCCCGTTATCGACACGCACCAGCGAAGATGATTCGGCCACGGGCTGCAGGATATCGGCCATGGCCGAGGCGCTGATGTACTGCAAGGGCACAATAATGGTGCTGTAGCCGGCGTATTCATCTGCCGCGCTGGTCACCTGCGGATCCAGGCGCATGGCCTGCTGGGAACCGGTCACCATATAGCGGCCGTCCCGACCGCGTATCAGCAGCGCGTTATGCGCCTTGAGCAGGGATTCCAGCACGCCCAGCAGCTGATCCCTGGGAATGGGCGTTCGCGTGCGCAGGGTCACCTTGCCCTGCACCGGGTGGTCGATGAGGTAGTCGAGCTCGAGAATATCGCCCATCACCGCCTGCACGATTTCACCCAGCGGCGCCTGCTCGAAATTCAGGCTGACATCGTCGCCGACAAAGCGCACCGGGGCCGATGGCTGCGGCAGCCGCACCTGGGGGCCTGTTCCCGGATACAGCCTGGGCTTGCTGCGCTCGTTGCTTCGCCGTTCCTCCGCCAGCGCCTGCGCAGTCGCCGACAGTTCGCGCTCGGCGTCCACCACCCGGGCAGTCTCGCCTGCCTCCGGCTCGCCGCCGGGCAGGTCCATTTGCGCTTGTTCGCCGCCCCGCGCGGCACAGCCCGCCAGCGCCAGGCACAGTGCCGTGACTAGTGTTTTCTGCAACATGGCATTCCCAATGGTGTTATTGCGTTTATCGGCATTCTGTTGTGGTTAGCCGCCGCGCCGGCGAGGTCCGCCCAGCGTGAGCTGCGCTTCGCCCTCGTCGGCGGCCTCGGCGTCGCCGCCGGCCTGTCCGGCGCCGGGCAGTATCACATCGCCGGCGGCATCAAGGGGCAGCGGGATAACCCGAGGCAGGAGTTCGCGTTCGTCCCGAGAGCCGCCGCTGACAAACACGGCGCGGTTGGCGGCAATTTCCTGCAGCTGCCAGTCCTGCACGCGATCGCCCACCGCAATGCGCTCCTGCTTGCCCTTGACGGCAACAATGGCGCCCCCGGTCTTGCCGCTGCCGAACACGCCGAGGAGGGTAACATTCTTCATCTTCGGGGCGGCCTGCGCCTTCTCCGCCGCCGCGGCGGCTGCCGCGTCCGCCGCCGTGCTGGCGATAACGTCTCGCGGGCGTCGCTCAGCCCAGAACAGTGGGCGCGCCTGCACTGCCGCACTGTCCTCTGCCTCCACCCGCTGCGGACGCGGCAGCTCGGCCACCAGCAGGCTGTCTGCCGCCGGCGCCACCGGGGCCACGTTATCCGCCAGCAGAATGCGGGCACCGGCCCAGACCAGCTGCAGCACCAGAACAGCCGCGAGCACGATCACCGCCAGCTCGACCCGACGCTCACTGCGCAGCGGGTCCGTGCTCACGCTGTAGCGCGCTTTCACGCGATTCAGAACGTTCATGGCAGCAACCTCAGGGCCAGCAGCTGCACCACCGCGGTGACTTCCTGGGCTTTCGGCGCGCCGCGCGTGCGCTGGTTGCGCGCGGGAAAGACATCCATGGATTCCACCAGCAACATGGGACGAAATGCCGCCACGCCGATCAGCGCCGCATCCAGCGCGGCAATGTCGCCGCTGGCGGTCAGCTTGATGGCGATGAGATCGAAGTCCTCGTCCTTGCGCGTGGGCATCACCTGGCTGTTGCTGACAGCGAGGCCGGCCTCGGCAAAGATCTGCCGCACCTCGGCCTGCAGCGTGGCCGCCACCGTGTTGGCATCTTCCGAGGCGGCATAGCCGAGTTCGGCGAGTCGCGCATCGACCTGCCCGGCGGAATTGCGCAGGGCCGCCTCGTTGTCAATCAGTCCCTGAAGACGGGCGATGCGCGGCTCCAGATCATCAATGCGGCCCTGCGCTTCGAAGCGCAGGCCGAGCAAGCCGAACAGCAGGTTGAGATAGAGACCGAGCGGCACCAGCAGAGTCAGGCCGACGATAATAGCGCTGCGGCGATGGTTGCGCAGCCAGTTCATGACTCCGCCTCGCCGGCGAGGCGGATATCCAGGTAGAACTGTTCGAGATCGGTATTGCCCACGCGCACGATCGCCTGGGGTGCCGTGACCTCGCTGTAGGCGGGCTCGGACGACAGTCGCTGCATGACGGCGGCCGCATCGCTGGCGCGGCCGCGCAGGCGAATCAGGTCACCGCGCACCGCCATGTGGGCGGCATAGGCATCGTCATCGAGCAGGCGCGTCAGGCGCGCCAGCTCGACATGGGGGTTGGGATAGCTGGCGACAATGTCGCGTGCGGCCTGTATCTGCTGATTGGCCTCCGCCAGACTGGCGCGCAGTGCAGCGGCGCTGGCGGCCTCGCGGCCAGTGGCTTCGGCCAGCGCCTCCACTCGACTCAGCTCCATCTGTTTGGCACCGCCCGCAAGGCCCGCAATCAGCAGCAGCAGGCCGGCGGCCACAGCGACCTTGATGCCGGCGCGGATCAGCCGCGAGCGATAGCGGGATTCCCGCTGCTCCTCGCCAAAACCCTGCAGTACAACCATCCCCGCATCCGTGTCGCCCCAGACTTCGCGCGCCTGCGGGTCGTGGATGTCGTATTGCTTGCCGAGCCAGGCCATGACGGCGCTGCGCGAGGCAATGAGCAGATCCACACGCAGCTGCGTATCCGTGCGATCGCGCACGCGCCAGCCCGAGGCCGTGTCGCCATGGCTGAACGGGCTGTTGGCGTTGACCTCAAGAGCAATCACCGACGCCAGCTCGCCCTCCGCCGCCAGCGGCAGCGTGAGCGTCTTGTTCAGCAGCAGGTCTTCCGGCAGGCAGATGGCGCGGCAGGGATCGGTGGGCAGTGCTACCTCGCCCTGAAGCTCACGGCCCGAGTGATAGACCGCCGGTTCGCCATCGCGCTCGGTGAGAACGACTTCGTCGAGGCGCTGGCGCAGCGGTGAATCGTTGCCCCAGAGCAGATCGCGCCAGGCAGCCAGCCAGTGTTGACCGACCTGGCGGGTGTCGTAACCAAACAGCACCCATTGCTGGTCGCCGTTCACGGTGCGCCGCCCACCACCCGCGCGGTCTCGGTGCGCTCGATGCGCCAGGGCAGACGTGAATCGATACCCGACTGGCTGGCGATCCAGCGCCGGCGCAGCCATTGCCGACCGCCCACGCTAACGATAGCGTCGACGCGGAAGCGGGTGGCAGCGCGGGCGCCCTGGGGCGTGCGTGCACCGGGCAGCGCCGAGGTGTCGAGCGCGTCGCCGTTCCAGCGTGACCCGGGTGCCAGGGCGCTGAGCTGTCGCAGCCTTTCCTGCGGCGCCGCGTTGGCCCTGCCGCCGCCCTGCTCCGCGCTGATCAAATGCCTTACGGCATCCAGTCGCGTTCGTGTTATGCCCTCTACCCGCAACACATCTTCCACCACGTCAAATCGTCCGTCACCGCGGTTTCCACCGCCCCGATTGGAGCGCCACTCTACCATATTGACCGCCAGCCGGACGGCCTCGTCGCGCGGCAAACCGGCCGCCTCGCTCCACAACTGCGCGAGCAAGGCCTGGGGCGCGCTGTTCACATCCACCAGTGCCTGGGCGGGCAGCGCCATCACCCGCACCTCGGCCTCGCCGAAGCGGTAACGGCCGAAGGGCAGGCCTTGCATGGCACCGCCATCGGCGCCGCGGGCTTCCTGCAGCTGCGCCATCAGCAGGTGGATGGCGCCGTCTCCCGCCGCCTCGGCCTGGGCACGAAAAAGATGCAGCTGCGCCAGCTGACTATCAACCCGCGCCTGGGACACAATGCCGGCCACCAGCAACGACATGCCGGCGATGAACCACACGACAATCGCCAGCGCCACGCCGCGCTGGCGTGCCGGGAGCGCAACGCCCGACCGTCCGCGCCTCACCGCGCCACCTGCATTACCAGATCGGGCCAGTAGCGGTCGGCGGTGCGGAGTCGCAGGCGCACCCAGCCGGGGGCACCTGCCCCGTCCCAGTCGCTGCGCCACGCCTCGCCCGGCTGGCGCCGGTAGGCCACGGTGAAGGCCTGCAGGTCTGAGACTAACGTGCGCGCGGGCGCATTATTCCAGTCCTTTAGCTCGCCATACCGGTTCTGCTCCTGCCAACGCAGCACCAGCTCTTCGCCTTCAGCGGCGACGCGCACCACGTAACTGCCGCCAAAACTCTCGCCAAACAGCACCACGGCTTTCCACATGAGCGCGCTGGGGCCGACTTCGAAAATGGTTTGCTCACCGCGGCCGCCACCGAGCGTAAGGCCGCCGCTGTCGCTGCCGGTGACTGCGGCGTTGAGGGTATCGCGCAGAAACGTGCTGACCGAACGCATTTCATCCACCCGGCCGGTAAGTCGCTCAATTGCCACCTGGGTGTTGCCCAGCGTGCGCAGGCCGGTGACCGTGGCGAGCATCACCAGCGTGAGGATGGTGAGCGCCACCATCACCTCCACCAGCGTGAAGCCGCGGGAACGGCGTCGGCCTGCGGACAGGACCCGCATCAGCGCCTTACCTGATTCGGCGGCGCACCTTCGACAATGGAATTGAGGGTCACTTCCCGGGTGCGGCCACCGTCGGTCCAGCTCACGCCCACCTCAATCTCCTGCAGCAGGCCCGGCGGCAGACGCGAGTCTCTCGCCTGGGCCAGCGGGCGGGCATCCACGCGCCAGACAAAGCCGCCGGCGGTCTCGCCGCGGCGCTGCTCGCCATTCGCCGACACAACGGCGCTGTCGGCCAGCAGCGAGCGAGCGAGCTCGACCGCGTAGGCATAGCGTTCGTCCACGCGGACATTGCGGGTAGCGCCGCCGGCAGCCTGATACAGGGCGCCAAGAGCCAGGCCGAGGATGGCAATGGCGACGAGCATCTCCAGCAGGGAGAACCCATTACCGCGTCTCATGCGTCACCCGCCCCACCAGCCAGTCGACATCGATACTCACGCGACCACTGCCCGGATTGTCGATATCCAGTCCGCCGCCGCTGGAGCCGCCCTCGGGATAAAAACGGATGACGCCTGCGTCCTGCCGGTTCACCTCGGCCGCGCCGTGCACGGTGAGGGCCAGGTCGCCCGGCATTTCGCGTACGGTATTGTTCAGGGTGAGCGTGCGGCGGCGCGGATCAATCACCACATCCTGGGCGACACCCCGGGTTACCGCCTGCTGTCGGGCGGACGACAGGAGCGTGATGGTGTCGCGCACGGCCTGCCGGGTCTGCATGCTGTCGTAAAAGCGCATCGACGCCGGCACCGCCACCGCCAGCACCAGGCCGGCGATCGCCATCACCACCATCAGCTCGACCAGCGAGAAGCCGGCCCTGCGCAGCGCGCTGCGGAACGGCTGCCCCGCGCCACTACTGCCAGTTGCCGACGTCGGCATCCTCACCCTCTCCGCCAGGCGCGCCGTCCTGACCGTAGGTGTAGATATCCACCTCGGCGCGCTCGCCCGGGTACTTGTAGTGGTAGTCGCGCTTCCACGGATCCTGCGGCACATCGGACTTCAGATAGGGGCCGTTCCAGCCCGAGGCACTGCCGGGCTTGCGCACCAGCGCGTCCAGACCTTCATCGCTGGAGGGGTAGCGACCGACATCCAGCTTGTACATCTCCAGCGACTGCTCCAGGTCGCGAATCTGGATACGCGCCGTCTTGGTCTTGGCGCCCCCCAGCTGGTTGAGCACCTGGGGGCCCACCAGGCTCATGAGCAGGCCGAGAATGGCCAGTACGACCAGCAGTTCCATGAGGGTAAAGCCGCGCTGGCGGCGCTGGCTGCCTTCGGGTCGTGACCACAAAGTGCGGGAGTGTCGTGCTTGCATGCCTGGATCCTTGATTGATTGCTTATGCAGCAGCCCGGTGGGGCGCTGCGTTATATGGGGTCAGCCTACATGGCGAGATCATTCACCGACAGAATACCCATCAGAATAGCGATAATGATGACCGCGATCACGAAGCCCATGAACAGGATCAGCACCGGCTCGAGCAGCGTCAGGCTGCGCTTGACGCCGGACTGCACGTGATCGTCGAAGACTCGCGCCAGCTCCAGCATCATGCTGTCGAGACTGCCGGATTCCTCGCCAACCCGGGTCATCTGAATCACCATGGGCGTGAACAGCCCGGTTTCGTCCAGCGCAATGGACATGCGCTTGCCCGCCTTCACCGCCGGTGGCAGCACCTGCAGGGCCTGCTTGACGGTGCGGTTGTCCACGGTGTCGATAGCAATGGAAATGGCCTGTAACAGAGACACACCGTTGCTCAGCAAGGTTCCCACGGTGCGCGCGAATTTCGCCACTTCGAATTCGAACACAATATTGCCCATGATCGGAAGCGTCAGCATGCGCTGGTGGATGGCGCGGGTACCGGCTTCGGTGCTGGCCCAGCGCCGGACGCCGATGCCGGCGCCGATGATCAGCACCAGCAGCAGCAGGCCCCAGCGCTGCACAACATCCGCGCCCGCGATCACCAAGCTGGTCAGCGGCGGCAACGCGTCGCCCATGTCGTTGAACAGGGTTTCGAACTGGGGCACCACAAAGCCGAGCATGACCACGATGGACAGCACCGCCACCACCAGCAGAATGGCCGGGTAGATGAGCGCCGATACCACGCTGTCGCGGTTGGCCTTGGCGCTCTCGAGATAGGCAACCAGCCGGTCGAGCACCGAGCCAAGCTGGCCGCTGGCCTCACCGGAGCGCACCATGTTGATATAGAAGTTGCCGAACAGGTCGGCGTGGGGGGCAAGACCGGTACTCAGCGGCTTGCCCCCTTTCACCGCCTTCAGCAGGTCCTGCAGCAACGACTGCATGGCCGGCACCGAGGCCATGTCGATCAGCACCTTGAGGGCGCGATCCAGCGGCAGGCCGGCGCGCAGCAGCACGGCGAGTTCCGAGGTCATGGACAGGATATCCTGGCGCCCCGGCGGCTTGCCCTGGCGTTTGCTGAGCGCCGCGCCACTGCCCGCCTCCAGCTTGAGCAGGGTCAGCCCCTGAGCGCGCAGCTGGCGCTGGGCGATTTCCAGCGCGTCGGCCTCGATGGTGCCATCCAGGCTCTTGCCGTCGCGGCCGAGGGCCCGATAATAGAACTGCGCCATGTCGGGCTCCCTCAGGCCAGCGCCGACTGCGCGGTGGCCGCCACCGGCGGCTCCATGGCCTCGTCGCCGCTCTGGTCCTGGGTAACGCGCATCACCTCTTCCAGCGAGGTCTCCCCCAGCACCACCTTGCGCAGGCCGTCCTCGTACAGGGTAATCATGCCCTGGCGCCGCGCCGCGCTGTGCAGCTGGGTGGCGTCGGCGCCGCCCATAATCACCTCGTGCATATCGCTGTCGAGCAGGAACAGCTCATGGATGGCAGTACGGCCGATGTAGCCGGTCTGCAGGCAATGGTCGCAGCCCTGCGCCTGGTACACGCTGCGCTGCCCCGCCGGCAGAAAGCGCTTCAGCCCGTAGCGGGCAATGGCGGTATCGCCAAGCTCGACGGCTTCCTTGCAGCTGCTGCACAGTGTGCGCACCAGGCGCTGCGCAAGGACGCCGTTTACCGAGGACGTAATCAGGTAGCGCTCAACACCCATGTCCTCCAGCCGGGTGATGGCGCCGGCAGCGGTGTTGGTGTGCAGGGTGGACAGCACCAGGTGGCCAGTGAGCGCCGACTGCACGCCAATCTGCGCCGTCTCGGTGTCGCGCATTTCGCCGATCATGATGATGTCCGGATCCTGGCGCAGGATGGAGCGCAGCGCGCGGGCAAAGGTGAGCTCAATCTGCGCCTGCACCTGGATCTGGTTGATGCCGTTCAGCTGGTATTCCACCGGGTCTTCCACGGTGATGATCTTCAGGCGCTGGGAATCGATGGACGCCAGCGAGGCATAAAGTGTTGTCGTCTTGCCCGAACCCGTGGGACCGGTCACCAACAACACGCCGTGGGGGCGGGTGAGCAGGCCCTGGTAACGCTCCAGGGTATCGGGGGAAAAGCCCATGTCCGAGAGGCTGAGACGGATGCTCTCGCGGTCGAGCACGCGCATGACAATACTTTCGCCGTGCACGGTGGGAATGGTCGATACCCGCAGATCCAGCTCGTGGCCCTTCACCCGGGTCATGATACGACCATCCTGGGGCAGGCGGCGCTCGGCAATGTTCATGTGCGAGAGCAGCTTGATACGCGAGGCAATGGCCGGCGCCAGCGAGGGCGGCGGTGGGTCCGCATACTCCTGCAGCACGCCGTCGACGCGGTAGCGCAGGTGCAGCCCATCCTCAAAGGGCTCGACATGAATGTCCGATGCGCCCATGTCCAGCGCGCGGTGGATTACCTGGTTCACCAGACGAATGACCGGCGCCTCACTGGCCAGGTCGCGCAGGTGCTCGATGAACTCGTCATCGCTCTGCCCGGCGAACTGGTCGGCGATGTCCTCGCGCTCCTCATCGTCTTCCTGGCCGCGCAGGTAACGCTCGAGGGCGCGGGCGATATCGGATTCCAGGCCAAGAGCGATATCCACCGGCCTGTCCAGCGCCATGGCCAGCGCTCGGGCGGCAAACCTGTCCTGGGGCACCGCCGCGGCAAAGCGCACGCCACCCTCTGTCACCGCCACCGGCACCACGGCATTGCTGGCGAGGAAATCCGCGGCCACGGCGTCGAGGTGCAGGGGCTCCTCGGGATAATCCGCGGCCGTGAGCAGCGGAATATCCAGCTGCTGGCTCAGGGCCTGGGCAAAATCCAGCTCCGAAACCAGGCCGAGCTTGACCAGCACGCGGCCGAAGAGGTCGCCCATCTCGGCCTGCGCCAGCAGCGCCCGCTCGACGTCGCGCTCGGAAAGCTTGCCCTGTGCAATCAGCCATTCGCCGATTTTCTTCATGCCGGTGCCCGTGGATTGCCTGTGTCAACCGTCGCTGCGGATGTCGCCATTGCTGTTGATAGAGATAGCGCGTGTGGCGGCCCCTTTACTGTAGACGTGCGGGCCGCCAAATGATTCATTCTACGCGCTTCACTCCTTGAAGGCGTAGCCCTTGAAGTGGTCGCGCAGGTCCACCTTCTGGATCTTGCCGGTGGCGCCGTGGGGCAGCTCATCGATGAACTCCACCGCATCCGGCGTCCACCATTTGGCAATCTTGCCGTCGAACCAGGCCAGCATTTCCTCCGCGGTCAGGTCGGCGCCCTCCTGCGCCTTTACCACGACCAGCAGCGGTCGCTCGGACCACTTGGGGTGGTAGCGGCCGATTACCGCCGCCTCGGCGACCTTCGGGTGATCGGTGGCCACGTTCTCGATCTCGATGGAGGAAATCCACTCGCCGCCAGACTTGATGACGTCCTTGGTGCGATCGGTAATCGCCATGTAGCCCGTCGGGTCGATGGTGGCGACATCGCCGGTCTCGAACCAGCCGTCGGCGGTGTGAGCATCGGTGCGGTCGAGCTTGAAGTAGCCCGAGCAGATCCACGGCCCGCGCACCATCAGCGAACCATAGGCTTCGCCGTCCCAGGGCAGCGCCTTGCCGTCGTCGTCGATGATCTTCATTTCCACCCCGAAGATGGGCTTGCCGGCTTTCTGTCGCAGCTTTGCGAAAGACTCGGGCGAGTACTGCTCGCGCTCGTGGTAGCTGGCGTTGGCGCTGCCGAGCGGGCTCATCTCTGTCATGCCCCAGCCAACGCGGGTCTCCACGCCGTGCTTGTCGAAAGCCTCCATGATGGACAGCGGGCAGGCCGCGCCGCCGACAATGATCTGCTTCAGCGAGTCGACGCTCGTGCCGGACTGCTTCAGGTAGTTGAGCAGGTTCAGCCAAACCGTGGGCACGCCCGCGGAGCGCGTGACCTGCTCCTCGTTAATCAGGTTTGCCAGCGTCTCGCCATCGCCCATTCTGTTGCCCGGGAAGACGATTTTCGCGCCGACCATGGGTGCACCGTAGGGCGTGCCCCAGGCATTGACGTGGAACATGGGCACAATGGGCAGCACCGAGTCGTGGTGGGCCAGCCCCAGCGCATCCGGCATGAGGGTGGCGTAGGCGTGCAGCAGGGTGGAGCGATGGGAGTACAGCACGCCCTTGGGATTGCCGGTGGTGCCCGAGGTATAGCACAGCGCGCAGGCCTGGTTCTCATCGATTTCCGGCCAGTCGATGTCGTCGGAGTGGCTGTGCACCAGGCGCTCGTAACACAGCACGTTGGGGAGCTTGGTCTCGGGCATGTGTTCTTCGCTGGTCAGGACCACCCAGTGCTCAATGCCCGGGCACTTATCGGCTATCGCCTCGACCAGCGGCATGAAGTCGGGATCGACGAACAGCACTTTGTCCTCGGCGTGATTGATGATGTAGACAATCTGCTCTGGGAACAGCCGCGGGTTGATGGTGTGGCAGACAAAACCACTGCAGGCCGAGGCGTAATACACCTCGAAATGGCGGTAGTCGTTCCAGGCGAGCGTCGCCACGCTGTTGCCGGATTCCAGCGGCCAGGCGCCGAGTGCGTTGGCCAGCTGACGGGTGCGCCGAAAGGCATCGCGATAGGTATAGCGGTGGCGCGGATTGTCGCGGGTAACCGAGACGATCTCGCTGTCACCGTGCACGCTGTCGGCGTGCTTCATGATTGACGTGATCGTCAGGGGAAAATCCATCATCAGGCCGTTCATGTATCGCTCCTTTGTTAGCGGTATTCGCAGAGGTCTGCGCCTTGTTCCCTTTACGTTGCTTTACGCTCGTCGGTTTGTCGATGGATACGCGCGCAGCGTCAGGCCGCAGGGCACCTGGGCGCCTCAGGCAGTCGCCTCCCAGATGCGTCCGTCATCGCTAGCTGTCGCCCGCCGCTCCGCCGCCAGCTTGATCAGGTGCGCCATCATCGACAGCTGCGCCCAGGGATGCAGCGCCGGATCGACATCGTCGTAGACCACTTTGACCAGCGCATCGACATCGCAGCGTCCGAGCTTTTTCAGGCCGGCCAGCACCCGCGACTCGCGCATCTGGCGGTGGCGCACCAGCCGCGCGATCTCGCGCTCGCTGTCCTCGATCACGCTGCCATGCCCGGGGGCAATCCGCGCCACGGGATAATGCAGCAGCCGCTGCAGCGAGTCGATGTAGGCTGCCATATCACCACCCGGTGGAATGATAACCACCGTTGAGCCCTGCATAATGTGATCGCCCGCAAACAGCACGCCCTCGGACTCCAGCAGAAAACAGTAGTGATTGCTGACATGGCCCGGCGTGTGGATGGCCAGCAGCGACAGCTCGCCGGTCTGCAGGCGGTGTTCGTGGGTGAGCACGGTGGTGGGCCTGAAAGTGTCGTCCTGGTGGCTGTCATTTGCGGGCAGCGCGCCATACACCGGCGCCCCCGTGGCCTGCGCCACCGCCTGCCACGCCGGGGAATGATCCGGATGGGTGTGGGTACAGGCAATGGCGCTGATCCTGCCGTTGCCGGCAGCCAGAATGGCGTCGATATGTGCCGGCAGCGCCGGACCCGGATCAACGACCACCACCTCGTCGTGGCCCAGCAGATAGGTATTGGTGCCAGGACCGGTCATCGGTCCGGGGTTAGGCGCTACCAGGCGGCGCACCAGCGGGGTGATCTGCTCAGGAATACCCGGCTCCAGCATAAACCTGCTTCCTAGACGAGTTGCGGTATCGGCACGACCGGGTCGACATCGGCATCGTAGTCGACCCCGGGCACCTCGAAGCCGAACAGCTGCAGAAACTCCCTGCGGTAGCCGGCAAAATCCGACAGCTCGTGCAGATTCTCGGTAGACACCTGCTGCCAGAGCGCGGCCACCTCAGCCTGCACGGCAGGGTCCAGCTCCTTGCCGTCCATGCGCAGACGTCCGTCGCTATCCAGTACCGGCTCATCGCCATACAGGGCCTGCCGGAACAGTCCGTCGATCTGCTCGATGCAGCCCTCGTGGACAGCGCGCTCTTTCATGACCTTGAACAGCAGGGCCAGATAGATGGGCATGGCAGGGATGGCCGCACTGGCCTGGGTGACTACCGCCTTGAGCACAGACACCCTGGCATCGCCACCTTTCTTCGACAGGCGCTCGCGCAGGGCGAGCACGCGTCGGTCGAGATCCTTCTTGGCCGCACCGATGGTGCCGTGCCAGTAGATGTCCCAGGTAATCTGCTCACCAATGTAGGTATAGGCCGTCGTCTTGCAGCCCTCCGCCAGCACACCGGCCTCGTCGAGCGCCTCAATCCAGAACTGCCAGTCCTCGCCGCCCATCACCGCGACCGTGTTGTCGATCTCTTCCTGAGTGGCCGCCTCCAGGTGGTAGTCCTGAATGGCCTCCTTGTCCGTGTTCACGCCCTTCTGCACCGTGTCCTTGCCGATGGGCTTGAGGGTGGACGTATGCACAACGCCCGTCCGGGGATGCTGACGCCGCGGCGAAGCCAGGCTGTAGACCACGAGATCGACCTGGCCCATGTGTGACTTGATCTCCTCGATCGCCCGGGCCTTGACCTCGTCACTGAAGGCATCGCCGTTGATACTGCGCGCATAGAGGCCGGCCGCCTCGGCCTCGGCGTGGAAGGCCGCGCTGTTGTACCAGCCCGCTGATCCCGGCTTGCGCTCGCTGCCTTCTTTTTCAAAAAAGATGCCCAGGGTGTCGGCGCCGCCGCCGAATGCCGCGGTAATGCGTGAAGCCAGGCCGTAGCCGGTGGACGCACCGATCACCAGCACGCGCTTTGGCGCATTGGGAATAGGCCCCTGCGCCACAACGTGGGCAATCTGCGCCTTGACGTTGGCGGCACAGCCAACGGGGTGCGTGGTGATGCACAGGAAACCGCGAACGCGGGGTTTTATTACCATGGTGTATGTTCCTGCCGGGTCAAAAAAACAGGACTGGATTCTATCACAGCCTCGCGGGCTCAGGTCCCGGCCGCGTCGGGCCGTGCAGGTCGCCCGCGACGGAGCGGATACGCCGACAAGCATCGAGCTGGTACAGAACATCCACTCTGGCAGGCAGGGTCGCAAGGCAGTGGCGCGTGAGTCGCTCGTAATGCTGGATGAACCTGGCGAGTTCTGGTTCTGACATAACGCCTGCGCCTTTATCGGAGCCCTCGCCCGCCAGAGCACGCTTGCGCTCCTGCTCGAGGCGCCAGCGGTAGACGCAATCCATGCCCGGCGCACGCAGCATGACCCACAGGTCGATCTGCCGGTAGAGCGGGAGGAAATCCGCGGCCAGGACCGCGTTGATGCGGCGCCGCCAGCTGCCGTCCGGGTCGTCGGCGGCTTCCAGCGCATTCAGCGGCGGCTCGATCACGCTGACGGGCAATGCGCCGAGGCACCAGCCTTCCAGCAGGATAATATCCACGGGCTGACTTATCCGGTCCCACTGCGCAATCGGCGCGCGATCGTCCGCCGCCTTGTCGAATCGGGGAATGGCAACGCTGCCGCCACAGCTGGCATCCTCACTGCCACCGTGCGCAGGCGCAGTGCCAGGGGATCAAACCAGTGGCCCGCGCTTTCAATATAGGCCGCGGGAAGCTGCTGGCGCTGCAGAAAGTCGCGCTGCCAGGGCGCGATCGACGTATCGACGGCGGATTGCTCAGCCATCGACAGCCGCGCGCGACGCCGGCAGGGCCATTACATCACCAGGCGACGGATATCGCTGATCAGCGCGGTGAGCGTGGTCATGAAGCGACCGGCGTCGCCGCCGTTGATCACGCGGTGATCGTAGGACAGCGTCAGCGGCAGCAGCGTGCGTGGCTGGAAGGCCTCGCCGTCCCAGACCGGCTTCACCGCCGCACGACTGACGCCGAGTATGCCCACCTCCGGCGCATTGATAATCGGCGTGAAGCCGTTGCCACCGATGCCGCCCAGACTGGAAACGGTAAAGCAGCCACCGCGCATCTCGTCCGGCTTGAGCTTGCGCTCGCGGGCCTTCTCGGCCAGCGTCAGAATTTCCGCGGCCAGCTCCCAGAGCGACTTCCGGTCGACATCGCGGATCACCGGGACCATCAGGCCGGCCGGAGTATCCACCGCCATGCCGATGTGGACATACTTTTTGTAGGCCAGGCTGTTGCCGCCATCGGTGAGCGACGCATTGAATTTCGGGTGTTCCCGCAGAGCAACCGCGCAGGCCTTGATCAGGAAGGGCATCGGCGTGAGCCGTGTGCCGCGCTCTTCGGCCTCGGCCTTCAGGGACTTGCGGAAAGCCTCCAGCTCGGTGATGTCCGCATCGTCGAAGTGCGTAACGTGCGGCAGGTTGAGCCAGCTGCGCTGCATATTGACTGCAGTGAGCAGGTCGAGCTTGCCACGCTTCTCGATCTCCACCTCGCCGAAGGCAGAGAAATCCACGTCGGGAATGGGTGGAATACCGGCGCCGTCAGTCGCTGCCGGCAGGGCCCCGGCCTGGCTTTTGCGGGCTTTCTGCGCGTAGGCGTGCAGGTCTTCCTTGAGCACGCGCCCACGCGGACCAGAGCCGCTGACCCTGCCCAGCGGGATGGCGAACTCCCGAGCCAGCTTGCGCACTGCGGGGCCGGCGTAGACATTGGCACCGGCCTCATCTGCCTTGCCCGCCTCGGCGACGGCGCCGCTGTCTGCTGCCGGGCGCTCCGCCGCTGGCGTTTTTTCCGCGGCGCCGCCGTCCGCGTCCGGGTCTGCAGCCGCGGCCTTCGTTTTTCCGCCATCAGCCGATGCTGCCTTGTCCTGCGCCGACGACTCGTCTGCCGATCCCGATTCCGCGGCCTTGCCCGCCGCAGCACCGGCGTCCTGCGCCGAAGAGTCTGCAGCGGCCACCTCGATGACCGCGACATCGTCGCCCTCGGAGAGCTGATCGCCCTCCTTGACCAGCAATTCGACCACCTTACCGGCCACACTTGCCGGGACTTCCATGGATGCCTTGTCCGACTCGAGCACCACGAGACCGGCGTCGATGTCGATGGTATCGCCCTCGGCCACCAGCAGCTCGACCACCTCTGCCGCGTCGGCACCGCCGATGTCCGGCACGCGCATGGTCTGTCGCTCGCCGGTTCCGGCGTCGGCGTGGGCATCGGCATCGTCCGCAGCGCCGCCATCGTTATCGGCGCTGGCCGTATTCTCCGCGCTGTCTGCCTGTGACGCGCCGGCAGCGTCGGTCGCGTCCGATGACGCGTCCGCATCGGCTGAAGATGATTCGGCATCCTCCTTGGTGGAAACGTCTGCCGCCTCATCACCGGCATCTGCATCCGCGGTCTCGATCAGCGCAATCGCGTCGCCCTCGGCGAGCTCGTCGCCTTCCTTGACGAGCACCTCGAGCACCTCGCCCGCTGCAGTGGAGGGAATCTCCATGGATGCCTTGTCCGACTCCAGCACGATGAGTCCATCATCGATCGCGATGGTGTCGCCCGCGGCGACCAGCAATTCGACGACTTCCGCCGCTTCTGCGCCGCCGATGTCCGGTACCAGTACTTTCTCTTTTGCCACCTGTCAGTCCTCGTTATCGTCTGCGTTGCGCCCGCGGTGCGATCACGCGGGGCGGGAGTCTCATGCCAGCATCGGATCGATCTTGTCCGGATCAATGCCCAGATTGCGGCGCGCCGCTATCAGTACATCGCGCTCGATGCTGCCCTCCTCCACCAACGCCGACAGCGCGGCCAGAACGACAAATTCGCGGCTGACCTCAAAGAATCCCCGCAGTTTGGCGCGGGTATCGCTGCGCCCGAAACCGTCCGTACCCAGCACCACAAAGCGACCGGGGATAAATGCCCGCAGTTGCTCTGAATAGGCCGCAATGTAGTCGGTTGCCATAACACAGGGGCCCCCGGCATCGGCCAGCAGACCCGTGACATAGGGCACCTTCGGCTCCTCTTCCGGGTGCAGCAGATTCCAGCGCCGCACCGAGCGACCTTCGCGGAACAGTTCGTTCACGCTGGTGACGCTCCAGACATCGGCGCTGACATCGTAGTCGCGAGACAGGATCTCGGCGGCGGCCTCCACTTCCCGCAGAATGCTGCCCGAGCCCATCAGCTGCACAGCCGCGCCCTCGTTGCGCGTCGACTGGCGCAGACTGTACATGCCGCGCACGATGCCTTCCTCAACACCTTTGGGCATTTCCGGCTGCGGGTAGTTCTCGTTCATGGTGGTGATGTAGTAGAACTTGTTCTCGCACTCCAAGAACATGCGCCGCAGGCCATCCTGAATGATTACCGCCAGCTCATAGGCATAGGTCGGGTCGTAGCTGATGCAGTTGGGCACGGTGCTGGCGAGCAGGTGGCTATGACCATCCTGGTGCTGCAGCCCCTCACCGTTCAGCGTTGTGCGCCCCGACGTCGCCCCGATCAGGAAGCCACGCGCCTGACTGTCGCCCGCAGCCCAGGCGAGGTCGCCGATACGCTGGAAACCGAACATGGAATAGAAAATGTAGAAAGGCACCATGGGGTAACTGCTGGTACTGTAAGAGGTGGCCGCCGCCAGCCAGGCCGAGAATGCGCCGGCCTCGTTGATGCCCTCCTGCAGAATCTGCCCCTTGATGTCTTCCTTGTAGAACATGATCTGGCCGGCATCCTGCGGCGTGTAGCGCTGGCCAACCGAGGAATAAATGCCGAGCTGGCGGAACATGCCCTCCATGCCGAAGGTGCGCGCCTCGTCGGGCACAATGGGCACTACACGCTCTCCGATGGCCTTGTCTTTGGTCAGCGTGGACAGCAGCCGGACAAAGCCCATGGTGGTGGACGCCGCACGCTCACCGCTGCCCTTGAGCTGGGCCTTGAAAGCTTCAAGTTCAGGCACATCCAGCGGATTGTCGGCGTGGCGACGCGCGGGGATAAAGCCGCCCAGCGCCTCGCGACGCTCGCGCAGATACTTCATTTCCGGGGCATCCGGCGCCGGCCGGTAGTACGGCACGCTGGCCAGCTCGGAATCGCTGATCGGGATGGCGAAGCGATCGCGGAAGGCCTTGAGGCTGTCCAGATCGAGCTTCTTCAGGGAGTGGGTCTCGTTGTTTGCCTCGCCGGATTCGCCCGTGCCATAGCCCTTCACGGTGAGCGCCAGCACCACGGTTGGCCGCTCGTATTGCGAGGCCGCCTCGGCGTAGGCCGCATACACCTTGTAGGGGTCGTGGCCACCGCGATTCAGGTACATGATGTCGTCGTCCGACAGGTCAGACACCATCTCCAGCAGCTCGGGGTATTTGCCGAAGAAGTGCTCCCGGGTATAGGCACCGCCGTTGTATTTGTAGTTCTGCAGCTCGCCGTCGCAGACCTCGTCCATGCGCTTCTGCAGCAGGCCCTTTTCATCGCGCTCCAGCAGCGGGTCCCACTTGCGGCCCCAGACAACCTTGAGCACATCCCAGCCGGCTCCACGGAACACGCCCTCGAGCTCCTGCATGATTTTGCCGTTGCCGCGCACCGGCCCGTCCAGGCGCTGCAGGTTGCAGTTGACAACAAATATGAGGTTACCGAGCTTTTCGCGTCCCGCCAGGGAGATGGCACCCAGCGACTCCGGTTCGTCGCACTCACCGTCGCCCATGAAGCACCACACGTTGCGGTCAGCGTGATCGACCAGACCGCGATCGGTCTGATACTTCATGACGCGCGCCTGATAAATGGCCTGGATCGGCCCAAGGCCCATTGAGACCGTGGGGAACTGCCAGTAGTCCGGCATCAGCCAGGGGTGCGGGTAGGATGACAGGCCGTTGCCGTCGACTTCACGACGGAAATTGTCCAGCTGCTCCTCGGTCAGCCGGCCCTCGAGGTAGGAGCGGGCGTACATGCCCGGCGCGCTGTGGCCCTGGTAGAAGACCAGGTCACCGGGGTGATCGCCGTCACTGCCGCGGAAGAAGTAGTTGCAGCCGACATCGTACAGCGTTGCGCTCGAGGAGAAGCTGGAAATATGGCCGCCCAGCCCCTCGTCGTTGTCGTTGGCGCGCATGACCATGGCCAGGGCATTCCAGCGCACCAGTGAGCGGATGCGGCGCTCCATGAACAGATCGCCCGGCATCTGCTTCTGCTCGGCGGGGGAAATGGTATTGCGGAACGGGGTAGTGATGGCAGCGGGCAGCCGGATGCCATCGGCAAAGGCCCGCTTGGTCAGCTCGTCCATCAGGTAGGTGGCGCGCTCTTCGCCAGCGTTCTTGACCACGGCGTCGAGTGCATCCAGCCACTCGCGGGTTTCCTGGGGATCGTTGTCTTCAATCATGAGGTCATCCGGCTCCAGCGGTGATTCGCCCCACTTATCATTCTATAGTGGAACTATTATCGGTGCGCGGTGTCGTCACGCGAACTCCGCCGCGTGACGACACCACAGTAATCCCGACATCGTACACCAAAAAGCACCCGACCGACAGATCAGTTCCTTTAAGGAACCTTATAGGATCATTCGATCGTATAGACCTCGTGGTCGGCCTTTATGGCGTCAGCGGCGCCCAATTCACGCGCCCGCCCGTCGGGGATATCGCCCTGCTCTCCCGGCGCCACCACCAATAGGGAGCGTCGGGTCTTGAGAAAGTGCTCGCGGTAGTAATCCAGCCATTCTTGCCGCGACATTCTCTCAACCGCCTCCGCCAGGCGCTGGCGCCGGTCAAACGCGAACTGTTTGCGGGCGATGGACTGCCAGTAGTATTCCGCACGCTCCAGCAGGTTCTTGTCCGGCTCCATGATGTCATTCACCAGGGCCTGGCGGTGCCGCAGGAAGGCTGGCTCGTCCACATCCTCCGGCAGCTTCTGCATAAACGCCTGCATGGCGTCGGCCACGTGCGCCGACGAATGCCCTGGCGCCTGCACCAGCATTACCAGCCCAGGGACGTCGTGCTGCGGCCAGGAGAACGCACTGACCACATAGCCCAGCTGCTGCTCGGTTCGCAGCTGCTGAAAGAAGCCGGAACGCATGGTCTGCGCCGTCAACGAGGCTGCAGCTCGGTCTGTCACGGCGTCGCCGGCACCCTGCAGATACCACGCAACCACGGCATCGGCATGGGGCACATCGGTAACGAAGCGGATCGATTCGTCCGCCGCGAGCTTGAGCACGCGCAGCGGGGGCAGCGCCGGTGCGTCGCCATCGGGCAGCTGTCCCGCCAGCAGATCGGACAGCTCACCGACGGCAGACGCGGGGTAATTGCCATACAGCAGCGCTTCGGCCTGTGCCTCGCGCCAGAACCTGTCCGCATAGGCCATGAGGCCCTTCAGGTCGAGCGCCTTGAGCTCATGGATGAGCGCCGCCTCCCCATATTCGCCGTACTGCAGCGCTTCACGCAGATCATCCAGCACCTGGCTCGACGGGCGCTTGGCAACCGCATTCTCCAGCGAGCGCACCAGATCGGCGCGCACGTTGTCAAAGCGGTCCTGCGTGAATGCCGGCTCCGCGATAACGCCCAGCAGCCGCTTCAGCAGAGTCAGCTGTTTGTCGTTGTAGCCGCTGATACGCATGCTGATGCCCTGGGCATGCTTGTAAATTGAGAAGTTCAGCCCTGCCAGAGTCGCCGGGTAGGTGAAGGTATTGACACGATCACTGAGCAGGTTGGTATATAGCACCGCCGCTGCCGTCTGCGCTGCGGACTCGCCCACGGCGGGTGAGCGGAAGTTGATGTACAGGGCGCCGCGCGGCACGCGGAACTCCTCGGACTGACGGTACCAGATGCGCTGGCGCCCCGCCTCGTGTCGCACCGCCGGCAGCTCGGGGTTCTCCTCCGACACGGGCAGCAGGGCGACATCCTCGGCGATAAACGCGTTCGGATCCGGCAGACGCAACTCGTCGGGCCGCTTATCCGCCACCCAGCCGGCGATGGCCTCTTCGGTCGCTGTTTTCACGCTGTAGGGCACGTCGTATTTTTCCGAGCGACGGTCCGTCGGCACGCCCGGCGCCGTCAGCACAACCTGCGCCTGCTCCGGCCTCAGCGCGGCGAGCGCCTCACTGATAAGATCGGGCCGATAGTCCTGCATCAGGTAAGGTCCGACGAGGACATCCTGCGGCGCATAGTCATGCATGCCGCTAGACAGCGAGCTCACGTAGCCGATGGGCGCGCCCTGCTCGCGAAAGCGGAAAGACAGCGCGGCCAGCTGCGCCTGCTCCTCGAACAGCCACTGCCTGGGCCCCTCCTCGCGCAACAGATCAAAGTAGGCGAACAGGATCTGCAGAACACGCTCGTACTCGTCCACGCCCTTGTCCGTCAGGGACACAGACACGCTGAATAAAGAGCCGCCGCGCCAGTCCAGCCCCCCACCGGCGCCGAGCCCGTCAGCGAGACCCTCTTTCTTGAGCAGCGCCAGCACGCTGCCCTCTCCCTCGTGGCCAATGAGGTTGCCGAGGTAGGACACGGGCTTGCTGGTGTACTCGTATCGGTACTCGGGGAGAGTGAAACTCACCTGCAGCTGGCGCGAGACTGCCTGTGGCTGCACCGTGACCAGCATGGGCAGTTCACGCGGATCAAACAGCGGTGCAGCGATGCGCTCCGGCGTGTAATTGTGGTTGGGAATCTGCGCGAAACGCTTCGCGACCATGGCTTCAAGCTCGTCCAGCGGCTCGGCGCCCATCACCACCAGTCGCATCACGTTGGCGGAGTAGTGCTTGCGGTAAAAGGCGATCAGGTCATCGCGGATGCTGGCACCCGGCCGATCAGCCAGTGTCTCGAGGCTGCCCACCGAAAACTGGCTGAAGGGGTGTCTCGGGTTCATTACCTCCTGCAGCACGTCCAGGCCGCGACGGCCGTCGCTCTTCAGGCCCATCTGGTACTCCGCCTCAACGGCATTCTTCTCCCGGTCAACGTACACCGCGTCAAAATTCGGGGCGACAAAGAACTGGGCGAAGCGATCCAGCGCCTCATCGAGGTGCGCGGCATCGATATCAAAGAAGTAATTGGTGTGTTCGAGGCTGGTGTAGGCATTGCGCGACCCGCCGTGCTCGGTGATGTAGCGCTCGTACTCCGCCGCATCGGGGTATTTTTCAGTCCCCAGGAACAGCATGTGCTCAAGGAAATGCGCCAGACCCTCGCGATCGCGCGGATTGTCGCCACTACCCACCATCACATCGAGCGATGCCGCCGCCTTCTGCGTATCGGGATCCGACACCAGCAGGGCCTGCAGGCCGTTATCCAGCGACACCAGGCGGTAGGCATAGTCATCGTTTGGACTCTGCGCGGGCCGGGTGACCGATTCGACAGGGTCTGCGGCGAGGGAGACCGTGGCGGCAAGTGCGGTGACTGCCAGGGCAAACACATAACGCAACCAGGCGCCGGGCAGGCGCACGGATGGATCAGACATCGTTTTACTCTCCGGTTTTGACGTTGACGTCGGCAGGCGCGTCGTCGAGGCGCGTCGGCCAGGCGTTGATCACGGCCTTGATCAGGGTGGCGAGCGGAATGGCAAAAAACACGCCCCATAGCCCCCATATACCGCCGAAAAAGAGCACGGCGACAATAATCGCGACAGGATGAAGGTTAACAGCTTCTGAAAACAACAGAGGCACCAACACATTGCCGTCCAGGATCTGGATAAGCATGTAGACCGCAAGGACGTAATAAAATTCGCTGGACAGTCCCCACTGAAACAAGGCCACGGCGAGGATGGGCAGGGTGACCAGCAGCGCCCCAATGTAGGGAATGATCACGGAAAGCCCGACCATCAACGCCAGCAGGGCCGCATAGGCCAGGTGCAGCCAGGTAAATGACACATAGGTGACGGCACCGACAATCACCACCTCCACCACCTTGCCGCGCGCATAGTTGGCAAACTGCTGATTCATTTCCTCCCAGATGCGTGTCAGCAGCGGCCGCCTGGACGGCAGAAAGCTGCTTACCCAGCGCATTACCTGATGCCGGTCCTTGAGAAAGAAAAACACCATGATGGGGATCAAGACCAGGTAGATCACGACCGTGAGGAAGCCGGGAATGCCCGCCAGCGTGCGCGTGACCAGACGCTGTCCGTAGGTGGCTATCTCCACCTGCGCCGCGGCAACCACCTGGTTGATCTGCTCCTGGTTGAACAGCTCGGGATACTTGCTGGGGAGCACGGCGAGCATCTGTCGCCCCCCTTCCAGCATGCGCGGCAACTCGCCGGCAAGGGACACCAGCTGGCGCCATACCAGCGGCAACAGACCGAGCAACACCCCGAAAAAGGCGCCGACGAACACCAGAAAAGAAAACGTGAAGCCCAGCCATTGCGGCAGACCCAGACGGGTCATGAGGTTGGCCACACCCTGCACCAGATAGGCCAGAACGATGGCGGCAAACAGGGGGGCGAGAATGTCACCAACCGTGATGAGCAGCACCAGGGCTGTGATGAGCAGTACAAGCAGCAGAATGGACTCCTCCTCCTGCAAATACCGGCGATACCACTTGTTGAACACTTCAAACATGTCTGGAGAATCCCGAGGCTCGATGTGCGAGCGGTGAAGACAAGATTACGACTTGCGCAGGATGAGGGTGTAGACGTCCCCGTCCTGTTCACTGGCGAGCAGGGCATGCCCACTCTGCTCGCTGAAAACGGCAAAGTCACGCGCTGAGCCGGCATCTGTCGACAGCACTCTGAGCACCTCGCCAGACTGCATGCCGTTGAGGGCCCGCTTCGCCTTCAACAGCGGCATAGGGCAGCGCAGGCCCTTTGCATCTACTTCTGTGTCGACCATTTCCGTCATTGCTACGTATCCTCAAGGGCAGCTACAACCGCCAGTTGCGTTACCATAGAATACGCCAACCCACTCAGGCAGACCAACGAGCAAGACGTGTTTTCATCGCCAGCCAACAATCTGCAGGGAAAGATCGGCCGCCTGGTAGCGACGGTTTTACTGTGTTTTTCACTCGCAGTGCCGGCCCACGCCTACCAGGATCTGAAGCTGCCAAACCTTGGCGACGCCAGCACCAGCCTGTTCTCTGCAGAGTACGAATACCAGCTCGGTCGGGCCTGGCTGCAGATTTTTCGTGGCCAGGTGCCGCTGGTCAATGATCCCCTGCTCTTCAGCTACCTTGAGGACCTGGTCTTCCGGCTCGTCAATCACAGCGAGCTGAAGGACCGGCGCGTCGACATCGTGGTCGTTGACAACCCGACCATCAATGCCTTCGCCGTGCCCGGCGGCGTGATTGGCATTCACAACGGGCTGCTGATGCACGCCCAGTCCGAGGATGAGCTGGCAACCGTTATCGCGCACGAGATTGCCCACCTGAGCCAACGCCATTTCTCGCGGCGAGTAGAGTTTCAGAAGCAGCAGCAACCACTCACCCTGGCCTCCATGCTGGCAGGCTTCGTGCTCATGGCCACGGTTGGCGGCGACGTTGGCATGGCCGCCCTGTCGGCGGCCCAGGCCGCAGCCCAGGATTCGGCGCTTCGCTACAGCCGCAGCAATGAGGCAGAAGCGGACCGCATCGGCATGCAGACCCTGGTCAAGGCCGGAATGGACCCGCATGCGGCACCGAGCATGTTTGAACGCATGCTGCAAATTTCCCGCTACGCCATTGGCAATCGCGTGCCGGAATTCCTGCGCACCCACCCGCTGTCGGAGAACCGCATTGCGGATACCCGCAACCGCGCCCGGCAGTACCCCAAACGCATTCAACAGGTCGATCTTACCTACCAGCTGATGCGCGCACGGGTGCTGAACCAGCTCTCTGATACCCCGGAGCAGGCTATCGCCAGATTCCGCACCGATCTGGAGGGGTCGCCGCGCTCTCCCGAGGCCTCTCGCTATGGACTGGTGGTAGCACTCACCAACGCCGGTCGAACCGATGAAGCCGCCCTGATGCTGGATCCCCTGTGGTCGCGCGACCGCGATCGACTGGAATACATCATTGCCGACAGCGAAATCGATATTGCCCGCAATGCCCCGGAACAGGCAGCGCAAAAACTCAAGCGTCACCTGCTCAATTCACCCGGTAACCACGCGCTGGTCATGACTTATGCCCGGGCGCTGATGAGTGCCGGGGAACCGCATGTGGCCGAGGCAGTGCTTGTCGAGCAATCGAAGCGTCGCCCCAACGACCCACACCTGTGGTATCTGCTTGCGGAAGTCCAGGGCCTTGCCGGCAATATTACAGGCCTGCATCAGTCCCGCGCCGAGTATTTCATACTCAACGGCATTCTCGATGAAGCGGAAAAACAGCTGCGCTATGCGCTGCGCACCGCCGAAGACAATTACACGGTGAGTGCCCGGATCAACCAGCGCTTGCGCGACGTGTCGGATATGCGGGAGCGACTCGACTCCTGAGCTGAGTCTGCGTCAACAGAGTGCACGCATGTCAGACGCCGGCATACGCCACTCAATAGCGATTGCCCGCCGCAAAATCCAGCATCCGCCGCAGTGGGCGCATGGCCTTTTCGGCAATCACGGGATCGACCACGATCTCGTTATCGCTGCGCTCAAATACCGTAGCCAGGTTGTCCAGCGCGTTCATCGCCATCCACGGGCAGTGGGCGCAGCTGCGGCAGGTCGCGCCCTTGCCCCCGGTGGGGGCAATGATGAATTCCTTGTCCGGTGCCTGCTGCTGCAGTTTGTAGAAAATTCCCTGGTCTGTGGCAATAATGAAACGCGGATTGTCCATTTCCCGCGCCGCATTAATGATCTGCGTTGTGGAGCCGACAACGTCTGCCTGCGCGATAACGGCAGCGGGCGATTCAGGATGGACCAGCACCGCGGCGTCGGGATACACCTTCTTCATATCTGCCAGGCCGCGCGACTTGAACTCCTCGTGCACAATGCAAGCACCTTCCCACATGACCATGTCGGCCCCGGTTTCGCGCTGCACATAGTCACCCAGATGACGATCGGGTGCCCACAGAATCTTGCGACCGCGCTCCGACAGGTACTCGGCAACCTGAAGCGCAATGCTGGACGTAACCACCCAGTCGGCCCGCGCCTTCACCGCTGCCGAGGTATTGGCATAGACCACCACCTCGCGATCCGGGTGCGCGTCGCAGAACGCGGCGAACTCGTCCGCCGGACACCCGATGTCCAGCGAGCAGGTAGCTTCGAGCGTCGGCATCAGAACCCGCTTCTCGGGCGTGAGTATCTTTGCCGTTTCACCCATGAAGCGCACCCCGGCAACGATAAGCGTCTGGGCCGGATGGTCGTGGCCAAAACGCGCCATCTCCAGGGAATCGGCAACACATCCGCCGGTTTCCTCGGCTAGCGCCTGAATTTGCGGAGACGTGTAATAATGCGCCACGATAACAGCATTGTGCTGCTTCAACAGACCCGATATGCGCTCCTTGAGTGCCCGCTCCTGATCGGGCGACAACGATTGCCGCTCTGCCGCATCCAGATGCTGCTGCACCTCGAGGCGAATCGTTTCCAGTTTTTCCGTTGCCAGGCTCATGGTCAATTGCCAAACACTCTTTTAGGCAGGGCGAATCATTTTAACACAAGCCAATCCCGCCCCCAATCTGCTTTATATTCAACGCGCTAGGCACATTCGGGCAAGAGTGTTAGCCTTTTGTCTTTGCCAATGTTAACCACTGCGAGTCTCATGCAAACAGCTTCAGGCGCTGCCGATCAACACCCCAAGGTGCTCGTCAGCGATGACGACATGAATGTCAGGTTGTTGACGCGGCAATGCCTCGAGGCGGAAGGCATGGTCGTCGTGGAGGCCGCAGACGGACATCAGGCTCTCGAGGTGTTTATCCGGGAACGTCCTGACCTCGTGTTTCTCGACGTGGAAATGCCCGGCATGACAGGTCTTGAGGTCTGTCGCCGCATACGCGATATGCCACAGGGCGCAAACATTCCCATCATGATCGTGACCGGATCAGACGATCGCAAATCCATAGATGAAGGCTTTGAAGCCGGCGCAACGCAGTACAAGACCAAGCCGGTGAACTGGTCTCTCCTCGGTCGCGACGTTCAGTATATGCTGCGCGCCAGCAATGCCTTCAATAGCCTGAAGCGGCAGGAAGACCGACTGCGTTACCTCGCCTACTACGACCCACTGACCAATCTGCCCAATCGGCGCAGCTTCAACGAACAGCTCAATCGTATACTCAAGCGCTCCCAGCGCACTGAGACATCGGCGGCGCTGCTGTTCATAGACCTGGATAATTTCAAGCGCATCAACGATTCCATTGGCCATGGACGCGGCGACCGGCTGCTGGTCGAGATTGCCAAGCGTCTGTCAAACGAGCTGCGCGAAGACGATGCCATCAACTATTTTTCCGACCCTCTCGGCAGCGACATCGAGGCGACGGACGGCAATACCGAAATTGCGCGCCTTGGTGGCGATGAATTTACCGTGGTGCTTTCCGACGTTAGGGGAACCCGAGAGGTCGAGGTAGTTGCGGCGCGAATCATTGCCAGTCTCTCAGAACCGATTGCCCTGCACTCGCACAACCCCGTTGTCACGCCGAGTATCGGCATTGCCCTTTACCCCCAGGACGGCACCGACGCTGATAGCCTGGTGCGCAACGCAGACACCGCCATGTATGCCGCAAAAGCCGACGGGCGCTGCTGCTTTCGTTTTTACAACGAGGAAATGAACGCGCGCTCGGTCGAACAGCTGAAGCTGGAAGAAGACCTGCGCGAGGCAATGCGACAGAACCAGCTTGAGCTGCGCTACCAGCCCCAGATCGACGCCAGTTCCGGTGCCGTGGTCAGCCTGGAGGCACTGGTGCGCTGGAAACACCCCAGGCGTGGAATGATTTCCCCGGCCGATTTTATACCCGTTGCCGAGCGCACCGGGCAGATTATCGAGCTGGGCGCCTGGGTAATGTCCGAGGTGGCGCGTCACTGCACCTATTGGGATACCCTTGGCCTCGATCAGTTCAGGATTTGT
>Ga0102929_1000289_pt1 | contig 29108 bp, 19 predicted proteins | sample SalPonR1_B_D2_MG_FD_78510 | JGI IMG/M metagenome (GOLD analysis project Ga0102929, IMG submission 78510) | Salt pond soil microbial communities from South San Francisco under conditions of wetland restoration - Salt Pond MetaG R1_B_D2_MG | ecosystem: Environmental > Aquatic > Marine > Intertidal... | reverse complement strand
TGGGCTTTCTGCAGCTCGGCATCGGCTTCGGCTTCATGTGGTTCGCCGCCTCGCTGATCCAGGACGGCGGCAAGGTGCTGCCCGTATGGCTGCTGATGACCTATCTGTTCCACACCACCGGCGAGCTGTGCCTGAGCCCCATCGGCCTGTCGGCCACCTCCAAGCTGGCGCCGCGCAGCTACTACAGCCAGATGATGGGCATGTGGTTCTTCGGCGCCGCCCTGGGCAACCTGCTGGCAGGGCTGCTTGCCGGCGAATTCCGCGGCGATAATGTGGCCGAGTTTCCGGAGCGCTACCGCCAGATCGTGATCTTCTGCACGGTGGTCTTCGTCGGCTTCCTGATCGCCACGCCATGGCTGAAGAAGATCGCCGCCCTCGACCGGGTGGAAGACGAAGACGCACGCTACACCCGGGAGGACGAGCCCGGTGCCTTCGACGCCGACGTGCCCACCCGCGGCAAAGACCGTCCCCGCTGAAGGAACCCCCATGCATCGACGGCTGACACTGCCTCTCGCCCTCGTCGCCGCCGGGTGCGGCAGCCCGCCCGCCGAAGAGAAAACGACGGCGGTGCTGGAGACCCGGGCGGTCTCCGGGACCGAGCGCTTCATGGCCATCCCCGGCCAGGCGCTGGCCTACAAGATCGGCCAGCTGAAGATCCTGGAGCTCCGCCGCCGTGCGGAAGCGGCGCTGGGTGACGATTTCGACATCCGTGCCTTCCACGCGAAGGTGCTGGAGGAAGGCGACCTGCCGCTGGACATCCTCGAGGCCCGCATCGACGCCTGGCTGGCCGGGGAGATAGGCACCTGATGCCGAGCCGCCGGCAGTTCCTCGTCCGGGCGGGCGGCGCACTCCTCGCCGCCGCATGGCCCCGGGCGGGCCGTGCCGGTGGCCGCAGCGTCCTCGTGCTGGGTGCGGGCCTCGCGGGCCTGCACGCCGCGCGGCTGCTGGAGCAGCGCGGTTGCAACGTTACCGTGCTGGAAGCCCGGCACCGGGTCGGCGGCCGGGTCCGCACGCTGGACGAGCTGGCCGGCGCGCCCGAGGCCGGCGCCAACATCTTCGGTCCGAACTACGGCCGGGCGATCGGGACTGCCCGGCAGCTCGGCGTGCCGCTGACCGCCTCGCCCCGGGACGCGCAGACCGGCCTCCTCCTGGACGGCCGCATCGTCGACCGTGCGAACTGGCCGGACTCGCCGCTGAACACCCTGCCGCCACCGCTGCGCGAGGTTACGCCGGACCGGCTCGCCGGCGCCCTGCTGCGCGGCAATCCACTGCAGACCTCCACCCACTGGCGCACGCCGGCCGCGCAGCGGTGGGACGTATCCGCGGCGGCGTTCTTCCGCGAGCGCGGGCTCGACGACACGGCACTGGCCTGGATCGACGCCAACAACAGCTACGGCAACCGGCTCGAGGACACCTCCCTGCTCGCCCTGTACCGGGTGGGCGAGAGCATCGGTCGCGCCATCACCATGGCGCGGGGCGCCGGCCTGCCGTCGCTGCACGTGGCGGCCGGCAACCTGCGGCTGCCGGAGGCGATGGCGGACTCGCTGGCGGCACCGGTGCGGCTCGGCGAGCGGGCGCTCGTGGTCCGGCAGAGCGCGGCCGAGGTGGCCGTGGAGTGCGCGAGCGGCGCAACGTACCGGGCAGACGCGCTGATCTGCGCCCTGCCCGCCACCGCCGTGCGCCGGCTCCGGTTCGAGCCGGCGCTGCCGCCGGCCGCGGTCGATGCGTTCCGGCGGGTGCACTACCACAAGATCACCCAGGCCCATCTGCTGGCCGCCGGACCGTTCTGGGAGGAAGCCGGCGGGCCCGCCAGCTGGTGGACGGACAGCCCCCTGGGTCGGGTCTTCGCCTGGCCCGCACCGAACGAGGCCGGCAGCCACAACCTCACGGTCTGGATCAATGGAGAGCACTGCGACCGCTACGCAGGAATGGACGAGGAAGAAGCGGGCGCGGCGATCCTCGCGGAGGTCGAGCGGCTGATCCCCGACGCCCGGGGCGCGGTTTCGGTGGGCCGGGTGGTGCGCTGGGCAGAGGAGCCGTTCAGCGAGGGCGCCTGGGCCATCTGGCGCCCGGGCGAGATCACGGCAGGGGTGCCGGCGCGGCTCGCCGGCGCGCACGGCCGGATGTCTTTCGCCGGCGAACACACGGCGGTGACCTACTCGGGCATGGAGGGTGCGATGGAATCCGCCGACCGCGCCGTACTCGAAACGCTGAGGCGGCTGGCATGACGCGACGTCCCGCCTCCCATCGATCGGGCCATCGGCCGTTCCGCGCGGCGGCGGCCTTGTTCGGCCTGGCCTGCGCCCTGCTGGCGGGCTGCGGCGAACGGGCGCCGGTGGCGACCGACGGCGATGCGCCAGAGCCGGCCGCCCGGGACGCGTCCCCGCGCGCGCTGACCGGCGCGGACCTCTGGCTGGCCTGCCAGGGCTGCCACAGCATCGATGCCGGCGCGGCCCACCGGGTGGGCCCGAACCTGTACGGTATCGTCGGCCGGCCGGCGGCGAGCCGGCCGGGCTACACCTACTCGGAAGCGCTGTCCGGTTCCGGCATCACCTGGAGCCCGGGCCTGCTGCGCGGCTACATCATGAACGCGGAATCCATGGTGCCCGGCACCTGGATGGCCTACCGGAACGTCATGACACCGGCGGAACTCGACCGCCTGGTGGAGTATGTGGTGGAACGCACCGCCGCCGCGCAGGACGGTGCGGGCGTCGGCGACTAGCGGCCGTCGTCCTGCGGCGGACGAGCGGTGAAACGGATATCGGCGTACCACGCGGTCATGGACCCGCCGGCATCGTCGGCGTCGGTCATGATGGCGATGCCGTCCAGGGTATCGATCTCCTCGCCGAACGCGGCGCGCCAGTCGGCGCGGACGTCGCGCACGTGGCGGACCCACTCACCGGCCTTCGCTGCGCCCGCATTCACGGCCAGCATCTGCACGTTGTCGCCGGCATAGGCATTCGGCCAGCGCGACTCCGCGGGCTGCGCACTGGACCAGACATAGTTGAGCGCGCGGGTGCGCCAGAAAGCGAGCCCGCCGCGGCGCACCACATAGATGCGGGCCGGGTAGTCGTCGCCGGATTTTGCCGTCTCGTCGATGCCGTCGCCGTAGGTGCCTTCCACCCGCCAGCGCCAGCGCAGATACGGGGTCTCGCCGAGGTCGATCTCCGTGCGCCGGTACAGCGCGCTGGCCGTGCCGTCGGCCTCGGCCCGCACCGCGGCCCCCCCGTTCGTCGTCACCACCCGGTAGTCCGTGTTGCCGACGAAGCTCCGCTCCTCCCAGCCTTCCAGTCCCCGGGTAAAATCGCCGACCATGCGCTCCTGCGCGGCGACGGCCGCGCAGCCGGCCAGCGCGACGAGCAGGGCCACGGCGCGTCCGCGGCACGGCGTCGGTTGCCCTGGGGGTGCCGGCACCCGCTAGGCCGCGTGCTCGTCCGCCGCGGTGTGCTCGACTGCGTAATCGGCCAGCACCCTGGCGACGCAGGACGTGAGCCGCTTGCCGGTGGCGATATGCAGAAACTCGTTCGGCCCGTGCGCATTGGACTCGGGGCCGAGCACGCCGCTCACCAGGAACTGGGTCTCGGGGTACTTCTCGCCGAGCATGTTCATGAACGGTATCGAACCGCCGTCGCCCCGGTAACAGACGGGCCGGCCGAAGAAGGCCTCGGAGGCGGCCTCCAGGCTGCGGGCGAGCCAGGGCGCCGGCACCGGCGCAGCCCAGCCGCTGCCCGGGCCTTCGATGTCGAAGACCACCTTCGCACCCGAGGGCGGATCGGCCTCCAGAATCTCCTTCAGCCGGCGGGCGGCCGCCGGCGCATACACCGGCGGTGGCAGGCGCAGCGAGAGCTTCAGCGTGGTGTGGGTACGCAGTACGTTGCCCGCGCTGGCGGCTTCGGGCAGACCGTCCGCCCCCACCACCGACAGCGCCGGACGCCAGGTATTGTTCAGCACCAGTTCGGCGACGTCCTCGGTGACCGGGCCGGTGCCTTCCGCGTACGGGAAGGTCCGCCAGGCCTCCTCGCCGAGCACCTCGGCGGCGCGGCACACCTGCGCCAGGCGCTCGCCTTCGGGCTCCGCCAGGAACTCGGGCACGTGGATCTCGCCGGTCTCCGCGTCCTCGATGCGCCCGAGCAGTGCGCGGGCGATGCGGAAGCTGGACGGCACGATGCCGCTGGCCGTGCCCGAGTGCACGCCCTCGGTGAGCACGTCCACGCGCAGGTCGCCCACCACGATGCCGCGCAGCGAGGTGGTCACCCAGAGCTGGTCGTAGTTGCCGGCGCCGGAGTCGAGACACACGATCAGGCCGGGGGTGCCGATACGCTCGCTCAGATGATCGAGATAGGCGGGCAGGTCCGGGCTGCCGCTCTCCTCCGAGCCCTCGATGATCACGATGCAGCGGGGATGCGGGATGCCCTGCCGTTGCAGCGCCTCGATGGCGGCCAGCGAGCCGTAGGCGGCGTAGCCGTCGTCGGCGCCGCCGCGCCCGTAGAGCCTGCCGTCCTCGATCACCGGCTTCCAGGGTCCGAGGTCGTCGCGCCAGCCGGTGAACGGCGGCTGCTTGTCCAGGTGACCGTACAACAGCACGGTCTCCTCCGAGGCGCCCGGGATCTCCATGTAGAGCAGCGGCGTCCTGCCCTCCAGCCGCAGGATCTCCCAGCTCAACCCCTCGATGTCCCGGGCCGCGCACCACCCGGCGATGTGATCCATGGCCCGGTCGATGTGGCCGTTCGCCCGCCAGTCCGGATCGAACAGGGGCGACAGGGCGGGGATGGTGATGTAGTCCTCCAGCGAAGGGACGATCTCGGCGTCCCAGACGGAGTCGACGAATCCGGCGGTTCTGGCGGTGTCCATGATGGTGCTGACAGACCTGTTGCTCCGGGTACCTGGCCGGCAGAATATCATGCGTGACCGGCACCGAGGCTCGGAGGTCCCATGCGGCGACTACTGAAATTCCTGCACACCATGAGCACCATCGGCATCACCGGCGGCCTGGCCGCCTACATGCTCGTGCTCGCGACCGCACCGCCGATCGAGTCGCTGGAGGCCTACGCCGCGATGCGCGATAGCCTGGCCATGCTGTCCAAGTGGCTGATCCTGCCGTCCATGCTGATCGTCGTCCTGAGCGGGCTGCTCGCCATCGCCGCCCACTTCCCCTTCGCCGAGGCGCCCTGGGTATGGGCGAAGGCGCTCGCCGGCATCCTCGTATTCGAATCCACGCTGATGGCCATCGACGGACCCGCGCAGCGGGCGGCGGAACTGAGTGCGAAGGCCGTTGGCGGGGAGATCGACCCCGCCGAACTCGCCGGCCTGGTGCATGACGAATGGGGCGCCTGGTGGATCCTGCTCGGTCTGTTCACCGCGAACGTGATCCTCGCCATCTGGCGGCCGAGGTTCGGTCTGAAGGGTAAGTAGGCCGCCCGCCCCGCATCAGGACGAGGCCGGCCAGCAGTAACGCGAGGAAGCCGTCGAAGGCGCCGCCACCACCGCCGGAGCTACTGCCGCCAGAGCCGCCACCGGTATCGCCGCCGGTGTCGCCGCCCGTATCGCCACCGGTATCGCCACCGGTATCGCCACCGGTATCGCCACCGGTATCGCCACCGGTATCGCCACCCGTATCGCCACCCGTATCGCCACCCGTATCGCCGTCCGAGTCGCCGCCATCGTCTCCGTCGTCGCCGGGCGGCGGCGGTGGTGGCGGCGGCGCCACCGACCGGGCAGTCAGCACCCTCGCCCCGGCCTGGCCCGATGCGGCCTGCAGCTCGAGCGAGACCTCGTTCGCCTGATCCGCCAGCAGGATACCGACCTCGGCGCCGCCGGTGCCCGCGGCCGATAGGGAGCCGCGGTAGGATGCGGCGGGCGTCGCGTAGTCCCGCGTCGCCGTCACACTGCCGTCTCCGGCAGCGGTGATCTGCACCCGCACGCTACCGGAAGCCGACAACGCGGCGATAGCCAGGGCGTCGGCGCCGGGCACCGGCTGCAGGCCGAGCAGCGTCCAGTCGCCGTCGAAGGCGGCGAACGACGACGCCGGGCTGCCGTCGGGCGCCCACGTCGATACCGTGATCTGCCCGTCGAGACTCTGCAGCGCGACCGCGAGGCCGTCCGGGAAAGCGGCCAGCCGGGCGGCGGCCGTGTCGCCGGACCCTACCGTCTGTTCGTTGCGGAGTGTGCCGTCGGCGGCTGCGTGCCGGCGCAGCACCACCTCGCCGCTGGCCGGGTCGAGCCCGAGGAGCGCCAGCTCGCCCGCACCGGAAGGCACCGCCGTCAGTGGCTGGAGCCCGCCGGCGAGTTCGGCCGCACCGAGGGCCGCGCCATCCTCCGCGCGGGAGCGTGACAGGAGCAGCCGGCCGTCGTCGTGCCCGAACAGCGACCAGAATTCCGAACCCGTGGACAGCAGCTCGACCGGTACCCAACCGGCTGTCGCCACCTCGACGTCGAACAGGACACTGCCGTCGCTGGCGTCGAGGCCGGCGAGGCGCGCCCCGGCGGAGCCATCCCCGAACAGCGCGGCCGGGTTGCCACCGGCAGCCGTCAGACCGGCCAGCCGCCGGTCCGCGACGCCACCCAGGTCCAGGCGGTCGGCGGCGACGGATTCGTCGCTGGCGCCGTCCTTCAGGTACAGGCCGTAGCGACCGCCCGTGGTGCGGAGCAGCCCGTAGTCGCCGCTGCCGCTGGCATCGACGTCGCCGAGGGCGACCGCACCGGCCAGCGCATCCCGGTCGCAGGCGTCGCCCGCGCCGTCGACGTCCTGATCGTACTGATTCGGGTTCACGGTGAGGGGGCAGTTGTCGGCGTCGTCGGCCCGCGCATCGAGGTCGCTGTCGCCGGTATCCGGCCGGGTGCCTTTCTCGAACTCCTCCGCGTTGGTCAGGCTGTCGCCGTCGTCATCGCCGGTGGCATCGGACGCATTCCGATCGTCCAGGCCGAAGCGTCGTTCCCAGACATCGGACATCCGGTCGTTGTCGTCGTCGGTATCGGCGTTGTCGCCGATGCCGTCGCCGTCGAAGTCGGACTGTTCGGACGGGTCGCCCGGGAACAGGTCGGCGCTGTTGATCACGCCGTCACCATCAGCGTCGCCGTTGGGATTGGGCGTCAGTTTGTAGGTCTTCGTGTTGCCGATCATGCCGTTGTGATCGTCTTCCGCGGAGGTCGCCATGGCCATGACGGCGATGGTGCTGTCCGCGGCGATGGTACCGTCTCCGACCACCTCGACCCCGATGCGGGCCTGATCGCCCGACGGGATGGACGCGATGGTGCAGTCCACCCGCCTTCCCGCCGCGCTGCAGTCGACGCCCGTCGCGCCGCCGGCGATGCCGACGATGCCGAAGGGACTGACCTCCAGGCCGGGACCGAGTTTCGCCGTGAAGGTGACGCCGGTGGCGTCCAGCACGGTGCCCACGTCGTTCGGCTCGAGATTGTGCACGGCGAACAGGACGGTGAAGGCGTCGCCGTCGACGACGGGCGCAGCGACTTCGGTACCGAGATCGCCCTCCTCGGTCGGCGCGTCGTCGGTGATGACGATGGCCTTGCTGACCATGGGTTCGATGGCCAGCGTGCGCGTCGCCAGGGCGGAGACGTTCGGATCGGCACAGCTCGCGAGTGCCGTTACACCGGGAACGTCGCTCGTGCACACCGTCACCGTCTTCGTGCCGCTGGAGAAATAGGTGGCCCGGTCCACCAGCACGGCGCTGCCGTCGGCGGACTGCACGAAGGTCGGCTCGCCTTCCGGCGCCACCTCGCCCGGGGGCAGCGCGCGGCCGCTCGTGAACGACTCGCCGGGGCCCCAGTCGATGCCGTAGACGTGCCGGTCGGTGAGATCCACGTCGCTGATTCGGGCCTCGAGTTCGATCTCGAAGCCCGCGCCGTAGCGCTCGTTGAGACCGGCGAACTCGACGGCCGGCGCGTCGTTCACCGGCGTCACCTCGATGGTGGCGGAGACGGTAGCGGACTCCATGCCGCCGTCGCTCACGCTGAACTCGAAGGTCTCGGTGCCGAAGAAATCGCTGGCCGGCGTGTAGACGAAGTCCGGCCCGTTGTCGGCACCGGCGGCGGTTATCGTGCCGTTCTCCGGCTGGCTCTCTATGGTGAACTGCAGATTCGGCTGGTCGTCGGCGTCCGGGTCGAAGGCCGCCAGGCGGAACTCCAGCCCGGTGTCCTCCGCGGTCTCGAAGGCCTGGCCCTCCGTCGCCACCGGCGGGCGGAAGTTGCGGGTGACGTCCAAGATCACCGTGGCGGCGTTACTCGCCGCGAGGCCGTCGCTGACGGCGAAGCGGAAAGAATCGTTGCCTTTGAAACCCTCGTCCGACTGATAGGTCACCCGCGCCGTCTGGCTGGGCTGCAGAGTGTCGTCGTCGAAATCCGTGACCGGCGTGGTCTCGAAGACGTGCAGCAGGTCGCGCTCGCGGTCGAGCACGTAGAAGAACTGCAGGTTGGCGCTCACGTCCTCCGGGTTACCGAAGTCGCCCAGCACGAAGCAGCTGCCGTCGCACTCGGACTCGGCCTCGCCGGCGAAGAAGCCGTCCGGCGTGAAGCGCTGCACCCGCAGGTTGTTGTAGTCGGTGACGTAGAGCACGTCGTTGGCGTCGATGGCGATGCCCCTTGGCGAGTCGAACTGGCCGGGCGCCGAGCCGCTCGTCTCGCTGACTGCGCAGCGCTCGGCGCTGCAGGCATAGCCGTAGCTGCGCCCGGCGATCTCGTCACAGGCCCGCGCGTCAGTCAGATTCCGATCACAGCGGCCCATCCAGCCGACGAACTCGCCGGGCGTGAAGTCGACACTCCCATCGTCGTTGCGCGCGACGGTGCTGGCCGAGAACTTGTACACCCGGTCGTTGCCGAAGTCGGAGACGTAGAGATTGCCCTCCGAGTCGATGGCGAGATCCTTGCGCGCGAGCCCGCTCGACTGCAGCTCGCCCACGCCGGCGATGCTGCCGAGCACCGCGGCGGCGTTGCCCGCCCGGATGTCCCGCAGGTCGTAGGCGGCCAGCGAGTTCCTGCCGTCAGTCACGTACAGCACGTCGTTCTCGTCCGCCACCATCGAGGTCAGCCGCTTGGTCGGGAACAGGCGGTCGGGGTTGGCGAGGGAGGTATCCACGTCGATGCGGTACACCGTGCAGGATTGCAGATCCGGGTCGCAGCCGCGCACGGTCTCGGTGCCGGAGTCCACGGGCACGCCCCGATAGTAGATGGAGCCGTTCCGCCCGACGGACAGCGAGTCCGGCCTGACCGTACTCGTGTCGATCTGGGTGTCGAACTCGAGCTCCCCGTTCTCGTCCTTGATGAAGCGCGCGATACGGTTCTTGCGTTCGATCCTGCCGGAAGACTTGCCGCAGGTTAGGTACTGGTCGCTCACGTAGGCGATGCCGTCGTCGTCGACGGTCATGTAGAAGGGGTCCGTGACGAAGTCGGTCGGGGGCACGTAGTTGTTTGGATCGGCGGCGCACTCGGCGTCCAGGAACGCGTCCAGTTCCTGCTTGGTCAGACCGAAGGCGTTCTCGACCCGGTGGTCCTCGATGAAGTACGGGAACAGGGGTGCGACGAAGAAGCCGTTCGCCGGCGGCTCCGTGATGCGGAAAGCGAGCTGGTCGTAGCGGCCGGAGATCAGGTCGCCGTCGGCCGCGGTGAGCTCGATCTCTACGGGCTCGAAGGTGCGCGCGGCCACGGTCTGCGAATCGGCCGTGGGCGCCGTGTTGGTGCCCGGCGCCTTCAGGGTGATCCACTGGTTGCCGGTGGTCGAGTTACCGGACGCGTCCGTCGCCTGCCAGGTGACGAGCGTCCGGGTATCCGGCTGGAAGGTGCCTGGCGCATCGCTCTCGATGGCGGGCCGCACGTCGGCCAGATCGAAGACGGCAGGCCAGCCGATGTCGAGCGCAGTCTCGCCGGTAGCTTCCACCACCCGCCCCGGCGGCGGCAGGACGATGGGCGGCAGCGTGTCCTGCACCCGCACCCGCTGCACGAATTCCGCGGTGTTGAAGCCGCCGTCGATGTCCACCGGTCCGCTGTCGCGTGCGGTCCAGTTGATCTCGGTGATCTCGCCCACCGGCATGAAGCCGGGCCCGGAGTAGTTGACGATCGGCTCCCGGTCGCAGGTGTCGGTCACGTCGAAGCCGTCGCGCAGGTCGGAGATGTGATCGCGCAGGTACTCACCGCCCACCTGGGTGGCCTCCACCGTGAACTCGCTCTGCCGCGGCTCGAATACGGGCACCGTCGTGTCGAAGACCCGGAAGGTCTGGGTGCGCTCGTGGAAGATGCCCTCGCCGGCCGTCGGCGTCGGCACGCCGTCCACCAGGAACCAGTCGACGCCGAAGGTCGAGCCCTCGATGCCGAGCTCGATGCCGAGCTCAATGACCGCTTTCATGGTCTCGCGCCGCGCCGCCGGCGTCTTCAGCCCGATCACCGCCTTGCGCGAGGCCGCCTCGACGACCTCGGCCAGCAGCAGGTGCCAGGGCGGATAATCCAGCAGCGGCACGATCAGGGTCTCGCCGCGCCAGCGCAGCGTGTGGGTTCCCACCGGGAGCGTGACCGTGCCGTCCAGCATCTGGTCGCCGCGGAAGATGCTGACGGCGACGTCGGTATTGGCATGGAACACCTCGGGTGAGCCGAGCACGTCCGCCCACACGAAGTCGTCCTCGTAGTCGATCAGGAGTCCGAGGTAGTCCTGCCGGGTCTTTCTAGCGGCGCCGCTGATGGTGAAGGTATAACTGCAGCCGTCGGCGGAAGTGGGTGCATAGCCCACCGTGTCCGGCGCACGCAGCACCGGCGGCATGTATTTCAGGCCGAGGTTGGTCGAGTACGTCACGTTGCCGGCATTCAGGCCCACGAACGGGTCCGGCGAGAACGACGGCGCAAATGCCGCGTTGTGCGCGACACCGAGGGCGAGTATTTCGTTCTCGAGTCGCTCGTTGTCGTATTCGGCCAGGGCGAGTCCGGGCAGCAGGCACGCAGCCGCCGCGAGCGACAGGCAGGCAAGTCTCTTCATCATCGTCGTCGTCCTCTTCACGGGCAGAGGGAATTCGCCCCCTGTCCTGCAATGCGACACCGATGGTGAATCTGTAAACCGGTCGCTATGATCGGAAGCCGGGTTCGTGTTCTGATTGCCCGTCTGCCGGCCCGGAATGGCCGGCGTGGTCAGGATAGCGAGGGCCGCAGAGGATCATGTCCGGACAAGAGATCACCCGCTTGCTCGCGCGCTGGCAGCAGGGCGACGAGCAGGCCTTCAACGAGATGGTGCCCTACCTGCACGCGGAGCTGAAGCGCCTGGCGGGGCACTTCATGCAGCAGGAGCAGGCCGGGCACACGCTGCAGTCGACGGCGCTGGTGAACGAAGCCTATCTGCGCCTGATCGAGGTTGAGCTCGATCTGAAGGACCGGGCCCATTTCCTGTCCATCGCCGCGCGCATCATGCGGCGCATCCTGGTTGACCATGCCCGCGCCCGGCAGCGGCACAAGCGTGACGGCGGCCGGAAGCCGCTGACGCTCGACGAGTCCATCGTGCTGTCCGAGCAGGGCGACCCGAGACTGATTGACCTGGACGAGGCGCTGGAGAAGCTCGCGCGCTTCGACGAACGCCTCGCCTCCACCGTGGAACTCGTGTATTTCGGTGGCTTGACCACCCGCGAGGCGGCCGATCTCCTCGGCGTCTCCCGGGTCACGCTGAACAAGGACATGAATCTGGCGAAGGCCTGGCTGATGCACCAGATCGGCGACGCCGGGGGTGCGGCGCATGGACACTGAACGCTGGCTCAGGATCAAGGAGATCTACCGGGCGGCGCTGGACCGGCCGCACCCGGAGCGCGCGGAGTTCGTGCGCGAGGCCTGCGCCGGCGACGACGCCCTGGCGGCCGAGATACTGGCCCTGCTGGAGACCTCAGGCGGCGCGACGGAGGCGCTGGGAGGCATCGTCAGCGACGTCGCCGGCAGCGCGTCGTCGGGCTGGTGGGGCGGCTCCGTCGCGGGTGAGCGCATCGGACCCTACCGCCTGCTCGACGTCATCGGCGAGGGCGGGATGGGTCAGGTCTATCTGGCAGAACGCGCGGACCACGAGTTCGAGCAGCGCGTCGCCATCAAGATGGCCAACTGGCTGCGCGCGAGCCCGCAGGTCATCGAACGCTTCCGCATCGAGCGGCAGATACTCGCCAACCTCGAGCACCCGAACATCGCCCGCCTGCTGGACGGCGGACGCACCGAGGCCGGCGTGCCCTATATCGTCATGGACTACGTGGACGGCGCCTCCATCGTCGACTACGCGGCATCGCGCTCCCTCGACGAGCGCCTCGAACTCTTCCTCGCCATCTGCGACGCGGTGCAGTACGCCCACCGCAAACTCGTGGTGCATCGGGACATCAAGCCATCGAACATACTGGTGGGCGCCGACGGCGTGCCGAAGCTGCTCGACTTCGGCATTGCCAAGCTGCTGGACCCCGACGACACCGAGCCGCTGACCCGGGCCGAGGCACGCATCATGACGCCGGAGTATGCGAGCCCCGAGCAGCTGAGCGGCCAGCCGGTCACCACAGCCACCGACGTCTACGGCCTCGGCATGATCCTGTACCGGCTCATGGCCGATGCGCTGCCCTTCGAGCTCGGCTCCCGCACCTCTCCCGAGATCCGCGACATCGTCTGCCACACCGAACCGGTACTGCCGAGCCGGGCCGCGGCGGCCGCCGGCCAGCCGGAGCGGGCCAGCCGGCTCAGGGGCGACCTCGACAACGTGATCATGATGGCGCTGCGCAAGGACCCCCAGCGCCGCTACGCCACGGTGAAGGAACTCGCGGACGACATCCGCAACTACCGGGCCAATCAGCCGGTGCGCGCGCGGGGCGACGGCTGGGCCTACCGCACGGGGAAATTCCTGCGCCGTCACCGTGCGGCCGCGGCGGCGGTGGTGGTCGTGGTCGGCGCCATCGCCGCGCAGACGGTGTTCTACACCCAGCGGCTCGCCGACGAGCGGGATACCGCGGTGCGCGAGCGGCAGGTGGCCGAGAACACCACCGAATTCCTGGTGGACCTGTTCGAGGTATCGGACCCGGCCACCGCCCGGGGCGAGACGGTCACGGCGCGCGAGATCCTGGACCGGGGCGCCGTGCGCATCCGCGAGGAACTCACGGACGAGGACGACGTCCGCGCACGCATGCTGCAGACCATCGGCCGGGTCTACGAGCGCCTGGGACTGTACGACGACGCCACGGAGCTCATGGAAGAGGCCGTCCTGCTGAACCGCCATCTGCTGCAGCCCGGGGACCGCCGTTTCATCGACTCCCTCAACGAACTCTCCTGGCTGCACTACCGGCGCGAGGACTGGTCCGCTGCGCGGCAGCTCGCCGAGGAGGCGCTGGCACTGCAGCGCTCGGCCGCCGGCGGCGACACACCGGAGATGGGCCGCTCCCTGAACCTGCTCGGCACGATTACCTATTATCTGGATGACTATGAGGGCTCCATCGGCTATTACCGTCGTGCCCTGGCGGTGCTGGATGCCCCGGAGTGGCGCGACAGCGACCTGCGCGGCACGACGCTCAATCACCTGGGCATCGTCTACTCCACGCTGTCCCGCTTCGACGACGCCGAGGCCGTGTATCGGGAGTCCCTGGAAATACGCCGCCGCGTGCTCGGCGAAGACCACCCGGACACGGCCACCGCCTACGTCAACCTGGGCGCCCTCTATGCCAACATGAACCGCTATGGCAAGGCCCTGGAATATGCCAACCGCGGCCTCGAGATCGACCGCAGGACCAAGGGCGACGACCACGTGGACGTGGCCTTCGACCTCAACCTGCTAGGCAGCATCGAAGTCCAGCGAGGCAATCTCGAGCGCGCTCTCGACCATGGGCTGGAGGCGGCGGCGATCTGGCGCGCCGCTGCCGGACCCACGCACTCGCGCTATGCCCGCGCGCTGGACCAACTCGCCGACGTCTATCGGCGGCTCGGGCGCCTCGACGAGGCGGAGGGGAGCGCGCAGCAGGCGCTGGCGATATTCCGCGACGAGTACGGCGCCGATCACACGCTGACCTCGAACGCCCATTACACCCTGGGTCTGGTCCATACCGACAGCGGCGACCCCGCCGCCGCACGCGAGCACCTCCAGCGCGCGCTCGATATCCGCGTGCAGGCCTTCGGAGAATCCCATCGCGAGGTCTGGAACGCGATGCACCGGCTCGCGCTGCTGGACCTGGATGCAGGCGATGCAGCGGCCGCGCTCGCCCGGGCCGAGCAGGCCATCGCCCTGATCGAGGACGCGGACCTCACCGAGCTGGATATCTACGAGTGGCTGGACGGGCTGCGCGAGGCCAGTCTCGCGGCACTCTGACGGTCATCCGTCAGTCGTGACGCTCACCGTCCGGGCGGCTCCACCACCCACTCCGGGTCCTCGAACTCGCCGATAACGCGGATGTCCACTTGCCCGGCCTCCGCGGCGATGATGGCGTCCACCTCCTCGCCGGGCGCGGACTCCATTGCGTCTCTGGCGTCCTTGGATTCCCAGCTGGCAATGGCCAGCAGGACGTTCGGATCGTCGATCTTCCTGTGCAGGCGGGTACCGCGGGCGCCGGTCGCCCGCTGGATGATGCGGCTGGCGCGTACCCAGGCGCCGGCGTATTGCTCGGCCGTGTAATGGGGCTTTATGTGGACCTCGAAGACGAAAATCATAACGGCAACGCTCCGGCTGGCTGCATGCCACCACCGTAGCGCGACCTCCGCGCCCGTGCCAGAAAACCGGCGCAGCGGGAGGCTCCCGCCGCGCCGATCGGTTCAGTCGCTCAGGAGTCCGTGCCGGCGAACAACTGCCACAGAGTCGCCTGGTCCGGAAAGCCCGTGGGCTCGTAGCCGATGCTCGTCTGGTAGGACTGAACGGCCTCCAGGGTCGCCGCGTCGTAGTTGCCGGATGCCTTCCCGTCGTAGTGCCCCTCCTCGCCCAGACGCGCCTGCATGCGGGCGACGGTCTCCCGGTATAACCGGGTCGCCTTCCCGTCCACACGCACATTGAGGATCGGCGAGGCCTCGCGCAGGCGTTGCTCGCGCAGCTGCTCCGCGATGGAACTCACCACGGTGAACAGGCGGTGTTGCGGGTTGTCCCCGCAGTGCCCTTCGATGACTGTGACCAGCAGCTCTGTCGACTGGTAATAGGTGATGTCGTAGGTGGACTCGGAGAGCTGGTTGTACGCTGTGATGTAGCCATCGATCCAGCCGCCCATCATCACGTAGGCCTCCGAAGCCGCGCCTTTCTCAGCGAGGAAGGTGGCGCAGTCGACGACGCCGGCCCCGCGCACGGCGTGGCGTGTCTCGCCGTCGCCGGCGAAGGCCGGCCCCGCGGCGAGGAGCACCAGCGACAGATACGGAATCGCGGTTTTCATGCCAGGGCTCCTCCGTTTGCGTAACAGGTCTCCGGCTCTTCCGCAGGCCGCCGGCGATTGGCGGCGACGGCCAGGAGCAGCAGGCCCAGCAACAGCAGGCCCAGCGAGCCGGGCTCGGACACGGCCGTGGCCTCGCCGACGCGGACGCTGAACGCAGAAGCCTTGTACTCACTGAAACCGCCCAGGCCGAAGTCGAGATCGAACAGCGAGAGTTGGCCGATATCGAAATCCTCCACCAGCGAACCGAGCCCCCAGGAACGGTTGAACCTGTAGTCGCCGAGAAAACCCAGGTCCTTGCCGATGGAGATACCGAAGGTCAGCAGATCGATTTCCAGCAGCCCGTCGATGTCCAGCAGCAACTCGTTCAGGAAGCCGGCGACGTTGCGCTGGCCTTCGTAGCCGAGATAGAAGGTGGGCGTCACCAGCGTCTCGCCGAGTCCGAACATGAAGTCCGGCAATGCGTTCCATTCGAGTCCGCCGACGAAGTCCACCATCTGTCCCAGGTAGTCCACCGGCCGCGAGAAGGCCAGATCCACCATCAGCGTGGGTGTCAGCGTGAACTCCTGGCGCAGGTCCAGCGCAGGGCCGAAATCCACGTCGACGAAGTCCCAGCTGGCCGAACCGAAACCCAGGTCCAGAGAACCGCCGTACACGTTCTGGGTGGCACCCTGGGTCGCGGCGAGCGAGACCAGATTGTCCACGTCGAGCTGGAGATTGATGAGGTCGTCCTGGCCGCTGGCGAACAGGCTCGTGCCATCGGTGCCGTCGTAGGCGGCGTTCGGCTGGGGCAGGAAGAGATCCACCTCGGCGAGTCCGCCGGCCAGCGGGATGTCTTCGGCCGGCAGGCCGGTCGGCAGCGAGACGCCGCCGGCGCCGAGCGCCGCTTCGAGCAACGGGTCGCCGCCGAACCATTCGATGCCGCCCTCGCCGTCTTCGTTGAACGAGACGATGGGCAGGTCGGGGTTCACGTTCATGCTGGCATTGATGGGGACGCAGCCGCCGATGCAGGCCTCGCCGGTGATGCCGGCATAGATGTCGAACACGAGTCCCGAGGTGAGCACGAGGGTCGGGAACTGGCTGGTGAGGTCGTCGCCGGCGAGATCGGCGGTCGGGTTCAGGTTCACCAGCCCGCCGTTCGCGCCGGCCTCGATCGCATCCGGGACCGTCGCCGTCACGTTGTCGAAGCCCACGGCCGCGTCGACGGAGCCGCTGTCGATGGTGACGCCGAACTCGAAGCCGACACGGCCGTCCGTCGCCAGGGTGACCTCCGCGCCGACGGGCACGGCGGACAACGGGTTGGCGATTCTCCGGGCCGGTGCTTCACCGAGTTCCGGCAGCAGGCCATCGCCGTTGATGCAGGCACTGCGCGAGAATCCCAATCCAGTGCAACCGGCCAGCGCTACCGACCAGGTCGTGTAGAGCGGATTGGTGATGGTCCCGCCGGTGCCGGGGAAGTTGTTGATGCTGCCGAAAGAAGTGCTCTCGTCCCATTCCAGGCCGAAGAAATAGTCCTCGTCCAGCTGGAACGCCTCGCCCGGGCCCCACATGCTCTGGTCCTCGCTCTCGAAGCCGAGTGATCCGGGGTCGTAGATAGCGGGGTCCGCCCAGGCCGTCGCGGACAGCGCCCAGGCCGCAAGGCAGGCGGCCATCCTGATTGTTATTGTTCTCATCGCTTCGCTCTCCCTACCGGTTGACGGTCGGCGGCGTCTTGCGCGCCGCCGGATCGGAGCGGCAGACCGCCCCTTATCCCGTAAAGCAGGAAACGGAGGGAAAAACGATCACGAAGGGTCGGCGGGACTTCGGGGTGCGCCGCCGGAGGCCCGCCGGCCTTCCAGCGCGGCCAGCACATCGGCCCGTTCGGCGAACGCCTGCCGCCAGGCCTCGAGAATGCCGCGGCGCGCCGGGGCGGCGTCCTCGCGCAGGGCTTCGGCCTCCGCGGTCCGGCCGGCACCGGCCAGCGCCTCGGCCAGCACGAGCTTCAGCTCCAGGATGCCGAGGTGGTCATCGTCGAATTGCCGGCGCGCGAGCTCCAGAGCGCGCTCGAGCCGTGTGACGGCGGCGGGGGCATCCCCGGCGGCGAGCTCGGTCCTGCCGAGCCAGCCCAGCGCCTCGGCAACGTACGGATGCTCGGGCCGGTCCAGCGCATTCTTCCCGTCCACCACCGACTGCAGCCGCTCGCGCGCGTTGGCGTAGTCCCCGGCGGCGAATGCCGCCCGTGCCACCGCGGTGCGCGAACGCCAGGTGCTCGGATGCTTCTCGCCCAGCGCAGCAATTCGGATCGCGAGGGCGCGCTCCATCAGGATCCGGCCCTCGTCCAGGCGGCCACGCTTCAGCGCCACGTTACCGCTGGCGATGAATGTGGGCGCCAGATCCGGGTTGTCGGGCTCTAGTGCGGCTTGCTGGATGGCGGTGGCTCGGTCGAGTACGGCGCCGGCGAGATCCAGCTCGCCCATCTCCTCCAGCAGGAACCCATAGCCGGTCAGGGAGAAGGCGAGATCGGGGTGATCCGCTCCGACCGCCTCCACCTGCAGCAGAATCTGGCGCTCGAAGGTCTCGCGGGCGGCGACGAACTCGCCGAGCTGGTTGCGGGTGGTCGCCAGCGAATAGAGCGTCAGCGGCAGGACGGCGTCCGCCCGGCCGACGCTCCGGATACGCCGCTCGATGGACTCCTCGTAGGTCTCCGCCGCCTTCCGGTAATCGCCCATCTCGTAGAAGACGAGGCCGGTATTGTGCAGCGTACTCGAGATGGCCGCGTCATTCGGCGTAGGCTGCGCCTTCTGGAGGCGCAGGATCTCGCGGTAGAACCCGGCCGCCTGCTGCAGCTCGCCACGCTGCCAGTGACACAGGGCGAGCGAGTTGATGCCCGGCGCCAGCGAGGGATCGTCGGCAGCCAGCAGCGCGTGGCGTATGTCGTAGGAGTGCTGCGCCCAGCGGCACATGGCCTCGTTGTCGCCCTGCCCATTGGCCACGGCCGAGAGCATGCTCGCGACCTGCGCCACGGGCATCGAGATGCTGCCCTGTTCCCGCTGCCGTACCGCGAGGGAGCGCTCCAGCGAGGCCCGGGCGGCCTCATAGTCACCGGTGATGCGCAGGATCTTGCCCTGCACGTACAGCGCCATCGCCACGTCCGGGTGGTCGGCCGGGAGTTCGGCTGCCAGCTGCGCCAGTGCTTCCTCGATCATGCTGGCGGCCTCCTCCATACCGCCGATCGACGAGTAGACGTCGGCGATGGTCGTGAGAAGTCGTCCCTGCACGGGCGGGGCGAGGTCGGCGTCCTCGCGGATGCGCTCGGCGCCCCGCCGGACGATGTGGTCGAGGGTGACCGTGCCGTCCTGACCCCGGTACGGGTTGCGGGCATCGAGCAGAGAGACCAGGAAATCGGCGGTCTGCTGGGCGGTCGCCCGCTCGGCGGCGAGCTGTGCCGTGTAGAAGGTCGTGAGCCCCACCACAGCCGTGAGCAGCGCGGCGGCGATGCCCACCGGCAGCCGGTGGCGGCGCAGGAACTTGCCGGCCACGTAACCGAAACTGTCGGGGCGTGCCTGCACGGGCAGGTTCCCCAGGTAGCGACGCAGGTCGTCGGCGAACGCGGACACCGATTCGTAGCGACGCTCCGGCTCCTTGCGCAGGGCCTTCAGCAGGATGACGTCGAGATCGCCCCGCAGCGCACGGCGCTGGCGCTCCACCCAGCGCTCGCTGCGGCCACCCGTCCGGTCCTCGGCCTCGCGGGGCCGGTCGGAGGTCACGGCCGCGCTGGGCCGCTCCGCGGGCGTGTACAGGATGGCGCGGGCGACGTCGGCGGGCCGCTCCGACGTCTCGGTGTAGGGCATCCTGCCGGTCAGCAGCCGATAGGCGAGCAGCCCGAGGCCGTAGATGTCCGCGGCGGTGGTGATCGGCTGGCCGGCGATCTGCTCGGGGCTGGCGTACAGCGGCGTCATGATGCGCTGATCGGCACGGGTGAGATCGTTGCCCGCGGCGTCCTCGTCCAGCAGCTTTGCGATACCGAAGTCGACGAGCTTCGGCACCCCCTGCCGGTCGATGAGAATGTTGCTCGGCTTGATGTCGCGGTGGATCACGAGTTGGCGGTGGGCGTATTGCACCGCGTCGCAGACCGTGAGCAGCAGCCGCAGGATGCCGGCGTTGTCCGGCGCTTTGTCGCGGCAGTAGCGCTCGATGCTGACACCGTCCACGTACTCCATGGCGATGTAGGGCACGCCGTCGTCCAGCATGCCGCCGTCGATCAGGCGCGCGATGTTGGGGTGTTCCAGCGACGCGAGGATGCGGCGCTCTTCGACGAAGCGGGCCGTGGCGGCCGCATCCAGGCGATGGGGCGGCAGCAGCTTTATGGCCGCCGTCTGCTCGAAGTCGGCGCCGACCCGGTGCGCCAGGTAGACCGAGCCCATGCCGCCGTCGGCGATCTTTCTGCGGATGCGCCACACCCCGATCCGGCGTCCGTCCATGGGGGCGGCGGGATCCGGCTCCAGCGAGCCCGCTACCGCACGGATGGCGCTGCCGATGTCCTCGGTCTGCTCGCCGTCGAGAGCGAGCAGCTGCGCGACCTCCTCGTACAGTGCACCATCGCCGTCACAGGCCTCGCGCAGCCAGGCGTCGCGCTCCGCCTCGTCGCGCTCCAGAGCGGATTCGAGCAAGGCGTTGATACGCTGCCAGCGTTTGTGGTCTTCGGTCATCATGCACCCCCGACGGCAAGCTCCTGCCTCTTATAGCAGGTTGCGACCCGGGAAACGGTCACGCAATCCCCGCCGGGAACCAGTGGCGCGGTATCGCGGTCGCCGCGACCATCTGGAGAGTCTGGCGTCGCCGGCTTGAATACCACCGGCCCGGACCAGGCAAGGCGGCTTCGGACCCGTCAACCGCTGCAACGGCAGGGCTCTTCCTCGTCGCGGCGGCACCGTTCGATCCGGTCCAGCAGAGCCCGCGTATAGCGGCGATAGCGCTCGACTCCTTTGTCGATCAGAACCTCCAGGGCCGACTCCCCGTGGGCGGTGGCCACGTCGAATTCCCGGCGGTCACCGGTCAGTCGACCCAGATTGCAGGACAACTCCGATAGATTGATCTCCACCTCGGCCCATTTCGCCGGCAGCCGGTCCCGGCGATAGACCGTCTGGGCCGCCTCGAACGCGGCGCGCGCTGCACGCAGGCGATCCGGACTGCCGTCCATACCGCCGAGTATCGCTTCGGTAACGGCAAGGTTGTTCTGCACCATGGCCCAGGGAAGCGGCGCATCGGTCCGTGGCAGCTTGGCCCGAGCGAGTCGGCAGCGCTCTCTCGCCTTGAGGACCTTGTCCCGGCCCTCGGTGCCCAGCCGTACGCCGTGCTGGTAGAGCGCAAGGCAGGTGTTCTGCTGGGTGATCGCCCAGTCCACCGGCTGGAAGTCCGGGTTCAGCACTTCCAGGGCCGCCGTCGAGGACGCCACCGACCGCTCGAAGAACTCCCCGGACCGTCCTTCCGCGTCGAGTTCGCCCATACGCTCGAATACCACTGCCAGGTTGCGCCGGGAAAGCGCCCAGAGCTGAGGGGTCAGATGCCGGTCCAGGAGTCCCGCCGCCGCTTCCAGATCCTGGCGCGCGGAGGCCAGCAGCCGGAGTGCCTGGTCCGGGTCCGGAGCGAACTTGTGCAGGCGGATGCGCACCGACGCCCGGTTGATCCGGGCCACCGCCCAATCCACCGGAAACAGGGATCTGGGCCGCGCATCCAGTGCATCGCTGCACGCCCGCTCGGCAGCCCGGTACCGGGCAGGGTCGTCGTCCACGTCGCCCAGCAGCCGCTCCTCGTAGCAGAGCTGGTTGGCGACCATCGCGAAACGGCGCGGGTCCAGCGAACGGTCGATGCGGCGGCGCAGGTTGCGCAGGGAGACCACGGACGCGCGTACCCAGTCGAGGGAGACCGCGAAGGACCGGGATGCCTCGGCCCTGAGCACCTGTCGCCGCTCATTCCCGGGCGACATCAGGCCGAGCATCATGGCCTTGACGTCGGCCAGGGCCGCCTCGGGCCGATCCGGTGAGACGGGGATCTCCACCCTTGCCTCCTCGACGCGGACCGACCTGCCGGCGACATTGAGCGTTGCCCGCGCAAGCCCGGTGCGGTTGCTGACGAAACGCAGCAGCATCTTGCCGTCCCGCACGCTGCCCCAGATCAGTATCTGGGCATCGCTATTCAGCAGCACCCGGCGGGCCCGTTCGCGGATGTCGCTCACCTGTTCTTCGATCGCGCCGACACCCTCCGGATTGAAACGGCGACAACTGCGGAACACCGCCAGGTAGGGCGACAGCGCGGGATCTCCCCTGAGCGCGCGGACGAGCAGGGCGTGCGCCAGCCCCTCCGGATCGCCGTGGATTCGGGCTACCACGACACCGAGCCTGTCCGTCGGCGTCGTGGCCGTCTGCAGGGCCTCTCGCACGCTGCAGCCCGCTGCCGCGATCGCCGGCACATCCTGCAGCGCGCGCAGCCCTGCCAGGATAGCCAGAATGGCCGCGAGCGCGGCGAGTGCCGGTATCAGGTAGGCAGGATAATGTCGGGGCCGTCTGTGTCCGGGGGCATCGCGTTTCCGGCTCCCGTCCCGATACAGAGAGACGGCCGGGACGCCGAGGGCCCGCGCCACCCGCTCGATGCTCCGGGCGTCGACGCGCTGTTCGCGGAAGACGCGGCTGACGAGATCCCTGGGCGCCGCGTCCAGCTCCTCCTGATCGGCGATCCGGTTCGCCAGCGCGATCTGGGTCTTCTTCTCCAGGTCACTGTCGGCGAGAGCATGCTCCAGTTTCGCCCGGCACGCACGGACCCCCCGGCGTTTCGTCTCGCCGCTGTCGCGGCTCGTCCTTCCCTCGCGGGTCCGGCCCATAGCCTGCTCTGCTCAGAAATACCGAATACCGGGCAGATTATCCGGAAAAAAAGGCCAGTGTCCCGCCAACTACGGATTTCTGTCGATTTCCGGCGACGCATTTTCTCACCGCGTCGGGCAGTTTTCGCATGGGGGCGCCGGTCGCCTCCTTCGTCCATTTCCCACGGGAGAGCCGTCATGCGCAAACTGATCGTGAAATCGCTGGAAACCATTGCCTACGTCGCCATTGTTCTCATCGTCATCGGTTCAGGTATCGGCGGCGCCTCGGCCATGGGCGGCGTCACCGGCTTCATCGTCGGCGTGTCGGGAGGCGCCGTCTTCTCGATCGTGACCTTCGGGGCGCTGTTTCTGCTGATCGACATCGCGGAAAACACCCGACGCACCGCACGGGGGCTGGATGGCGGAAGCCACGGCAGCGGCCCTGCCGCGGGCTGAAGCCGTGGCTATCCCGATCCCTGCCGGGCTGCCGGCAGACCGTACTCCGGAGACTACCCCCTCCGGCTGCCTGACCGGTTGCCTCGCGATCGCCGCCGCGCTGCTTCTGAGCGCCTGCGGGTCCGACGGCTTCGACGCCACCTACCGGGATCAGTCCGGCCTCAGCGAGTACCACTTTTCGGGCGACGGCATGGTGGAGATCACCAGCATGGGGATCAGCGCCACGGCGGAATACGAGCAGAAGAACGGCAACATCATTGTGCACGCACCGCACGGCACCCTGGTACTGAAACGCCGCGGCGGCCATCTCGAAGGCCCGATGGGCCTCGACCTCGTGCCGGTAACCGGAGACGCCAACACCCGACAAGGAGACGACCCATGAAACGATACAGCGCGACGGGCGGAGGCGCACTGCCGGCCCTGATCATTGCCGCGGCCACCCTCACCGGGCCGGCAACAGGGGATGCCGGCCTCCTCGACAAGCTCAAGGACCAGGCCGGGAAAACCCTGGACAAAGCCCTGCAGGATACCCGCGATAACGGTGAGGAAGCGGTGAACGAGGTCGTCGACGGGAAGCTCCCGGACAGCGACGTTCCGGCCGCGGCCACGGACTCCGCCATCGACAAAGTGGCGGACAAACCCTCCGGTGCCCCTGCCGACGGCCAGTGGCAGGGCCAGCTGTCGCCGGCGGGCAAGAAATCCATTGCCGCCCACGGCAGCCTGGAGATCACGCTGGCGGGCGACACCCGGCTCATGCGCTACCAGGGCGGGACCAGTGACTGCGTGGCCGAGTTGGAAGGGTCGGAGGGTCGTTACACGGCCCGGTTCCTGACTGGGCAGAGCCTGTGCGGCAGAAACGCTACGGTGCGCCTCGGCAGAGACGGGAAAATACTGCTCGGCTGGGACGACGCGCCGAACACCAAACCGGACGAGAAGACCTACAGTGGCATGCTGAACCGCAGCACCCACGCCTGGCCCCGCAAGCACTGGAGCCTCGGGACCGGACAGCGCAGGGACTACGACGTCATCGACTTCTACCTGGGCATGTCCTACGAGAACGCCCGCGCCCGGATCAGGAGCGACCCCGACATGAGCCATGAGTGGCGACTGATCTCTACGGCCAACGGTGCCGGCACCCTGTCGCCCGTGGAAATCGTCGAAAAACGGTCGGGCTCGGGCGCCGCCCAGGCGAGCGAGACTCTGTCCCTGCAGTTCGAAGCCCAGTCGCCGGCGGAGATGAAAGTCGAACAGGACCCTGCCGTGCTGGCACGGCGCGAGGAAATCGACGCCATGGCCCGGGAACGGGCGGAGCGGGAGCGGGCCATCCGGGCGGAATACTCCGCCGGCAGCCGCCGGGTATCCCGGGCCCGGCAGGAGGACCTCGCCGCCCGGCGTCAGGCCATGGAGGACGACCTCGAGGCCCTGCCGGAGATCCCGGAGAAGCCGCCGCTGCGGCCCGAGGGCGCCGCCGCCGAACTGGTGTTCATCGGCCGGGAGATCGTCTTCCCCTCCAACGCCCGGCCCAACATCGACAACGTGACGCAGGCGCTCATCGGCAAGTACGGACCGCCATCGGTGCACACGGATAACCGCTTGGCCCTGGAGTGGGTATTCACACCGGACGGCGAGCGCATCGCCGATGCCGAAGGCGGACCCTGTGACGTGGTCACACCGGCGGCGCGGCAGGATCATCAGGGCGAGACACCCTACTACGGACTCGCGCCCCGCTGGGTCTCGCCGGAATGTGGTTTCACACTAGCGATCAACCTGCGCCCTCAGAACGACGGCGGGCTGTACAGCATGCGCCTGTCCGCCTACGACCAGCGGCGCCTGCTCGGCGACAACTGGTACCGCACGGTCCGGCTGACCCAGGCGATCGCCGCGAAGGAGAAGGCGGCCCTGGAGGCCACCAAGGCTGTCGATGGGCCAGAACTCTGAGACCGGGCAGGGAGTTTATCCATGGCGCCCGGGAGGAGGCCTGACCCGTGTCGCCGGCCGCTCGCACGCGTCTTCGGTTCGCAGGCCCCCGTAAATCTCCCACAAGCGGAGAAATCTCGCCATGGCGGTACAGGAGGGCCGCTCGTAAGGCATTGAAATAAAAAGGGAGTGTGGCGCGCCCGGCAGGATTCGAACCTGCGACCTCTGCCTTCGGAGGGCAGCGCTCTATCCAGCTGAGCTACGGGCGCTGACGCGGGAAACCGGCAGACGCCGGAAGGGGGCGATTGTACTCTCAGCATCCAGCGCACGTCCAACCCGCCCCCGCCCCCGCGGTTCGGCACCTTCGGCGCTGAAACCGCCTAACAAGCTACTGCTGATAGACTGAAAGAAAGAACTACCAGCGGAGAGAATTGATTGTCCGACATTACCGAGCTGCTGCTCCAGTGGAACAGCGGTGACGAAGAGGCGCGAGCCGCTCTGGTCGAGAGTCTCTACAGCGAACTGACGAGTATTGCGGCACGTTTTACAGCCGGCGAAGGCAATCTGCCGGACCTGCAGCCGACTGCCCTGGTCCACGAGGCCTATCTTCGCCTCGTGGACATGGACCGAGTGGCATGGCGCAATCGCGCTCACTTCCTGGCTATGGCTGCGACGGTGATGCGACAGATCATCGTCGACGAAGCACGAAAAAGGGACTCGGCCAAACGCGATGGCGGGATGCAGGTCACGCTGAGCGGTATCTTCCCGACGCTGCAGGAACCGAGCACCGACGCCCTGATGCTGCACGAGGCACTCGAGCGGCTGGCCGAGGTGGACGCAGACCGAGCACGGCTGGTGGAGCTGCGCTACTTCGGAGGCATGACCATCGAGGAGACCGCCGAGGTGCTCGGAATCTCTCCTGCGACGGTGAAGCGCAACTGGGAGGTCGCGAGGGGCTGGTTGTATCGGGCGATGAAAAAAGGACAGTGGGACTAATTCGTTCCGGTAGTATATCGGGCCGCTTCCTCCGGCTTCTGCCAGCGCGTGTACAACTCGATGACTCGCTCGCGCGTGCTCTCCGTAACCTCGTGATCCGGACCACGGGTCTCCGTCAGATGATCGAGAGCCCGCAGAAGATGGTCCTCCGCCGCCGCGTATTCACCCGCCATCGTCAGGCAGAGCCCGAGGACGCTCTCACCGGAGCTGATCGCCCAGTGCCCTTCCGGCAATAACTCCCGCCGGCTCTGCAACGACGATCGGGCCAGCGACGTTCCCTCCGCGATGTTGCCCTGCTCGCACAGGATGATGCCTCCTACGTTTTCGACGTAGGAGACGATGAACGGATTCGTCCCGCTTGAAGCATTCATGCCGGCGATTGCGCGGCGGATCACCGCTTCGGCATCCCCGACCGCACCCATCTGCAGATGCAGATTCGCCAGTGAAGTGAGCGACGTAATCGTCTCGGCGTGTCTCTCACCCAGTACGTCCGCCAGAGTCCGCGCGGCAGCGGTGTAATTCTCCACCGCCTGGCTCAGGCGACCCGTGTTTTTCTGTACGCCGGCGAGATTCGAGAGCAGGATCGCCTGTCTGACCGGGCCCACGTTGCCTGCGCGGGCAGCGTCCACCGCCTGCAGAAACACGGGTTCGGCCTGCTCGTACTCGCCTCGCTGCATGCGATCCGTCGCGATATTGTTGAGGATCGTGACCAGTTGCTCCGAGTCTTCAAGGTTCTTTTGCCGATACAGGGATAGGGCGCGCTCGTAATAGTCTCTCGCCGTCGCCTCGCCCGTGAGTTCGCCCTGCACATTGCCCATCTGATCATAGGCGCGGACGAGTCCGTGCCAATCCGGGGCGTCCTGTTCGAGATACAGCGAGATCGCCTTGTCGAACTCCCGCTCCGACGCCTCGTAATCGCCCAGGTAGTACAGTGACAGGCCCAGTGCCCGGTGCGCATTGGCCGCTGCATTGCCGTCGGGGTGGGCCATACGATCGTAGATGCCCACGGCCTCCAGAGACAGATCGCGGCCTCGTTCATAGTCTCCCCTGGCAACGAAGATATCGCCGAGAGCAGCGAGTATCGTCGCGCGCGAACCCGGAGAGTTCGCGTACGCCTCGGCGAGATTTTCTTCGGCGTAATCAAGGACGTCGGCTATGGTTTCTTCCTTTTCGGAGGTCGCAAACGGATCACCCGCAAACAGCACCGCCTTGAGGAAGTCCACCGTATCCCTTGCATTCGCCGCCTGTTCCCGTGCGATATCTCGTTGCCTGGCCGCTTCACGCGCCTGTGTGGCATAGGCCAGCAGGCCGACCGTCAGGGCTGCGATCACCGTCGTTACCGCAGCGCTCGCAATCCAGTTCCGCCGAATGAATTTGCCCAGCCGATAGCCCATGCCGCTATCCCGAGCCTTCACCGGCAGTCCGGTGAGGTAGTGCTCGAGATCCTCCGAGAACTGCGCGACGGAACTGTAGCGCCGTTCCGGCTCCTGCCGCAGGGCCATCATCAGGATGTTGTCCAGGTCGCCCTCGAGGCTGCGCTGCAACTGACCGACAGTCGTGGCACGACGGCTTGCGATCGCGCTGCGGTGCTCGCCCTCGGGGATGCGCTGCAGCCGGGTGCTCGGCCGCGGAACGGTCAGTCCCTCGAACGTGCGCACCATGGCCCGATGGCTGCCGGTCTCGATGTGGTACGGCCGTTCACCTACGAGCAGCTGGTAGGCGAGTATGCCCAGCGTGTAGACGTCGCTCGCCGTCGTCACGCGGTTCTCGAGTATCTGCTCCGGGCTCGCGTAGTCAGGCGTCAGCGCCTGGCGTCCGACGACCGTGACGTCTTCCGATTCACGGGCTTCGGCATCCCCTATGAGCTTCGCGATGCCGAAGTCGAGGAGCTTCGGGATGCCGTCCGTCGTGATCAGCACGTTGGAAGGTTTCAGGTCACGGTGGATCACCAGATTCTGGTGTGCGGCCTGAACGGCCGTGGCGACCTTCTGCAGCAGGCGAATACGCTCATGGAGCCCGAGCCTCCGGGCATCGCAGTACTCGTCGATGGGCAGACCCTCGACATACTCCATCACCAGATACGGGATGCCGTCGGAGGTTCTGCCACCGTCGATCAGCGCGGCGATGTAGGGGTGATTCAGGCCTGCAAGGATCTTGCGCTCGGCATCGAAGCGCTTCACGAGTTCCCGGGCCAGCATCGCACCGCGGACAAACTTGATGGCGACCCGCTGAGTAAACTCCTCCGCACGACGCTCCGCCAGATACACGGCGCCCATGCCGCCCTCGCCGAGTCGCTCGAGAATGTGATAGTTGTCCACGGTGCGGCCGATAAAGCCGTCCGCCGCTCCGTCCGATAGCAATTCCAGTCTCAGGAAATTGCCAGACTCCTCGATAGCGAGCAGGACGGAGTCGACCGAGGCGCGCAGTTTCGGGTCGCCGGCGCAGGCCTGATCAAGGAAGTGACGCCGCTCTTCTTCGCCGAGGAGGATAGCCTCGTCACAGAGATCGAGAACGCGCTTGGACTTGCCGGGATCCGACATGCCTAGTCGACTATGGCCATTATCGTACGAGAGCCGCTGATGAGCCCATCTGGGTGATCCCGACCCGATCCTACCCGACCTTCACTCCCGCGTCATCAGGGTATATCGAAGAATAGCAGCTTGCCCTTCCCGTCAGTACCGGCAGAAAACAGCGGTATATTTGCCTTGAACAGATCACCGATCCCGTTGATTCCTATCCCGACGCTGACGAAACCGATACTGGGGTTATCACTTCCAAAACCTACCTTCTTGCTGCCGCCACGAATCTCCAGATTGACTTCCGCGAGAGTCCCGGCACCGCAACCTGCAGAGATTCTCGCAATCGTCTGGTCTATGCCACCCTCGCCGGCGAACTCGCCGCTGCTCGCATCGACCGAGATACCCAACTGGATCTCGCCCTCCGAACGCGTTACCAGCGCACCCCCCAACTTCAGCGATGATGGCGGTTCGAAGCTGAACCGCAGTTCCTTGACGAAACCGCTCCTCCGCTTTATGTCGAGAATGGTGACCTCGGTGGCAAACGATCTCTTCTGCCCGAGAACCTGCTGGAGAAGGGAATAGTCGACAGCGGTGGCGATAACCAGCGATAGCCCTGCGAAGTTGATTGCATCGACAAGGGCCTCCGCGCCCCCCTTTGCGCGACAGAGCTTATTGACCGAATTCAGTGCGTTCAGCGTGTTGTTAATGCTCTGCGTGACACCGAGTTCGGCCACGGTCTGCCGGCCGTCGGGATCAAGAAAATTGACCGGATCCGATGCCGCGTACGGATAGGGCTGCAGAGAGATGGGATCCTCACGACGACCCTCGAATGGATCACGCGAGAGGAAACTGCCGGTCTGCGGATCGAGGTAACGAGCACGAAGATAATAGAGTCCGCTGGACTCATCGTAGCGCTCGCCGGCAAACAGATACGGATTTGCAACTGCAGGTCCGGCAACCGGTTCGCCGAATGCTGTGTACGCGTAAGGATCCGATATCGCGCCTACCGCATCCGAAAGCGACGCCGTGCTGCCGTGTGCATCCTTGTGA
>Ga0102929_1000285_pt1 | contig 29217 bp, 23 predicted proteins | sample SalPonR1_B_D2_MG_FD_78510 | JGI IMG/M metagenome (GOLD analysis project Ga0102929, IMG submission 78510) | Salt pond soil microbial communities from South San Francisco under conditions of wetland restoration - Salt Pond MetaG R1_B_D2_MG | ecosystem: Environmental > Aquatic > Marine > Intertidal... | reverse complement strand
TCGATCCGCCGCCCCTGCTCGGCCCAGAACCCCTCCGGATCCGAAACCGAGGCCGCGTACATCTCATCGTAACGCGCCGCATCAACATGCGCCCGCGATACAGTCGCGTCAGAAGGCGGGTGGGTTGTGGCCATGTTTTCTCTCCCTTGTCTGTCGGGGACCGCGCGGTTGCCTCCCGCAACCGGGTCCCCGCCGTCATTTCTGCGCCGCCCGGGCGGGCGACGCAAGGGCGCGCGCGGCGCGAACGTCCCCGTCAGATGGCGAGGTACTTCGAGCGCAGCGCCTCGTCGTCGAGCACTTCCTGCGCCGAGCCGTCGTAGACGACCTGGCCGATGTCAAGGATCACGGCGCGGTCGGCAAGTTTCAGCGCTGCCACCGCGTTCTGTTCCACGATGATCGTGGTGATGCCCTGATCGCGGATCATTTCGAGCGTCTTCGCGATCTCCTGCACGATGACCGGGGCCAGGCCCTCGTAGGGTTCGTCCAGCAGCAGTACCTTGATATCGCGGCACAGTGCCCTGGCGATCGACAGCATCTGCTGTTCGCCGCCCGACAGTGTCGTGCCATCCTGCGTGCGTCGTTCCTTGAGACGGGGAAAGAGTTCGTAGACTCGATCGATCGACCATCCGTGGGGCGGAGCGATCTGGGCAAGCTTGAGATTTTCCTCGACCGTCAGACCGGGAATGATGTTGCGGTCCTCGGGGACAAGGGCGATGCCGTTACGGGCGGCCTCGTGCGATTTCATCTCGTGCAGGGGCTGGTGGTCCAGCCAGATCTCGCCGTGCATCAGCTCGGGGCTGCCCATGCGGGCGATGGTGCGCAGGGTCGAGGTCTTGCCCGCCCCGTTGCGTCCCAGCAGCGCCAGGATCTCGCCCTCGTGGATGTCGAAGCTGACGCCCTGGACGATGTAGCTTTCGCCGTAATAGGCCTTGATATCCCAGATGCTGAGGTATTTGGGGGCCGTGGCGGCCATGTTGCGGTTCTTGTCGAAGGTCCCCTCGCGGGACAGGTGTTCAACGTGGGTCATCTGTCGGCTCCTCAGACCTGGGCTTCGCCAAGATACGCTTCGCGCACCTTGGGGTGGCCCTTGATGTTGTCGGGCGTGTCCTCGACCAGCGGTGTGCCCTGGGCCAGCACCGTGATCCGGTCGGCCAGGCTGAACACCACGTTCATGTCGTGTTCGATGATGGCCATGGTGATCCCGCGCTTGGTGCGGATTTCCTTCAGCAGCTCGATCGTGTTCTGGGTGTCGGCGCGGGCCATGCCCGCGGTCGGCTCGTCCAGCAGCAGCAACTTGGGATCCTGCACGAGGCACATCGCCATTTCCAGCCGCCGTTTGTCCCCCCGCGAGAGCGAACTGGCCAGCATCTCCACCTTGTCGGCCATCTTGACCTCGGCCAGCATCGCCCGGGCTTGTTCGATGACGGAGGTCTCGCTGGGCACGGACTCGATGGCATGCATGCGAAATGCGCCGTCACGCTTGGCGAAGACCGGGATCAGCATGTTTTCAAGCACGGTCAGGTCGCCGAATATCTCGGGTGTCTGGAACACGCGCGAAATGCCCATCTGGTTGATCTCGTGCGGTCTGCGCCCCAGCACCGATTGGCCATCGAACATGACCGAGCCACTGTCGGGGATCAACTTGCCTACCAGGCAGTTGAGCAAGGTGGACTTGCCCGCCCCGTTGGGGCCGATGATGGCGTGGACGGATTTTTCCTGGACGCTCAGGTTCACGTCGCCCAGGGCCTGCAGCCCGCCGAAGCGCTTGTTGACGCCACTGACTTCAAGGATACCCATTGGACTTTCTCCTTATTCGGCGGGTTTCGTGCCGTCGGCCTTGCCGGCCTCGGGCTGCTTGGGCTTGCGGCGGAACAGGCCCAGGAGTTTCTGGCCGCCCTGGACCAGGCCCCCTGGCAGGAAGATCACCACCAGCATGAACATGATGCCCAGCGTCAGGTGCCAGCCCTTGCCGACGAAGGGATAGACCAGCGAAACCATGATGTCCTCGAACCCGTCGGGCAGGAATGCGAACCACTCGTGCAGGATGTCCTTGTTGATCTTCGAGACGATGTTCTCGAAGTACTTGATGAAGCCCGCGCCGAGGACCGGCCCCAGAAGCGTGCCCGCGCCGCCCAGGATGGTCATGATGACGACCTCGCCGCTGGCGGTCCAGAACATGCGTTCGGGCCCCACCTGCGTGTCCATGGCCACCATGAGGCCACCGGCCAGGCCCGCGTACATGCCCGAGATGACGAAGGCCGCCAGGGTATAGGGCTTGGGGCTCAGCCCGGTGTAGTTCATGCGTTGCTGGTTGGACTTGACCGCGCGGAGCATCATCCCGAAGGGCGAGCGGAAGATGCGGATCGACAGGTAGAAGGCGATCAGCATGGCCACGGCGGCGATGTAGTAGCCCAGGTTGAAGGTGAAGGCCCAGCCCCCGAGGGCCCACTCGTGGCTGGCCCCCATCTCCATCCCGAGGAAGTTGGCACGGCCAATCTCGCCTTCGGGAACGTTGCTCAGCAGCGGGGTGTCGGTGTTCTTGATCTGCAGGCCGGTCTCGCCACCCGTCAGCGGTGTCAGTACCGAGTAGGCCAGCGCATAGGACATCTGCGCGAAAGCCAGCGTCAGGATCGAGAAGTAGATCCCCGAGCGCCGCAGCGATATGAACCCCACCAGGAGCGAGAAGGCCCCAGCCAGGATGATCGAGAAGATGATCGCCGGCACCACGTCGAGCGTGAAGAGCTTGAGCGACCAGATTGCGGCGTAGGATCCGACCCCGAGGAAGGCCGCGTGTCCGAAGGACAGGTAGCCGGTCAGCCCGAACAGTATGTTGAAACCGATGGCGAAGATCCCGAAGATCACGAAGCGCTGCATCAGGTCGGGATAGCCCGCGTTGAATTGTGCCATGCCCGAGCCTACGGGGAAGGGGTTCAGGATGAAGGGCGCCAGCATGGCCAGCCCCAGGACGACCAGGAACAGGGTCGCGTCGGTCTTTTTCAGTCCAAGCATGGCTTAGTCCTCCATCACGCCCTTGCGGCCCATGAGGCCCCGGGGACGGGTCAGCAGAATGATGATGGCAACGAGGTAGATGATGATCTGGTTGATCCCTGGAAGCTTGTCGACCATCCAGGGCATCGAGGCGAAGCTTTCCAGGATGCCCAGAAGGAAGCCCGCCGCGACCGCGCCGGGCAGCGAGCCCATGCCGCCGACGACCACCACCACGAAGCTGAGCACCAGGAAGTCCATGCCCATGTGGTAGTTCGGGGCGACGATCGGCGCGTACATCACGCCAGCCAGACCCGCCACCGCGGCGGCCAGTCCGAACATCAGGGTAAAGCGCTTGTCGATGTCGATGCCCAGCATCCCGACGGTTTCGCGGTCGGCCATCCCGGCGCGCACGACCATGCCGAAGGTGGTGAATTGCAGGAACCCGAACACCCCGGCAATGATCACGCCCGCGAAGAGGAAATAGACCAGCCGCCAGTAGGGATACATGATCGTCAACGGGTCGAAGCCGAGCCAGGTGCCGAAGTCCAGGCTGCCCGCAAAGGCCTCGGGAGCGGGCGTCTGGATCGGGTTGGCACCGAAGAAATACTTGATGATCTCCTGTAGCACGATGGCCAGAGCGAAGGTCACGAGGATCTGGTCCGCGTGCGGGCGCTTGTAGAAATGCTTGATCAGGCCGCGTTCCATGATGAAGCCGACGCCGATCATCACCGGGATGGCGAAAAGGATCGAGATCGGCACCGCCCAGTCCACGATCGTGGCCCCGGCCGCCTCGCCGAACCAGTCATAGACGTAGGGTTGGTCACGCATCAGCTGGTTGCCGAGAAAGTCTGTCTCTCCGGGCACCGCGACCTTGTGACTGGCACTCAGGATGCGTGACATGATCACGGCGCAGAACGAGCCCAGCATGAACAGCGCCCCGTGGGCGAAGTTGACGACACCCAGCGTGCCGAAGATGAGCGTGAGCCCGAGCGCGATGAGCGCATAGGCGGAGCCCTTGTCGAGCCCGTTGAGAATTTGGACGATGATCTGGTCCATGGATCCGGCTGCCTCTTTCAGGAGGGTAGGGAACCGGGGGCCCGTCAGCGCTTGCGCGAGGGGCCCCCGGTCAGTTGGGTCAGGGTCTGCGAGGGGCGCCGATCAGGCGCCGTTGTTGCAGCTGCCGAGGGTCGCGTCCGCGCCGCCCATCTGCGGGTGGTTGGGGTCGTAGGTGACCTGCTCCACCGGGGTGACCTCGACGACCTCCAGCAGGTCGAACTCGCTCTGCGGGTTCTCCTTTCCGCGCACCACCAGCACGTCCTTGAAGCACTGGTGATCCTCGGCACGGTAGAGGGTCGGGCCGTTGCCCAGGCCGTCGAATTCGTAGCCTTCGAGGGCCTCGGCCACGGCGCAGGGCGCGAAGCTGCCCGCGCGGGTGACCGCGTCGGCATAAAGCAGCGTCTGCACATAGCAGGTATGCGCCGCCTGGCTGGGCGGGAAGCCGTACTTCTCACCGAAGGAGCGCACGAACGCCTGGCTGCCCTCGTCCTGCAGCGACCAGTGCCAGTTCGTCGAGCCATAGATGCCCTTCACGTTGGCGCCCGCACCGCTGGCCATCAGGCGCGAGTAGAGCGGCACGACGATCTCGAAGTTCTTGCCGTTGGCCTGGGCGTCGCGCAGGCCGAACTGCACCGCGTTGGTCAGCGAGTTGACCATGTTGCCGCCGTAGTGGTTCAGCACCAGAACGTCTGCACCGGAGTTCAGGACCGGCGCGATGTAGGAGCTGAAGTCGGTCTGTGTCAGCGGCGTTTTCACGGCGTTGACGGTTTCCCAACCCATGGCCTCGGTGGAGGAACGCACGGCCTCTTCTGTGGTGTAGCCCCAGTTGTAGTCGGCGGTCAGGTGATAGGCCTTGCGGTCGGTGCCGTAGGCATTGGCAAGCACCGGCGCCAGCGCGGCACCCGACATGTACGAGTTGAAGAAGTGGCGGAAGCCGTTGGCCTTGCGGTCCTTGCCGGTCGTGTCGTTGGAGTGCGTGAGACCGGCCATGAAGATGATGCCCGCCTCCTGGCAGAGCGCCTGAACGGCCACGGCGACGCCCGAAGAGGACCCGCCGGTGATCATCACCGCGCCGTCCTTCTCGATCATCGAACGGGCCGAGGCGCGGGCGGCGTCGGATTTGGTCTGGGTGTCGCCGGTGACGTATTCCACCTTCTTGCCAAGGATGCCCGTGCCGTCAAGCGCCTTCGACGAGAAGGTGTTCAGCATGCCGCCGTCGCCTTCACCGTTCAGGTGCTCGACCGCCAGCTCGTAGGCGCGAAGCTCGTCGGCGCCTTCGTCGGCATAGGGGCCGCTCTGCGGAACATTGAAGCCCAGCGTCACGGTATCGCCGGTCGGCGCGTTGGTGAAGCCGCTTTCCTGTGCGCGCAGATAAGTCGGCAGCGTCAACCCGGCGCCCGCGATGGCCCCGGTCTTGAGCACGCCACGGCGTGTGAAGTTCGATTTGGACATTGATATCCTCCCTTTTTGAGACGTGTCCCGGACCTCCTCGCCCGTGACACGAGACGCACGAATGCGCAGGCAGAGTATTGGGAGGGGAAGAAAACTTCTCAACAAGGCTTTCCGAAGACACATCTTTTTTGTAAAACAATAGACGCGGCGGTGCAAAAACGTGTAAAGGGATTTTCTCGCACCTGCAGAAACGCGATGAAATCGTTAACGGAATTGTCATGCCTGAACGTCAATTGACCGGAACCCGGCTGCGCAACCGCCGGATCGACCGCGGGATGAAGCAATCGGCCCTGGCCGAGGCTGTGGGCATTTCGCCTTCCTACCTCAACCTGATCGAACACAACCGCCGCAGAATCGGTGGCAAGCTGCTGTCGGACCTCGCCCGTCAACTGGCCGTGGACCCCGAAATGCTGGTCGAGGGCACGGCGAGCGCGGTGCGCCTGCCGCTGGAGGAGGCCGCCGCCGAGTTTCGCTCGGCCGCGCCCGAGGCGGACCACATCGACGAACTCGTCGCGCGCTTTCCCGGCTGGGCGGCGCTGATCGGTGCCCAGCAGGACCGCATTGCCCAGCTCGAGGCCCGCGTCCAGCGCATGACCGACCGTTTGACCCATGACCCGCAGGTGGCCAGCGCCCTGCACGAGGTGATCTCCAGCGTTACGGCGATCCGCTCGACGGCGTCGATCCTAAACGACTCCGACGATCTCGACCGGGACTGGCAGGCACGGTTCCACCGCAACCTGGACGCTGACAGCCTGCGTTTGTCCGAAAGCAGCCAGGCGCTGATGGGATACCTCGACATGAACGCAGATGCCGCCGCGCAGGTTCAGTCGCCGCTGGAGATCGCCGAGGCCGTGATGGCCGCGCGCGGCTATGCCTATCCAGAACTTGAAGAGAGCCGGGCAACCCCCGAGGATCTGAGCGCCGACCTTGCCGATCCGCGCGCCCGCCAGATCCTGCGCAACTGGCTCGCCATCTTTGCCGAGGACGCCCGGCATCTGCCGGTCGATGCCTTCGCCCCGGCCGCACGCCGGGTCGGGCACGATCCGCTGCGCCTGGCACGGCTTTTCGAACAGCCGCTCGACCGCGTCTTCCGCCGGCTGGCCGCGCTGCCCGAGGACGACGGACACCCGGTGATGGGCCTTGCGGTCTGCGACCAGGCCGGGGTCGTGGTGTTTCAGAAGCCTGTCATGGAATTCAATCTGCCGCGCTCGGCCGCGGGCTGTCCGTTCTGGCCGGTGTTCCAGGCGCTCACACAGCCGGGGCGCCCGGTGCGGCGCCGGGTGGTTCTGCCGGGGGTGGCGGGCACGGTCTTTGACTGTGCCGCCGTTTCACGGGATTTCGGTCCGCCCAGCTTCGAGGGGCCGACGCAGGTCGTGGCGACGATGCTGGTGCGCCCTGCCAGTGCGGAGGCGGGTGAGGCGCCCGGGCGCGTCGGCCCCGGCTGCCGGGTCTGCCCGGTGGAGGGCTGCAGCGCCCGGCGCCAGCCCAGTCTTCTGCAGGAGCCGGGATAGGGCCGGGACGCCTTGAGCGGCATTGGGTTTTGACGTCGCCTGGAAAGGGTGTGATAAACGAGCACTTTCCTTGGGAGGGGAAAGCACGAGGGAGGACGCCGATATGGGCCGCCGTGTCCTGTTGATCGAGGATGAGCCGAACATCATCGAGGCGATCAGCTTCATTCTTTCCAAGGATGGGTGGACTGTACACACCCATGCCGACGGCGAGACCGCGGTCGACCGCGTCCGCGAAGGCGCGCCGGATCTCCTGATCCTTGACGTGATGCTGCCCGGGCGCAGCGGCTTCGACATCCTGCGTGATCTCCGCGAAGGTGCCGGGGCCGCCGCGGACCTGCCCATTCTGATGCTGACCGCCCGAGGCCAGCAGCGCGACCGCGACATGGCCGAGCAGTTGGGCGCGACCCGCTTCATGACCAAGCCGTTTTCCAACTCCGAAGTGCTCGAGACCGTGCGGGCGCTGGCAGGACCATGACCGTCCCGCCCGCCGGGACGGAGCCGGGACGGGCCCGTGTCGAGTATCTCGAACGCGGCACCTATCGCCAGCGCCGCTACCGCGACGCCCTACGTATCCTGCCGCTCTTCGCCACCGTTCTGTTCTTCTTGCCGCTGTTCTGGCAGTGGGACGGCTTGCCGGGGGTCCGGCCGAGCATCGTCATCATCTATCTTTTCGGGCTCTGGCTGGTGCTGATCGGGCTGACGGCGCTGATCTCGTGGCTGATCCGCTTCGAAGAGCCCGAGTCCGGCAGACCCTCAGGCGCGGCGGGGGCGCCCGAGGAATGATCTCCTTCAACCTGCTCATCGTGGTCTCGCTGGTCTACGTGGCCTTTCTTTTCCTGGTGGCCTTCGCCGCGGAGCGCCGCGCCAAGCGTGACCGCGGGCAATGGCTGCGCAACCCGCTCGTCTACACGCTGTCGCTGTCGATCTACTGCACCGCCTGGACCTTCTACGGCGCGGTGGGCTACGCGGCGCGCTCCGGCTTCGAGTACCTGACCATCTACTTGGGCCCGACGATCGTCATGATCGGCTGGTGGTTGATCCTGCGCAAGCTGGTGCGCATCGGCAAGACCCAGCGGATCACCTCGGTGGCGGACCTGATCTCGTCGCGTTTCGGAAAGTCCACGGCGCTGGGCGTGCTCGTCACGGTTTTGGCCGTGGTCGGCACGACGCCCTATATCGCGCTCCAATTGCAGTCCGTCACACAGTCACTTGCGGTCTTCGCCGCCGCCCCGGGTACCGGCTGGGACGTGACGGACTTCGACGGCGCCGCGGTCTGGATCGCGATTGGCCTCGCGGTCTTCACGCTGATTTTCGGCACCCGCAACCTCGACGTGAACGAACGCCATCACGGCGTGGTCATGGCGGTGGCCGTCGAAGCGGTGGTCAAGCTTTGTGCGCTGGTCGCTGTCGGCATTTTCGTGGTCTGGGGCATGGCCGGCGGCGTAGGTGAGATGCTGCAGCGGATCGACGCGTCGGCCATCGCCGAGTGGCAGCCGGTGCCGCACCGCTGGGTCGGGTTGATCTTCCTGTCGGGGGCGGCCCTTCTGACCCTGCCGCGCATGTTCCAGGTCATGGTGGTCGAGAACGCCGACGAAAAGCACCTGGCCACCGCGAGCTGGGCCTTCCCGCTCTATGTGCTGACCATGAGCCTCTTCGTGGTGCCCATCGCCGTGACGGGCATGGACCTGTTGCCCGAGGGGTCGAACCCCGATCTCTTCGTGCTGACCGTTCCGCTGGCCACGGGCAACCAGGGGCTGGCGATCCTGTCGTTCCTTGGCGGGTTCTCCTCGGCGACTTCCATGGTGATCGTGGCGACGATCGCGCTGGCCACCATGGTGTCCAACCACATCATCGCGCCTGTCTGGCTGAGCTCGACCCAGAAGGGCGCGGCGCTTTCGGGGGACGTGCGCGGCGTCATCGTCATGTCGCGCCGGATCTCGATCGGGGTAATCCTGGCGCTTGGCTATCTCTATTTCCGGCTGTCGGGGGGCGGCGCGGCCTTGGCCTCGATCGGGCTGGTGTCCTTCGCCGGGGTCGTGCAGGTTCTTCCGGCCATGATCGCGGGCATCTTCTGGCGCGGGGCCAACCGGAACGGCGCCGGCACCGGGGTCGTGATCGGTTTTGCCATATGGGCCTGGACGCTGTTCCTGCCCAGTTTCGGGGCGGGCGCGGTGCTGAGCGAGGCCGTCATGGCCGAAGGCCCCTTCGGCTGGGGCTGGCTGCGGCCCTACGCCCTGTTCGGGATCGCCGGCCTGGACCCCGTCGTTCATACGGTGTTCTGGTCGATGTTGTTCAACACGGCCGCCGTGGTGACCCTCTCGGTGCTGACGTTTCCCAACCCGATGGAGCGGCTTCAGGGCGCGCAGTTCGTCAATGTCTTCGAGAACTCCGCAGGGGCCCGCACCTGGGCCCAGAGTGCCGCGCGCGCCGAGGATCTGCTCATCATGGCGCAGCGCATCATCGGCCATGCCGAGGCCCAGGAGATGTTCCGCCAGGAGGCCGGCGCCCAGGGGATCGACGGCTACCTGCCCGAGGTCACGCCCGAATTGATCGGTCGACTGGAGCGAATGCTGGCCGGCTCGGTCGGGGCGGCGACCGCTCATGCCATGGTGGGGCAGCTGACCGGTTCGGCCGCCGTCTCGGTCGAGGACCTGATCGCCGTCGCCGACGAGACCGCACAGATCGTGGAATATTCCAACCGGCTGGAGGCCAAGAGCGCCGAACAGGAACGCACGGCCCGCGCCCTGCGCGAGGCCAACGAGAAACTCACCGCGATCTCGATCCAGAAGGACGCATTTCTCAGCCAGATCAGCCATGAGCTGCGGACGCCGATGACCTCGATCCGCTCCTTCTCGGAGATCCTGCGCGAGGGCGAGGTCGACGCAGAGGCGCGCGCGCGCTTCGCCGGGATCATACACCAGGAATCGACCCGGTTGACCCGGCTGCTCGATGACCTGCTCGACCTGTCCTACCTGGAAAACGGACAAGTGAAGCTGGATCTTGGCCAGGGTCGCCTTGCGGATGTGCTCGACCGGGCGGTCATGGCCGCCGGCGTGTCCGGTGACAGGTTGGTGCTGCACCGTGACACCCCGCGCGAGGCCGTGCTGATCGAGACCGACCTTGAGCGGCTGACCCAGGTTTTCATCAACCTGATCGCCAACGCGGCCAAGTATTGCGACGCGGACAGGCCCGAGCTGACCATCCGGGTGCTGTCGGATAGCGAGACCTGCCAGGTGGATTTTATCGACAACGGCACCCCGCTCGAGGCCGACGCTCAGGTTCTCATCTTCGAGAAGTTCTCGCGTCTGGCGGACGAGAGCAAGGCCGGCGGGGCCGGCCTGGGCCTCGCGATCTGCCGCCAGATCATGGAGAGCCTCGGCGGCGGTATCAGCTATCTGCCGGGGCAGGGCGGCCCCGCGTTTCGCGTGACCCTGCGCCAAGGCGCCCGCATGGCCGCGCAGTAGAGCGCCCGTTAGCCGCTTGGTAACCGCGCCCGGGCTAGCCTGCGGGCGTCCGGGCAAGGCGCACCGGGCCGGAGCCGGGCAGTGACGCAGATGAGACAGGCGCAATGACAGGTCGGAACGCGGATGCCACGAGAGGGGTCAACCCGGCGCTGGCCCATATGCTGGGCGGGCCGAACAGGGCCCGGCCCGGGGGCGACGCGGGGTCAGATCCGGGGCCGGGGCGGGCCCTCCGCGTGGCGCTCCTGCGGGCCGCGGACCGGGCGATCGGCATGTCCCTGACCGTGCTGGGGCTGGCTGACGACTGTCGCAGCCCGGACGCCCTCTTGACCGACGGCCCGGCGGGCTGGGTCCTCTTCGGCCTGACGGCCCCCGGCGAAACGGGCCTGGCGGGCCTTCTGATGCTGGATCGGGCATTGCGCAGCGCCATGATCGAGGTCCAGACAATGGGCGTCCTGATGGAGGCGGCCGAGACCGAGCGTCCCGTCACCGTGACCGACGCCGCCCTGGCCCGGCCCGTCGCGACGGGCCTCTTGCAAGAGCTTGGCCAGGCCGGTCGGCCGGAGTTCCCCGCAGGCATGGGCGACTGGACCCTGCGCCCGTTGCCGGACCTGCGCGCGGCGGAACTGATGTTGCGCGATGGCGACTACCGCCTGTGGGACGCGTCGGTTCAGATCGGCGCGACGGACCGGCAAGGCGCGCTCCGGCTCGCGCTGGCCCGGGTGCCGGTGCCGCCCGAGGTGCGCCCCGATGCGGGAGGCGCTGGCACCGACTGGAGCGAGGCCTTTCGTGCCAGCCTGGAGCTTTCTCCGGCCGAACTTGAGGCGGTGCTGGGCCGCCTGACCCTGCCGTTGTCACAGGTCGATGCCTTCGAGGCCGGCCAGGTGCTGCCACTGAGCGGGCTGACGCTGGACCATGTGCAGCTGGAAAGCGCGGGGGAACGCATGGCCCGGGTGCGGCTGGGACAGGTTTCGGGGATGCGCGCGGTCAGGTTCGACCAACCCGCCCCCGAGCTGGAGCCGCTGGGCCATCCGTCGGCGCCGGGCGCGGTTGCTGCGACCCTGCCGCCCGAGCCCACCACGAGGCAGGACGGCGCCAGATTGCTGAGCGTGCCGGACAAGGCGGCCCTGGCCGCCCCGGCAAAACGGGAGCCAAGAAATGGCGATCCGTCCGACGCCGCCGGGAAATCGCGGTGATGATGCCGGCATGTCCTGCCCGATTGCGGCCGTTTCGCGCGGATCACCGCCCGGAGAAAGCCTTCAGCTGGGGCCGCAGCGGCGCCAGATCGTAGCCTGCCTTGCCCGTGGCCTCGAGCACCTCGTCGATGCCAAGCGCCCCGGCACGCCCGAGCGCCCAGAGCATCGAACAGCGCGTGCCTGAGGCACAATAGGCCAGCACCGGCCCCGGCGCCTCGTCGATCGCCTGCATCTGCCGGTCGATGGCTTGGGGGCCCATGGTCGGATGCGTGACAGGGTGATTGACAAAGTCAAGCCCCGCGGCGCGCGCGGCGTCTTCGATGACGGCGGCATGATGGCTGGGCGGGATTTCCGCATCGGGACGGTTGCAAATCACCCGCACATAGCCCGCCGCGGCGATGGCGGGCAGGTCGGCGGGGTCGATCTGGGGCGATACGGCGTGGTCGGGGCTGAGCGGGCGAATATCCATGCGCTGATCTAGGCCGTTGGGGGGCGCGATGTCCAGCCGTGTATGGTACGCATTAGTATCTTGAAATATGTGTGCTTTCGACATATAAATCGAACATGGACATGAGCCCCGAAAGATTGCACGCCATGGATGCCGCTGCCTGCGAGGCTGCGGATGTTCTCAAGGCACTGTCGAACCCGCAACGTCTGCGCTTGCTCTGCTCGCTTCTGGCCGGGCCGCGCAGCGTGGGCGAATTGGAACAGGCGCTGGGCGCCAGCCAGTCCTACGTGTCTGGCCAGTTGGCACGGCTGCGCTCGGAAGGCATGGTGCGGGCCGAACGCGACGGCAGGACGATTCATTATTCGCTGGCCGATACCCGCGTCGTGCCGATCATCGAACGGCTCTACGAGGTCTTCTGCCCGGCGACCTGAGTCGCCCGGTTGAACTGTTCCGACGACAGGGCTTGAAGCCGGGCGGCGTGCCGGGCCTAATGAGGGCATGATGCAGAGGCTTTTCCATGCCGGCCGGAGCGGGGGGCCATGACCCGGTACGCGCTTTTCCGGGTGCTTGACGGTATCGCCGTGCTCTCGCTGAACGCGCCGCCGGTCAATGCTCTTTGCGTGCAGTTGCGCGCGGCGCTTGCAGAGCACTTTCACCGCATCGACACCGAAGACCAGATATCGGCCGTCGTGCTGCGGGCCGAGGGCGCGCTTTTCTCGGCCGGGGCCGACATCCGTGAACTGGCCGCGGCCTGGCAGGACCCCGGGCCACGCGATCTTTGCGACCTGATCGAGGGTTGTTCGAAACCCGTGGTCGCCGCGCTGGGCGGCCAGGCGCTGGGCGGTGGGGCCGAACTGCTTCTGGCCGCGCATTACCGGGTGGCCGATGCCAGGGCGCGCATCGGGTTTGCCGAGGTCACGCTGGGGGTTCTGCCCGGTGCGGGCGGCACCCAGCGCCTGCCGCGGCTGGTCGGCCCGGAGGCGGCCCTCAAGCTGATGGTAAGCGGGCAATCCGTTGCCGCCCCCGATGCGCTGCGGCTGGGACTGCTGGATGGCCTCGTCGAGGGGGATCTGGCCACCGGCGCGGTTACCTTTGCGCGCCGGCTGGTTGCCGATGGGAAAGGCCCGCGCCCCACCCGCGCGCGGCGCGAGGGCCTGGCCGATGGCCGCGCCTACCAGGCGCAGGTGGCAAGCGCCCGTCGAGAGATCGCGGCCAGTCCGCTGTTCGCGCCGCACCTGATCGTCGATTGCGTCGAGGCGGCGTCGCTGCTGCCCTTCGATGCCGGGCAGGCCTTCGAACAGGACGCCTTCGATCGCTGCCGCACGCATCCGCAATCCATTGCCCTGCGGCACGTTTTCCTTGCCGAACGTCGTGTGGACAGCGCTCTGCTGGATCGTGAGGGCGGCACCTTCAAGCCGACCGAGCCCGAAGGCCGCGCGGTGGTGCTGCGCCTGCGCAAGGCCCTGCGCGGCGCGGCGCAGGCCCTTGTCGAGACGCTGGACATGCCCGAAGCGCGAATTGACGGGGCCATGGTCGCCCACGGGTTCCACAAGGGGGTCTTCGGTCGCCGGGATCCGGGGCCCGACAGCCCCGCGGTGATGCGCCGCCTGGTCGCGGCGCTGATTTCCGAGGGCGCCGGGCTTCTGGCCGAGGGGCACGTGAAACGGCCCTCGGACATCGACGCCTTGGCGGTGCACGGGCTGGGCTATCCACGCCGCCAGGGTGGTCCGTGCCGCGTGGCTCAGACCATGGGCCTGCTGGCCCTGCGCAACGACATGCGCACCTGGTCCGAGGACAACCTGATCTGGGAACCGCCCGAGATGCTGGACGAGGCGGTCAAGCTGGCGGCGGGGTTCGACGCGCTCTGATCCCGGTGCGCCTGTCAGGTCAACAGCACACCCAGCACCACGCAGGCCAGCCCGAGCGCCGAGAGCATGAACGCCCCGAGGTTCAGCGGCAGCGCCTTCTGGATGCGTGCGCGCAAGGCATCGTCGCTCAGACCCGCGCGGCGGGCGCGCTGCACCTTGACGATGCTGGCGATGATCCCGGCCAGCCCCACAAGCGACAGGGCGGCACCGATCCAGACGAGGGCTTGCATGATGTGCTCCGCTTTGGCTCGTCAGGGGCGTAGCGCGGTGTCGCGCTGCGTGCAAGCGCATCCCTCTTGCGGGGTTTGACGGGGCCAGCTAGTCAGGGCGCCCGAAACGACGCGCAAACGGCCAGCAGGAAGGTCCCAAGATGAGCGATACAGACGACATCACCGAGTCCCAGTACAAGATTTCCGCGGGCGAGCTGCGCCAGTTCGTCGAGCGTTACGAGCGGCTCGAAGCCGAGAAGAAGGATATCGCCGACCAGCAGAAAGAGGTGATGGCCGAAGCGAAGGGCCGGGGCTATGACACCAAGGCCATGCGCAAGCTGATCGCCCTGCGCAAGCGCGAACCCCAGGAGATCGCCGAGGAAGAGGCGGTGCTCGAGGTCTATAAGGAAGCGCTGGGGATGTGACGCCGCGAGGGGCCGGGCCGGCCGTGCCTCAGAACCGGTCCAGCAGGCGCCGCAGGTAATCCAGTTCCAGGTCGGGGCGTTGCTGGTCGGACGAGCGATCGCGCAGTTCCTGCAGCAGTTCCTCGGCCCGCCGGTAGACATCTTCGCCTTGCAGCATGCTCTCATCGCTGCCGAACTGGCCCGAATTGCCCATCTGGCGGCCCAGCGGGTCGCGGCGACCGGGTTCCGGTCGGCCTTCGGCGCGCCCCTGCTGGGTGCCCTGGCCCTGCTGCAGCTGATCCTGCTGGTTCTCGGCCAGTGCCTCGCCCAGGTTCCGCATGCCGTCGCGCAGCGCGTCCATGGCCTCGGACTGGCGGTCGATAGCCTCGGCCATGTCGCCGCCGCGCAGTGCTTCCTCGGCGCCTTCCATCGCATCCTCGGCCTGTCCAAGTGCTTCGCCTGCGCGGTCGGCGGCCTCACCGCTCAGGCCCGGCAGGGCATCGCGCAACTGGTTCAGGCCTTCGCGCAGCGCATTCTGGCGATCGGCCAGCGTGCCTTTGCCGGTGGCCTCGCCACCCTGACCGCCATCGCCGGTCATGCCCTGCTGGGTGTTGTCGCCCTGGCCCATCCCCTGACCCTGCTGACCGTTCTGTCCGGGTTGGCCCGGCTGACCCTCTCCGCCCGGCTGCTGGCCCTGTTGCTGGCCTTGCTGCTGGCCGCCCTGTCGACCCTGCTGCTGGCCCTGGTTGAACTGGTCCTGCAACTGCCGGAAGGAATCGTCGTTGAGCTGTTGCTGATCGCGCAGCGTTTCTGCCAGGTCCTGCATGGATTGCTCGCCCGGGGACTGCGGGCCGCCGCCGCCTTCGCCCTGGGTAACGCGCATGTTCTCCATCATCTGGTTGAGCTGCTCCATGAGCTGCTGCGCCTCGGCCATGCGGCCTTCTTCCATCAGTTCCTGGATGCGATCCATTAGCGCGTCCAGCTCGTTCTGTGTGACCTGGCGGTTGTCCTGACCGCTATCGGGCTGGTCGGTGCCGTCCTCGGCCGGGTCGGCGTTCTCGGCCAGCATGCGCATATACTCGTCCATGGCCTCTCGCAGCTCGTTCATGAGCTGTTGGATCTCTTCGTCCGAGGCGCCGTTGCGCATGGCCTCGGCCAGGCGCTCCTGCGCCCGTTCCAGCCGGTCGCGGGCATCCGCGAGCGAGCCTTCCTCGAGCAGGACCGCGAGTTCCCAGAGCGCCTGGGTTATCTCGTCCTGCGCGGCGTCCGACAGGCCGTCCTCCATCTCGGCTTCCAGGCGCCGCAAGGTGACGCGCAGCCGCAAATAGCTGGTCTCGTTGTCGAAAAGCTCGTCAGGGCGGTAGGAGATCGCGCGCAGTACCATGGCCACGCGCGGTGCGTTGGCCTTGGCCCACAGAAGATCGCGGCGCTGTTCGATCACCGCCCTAGCGACGGGTTGAAAGAAGCGACGCCCCGGAAGGCGCATCTGTTCGGGCGTGCTGGTCCCCGACTGGCCAACCGCATCCTCGACCGTCAGGGTCAGGGTCACCGGCAGGTTGGCCCAGGGATGCCGGGAAAAGTCGTCGATCAGGCTTTCCTCGAAATCCGCGCGGTCGCCGGAAATCGGCATGGGCAGGTCCACGACCAACGGTTCGCGCGGGTCGGGGTCGATGGCCAACCCGTGGCGGCGATCGACCTCGGTCAGGTCCAGCGCGATCCGGGCCTCGCCGGCAAAGACACCGTGATCGTCCGTTGCCCGGAAGGGCTGTGCCATCTCGCCCGAGGCCTCGATGTCCACCGGCCCCGTAAGTGCCACCTCTGGCGCCGCGTCGGACACCATGGTGACGTCCCAGGTGCCGCCTCCCTCGCCCTTGATCTCCAGCGACCCGGACTGCGTCACCTCGAAGCTCTGCTGGACCCCGGTGTCCGCAGGCACCTCGTCCGACCGGCCCGAGACGGTTTCCGAGACCGACAATTCCCCGACGTTGCCGTAAAGGCGCAAGGTGATCAGTGCCCCTTCGGCCGCGCGGATCGTCCGCCCCTCGAGATCAGCGAGGTAGAGCGTCGGCTTGCCGGTATAGGCGGGCGGCTCGACCCAGCCTTCCCAGGCCGGGCCAGTGGCCAGCTGCCCGGCGTCGCCGAGCCGGGTTTCAACAACGCTGCCTACCCGCAGCAGAGAGCCGAACAGAAGCGCCACGACGAAAACCAGCAGCGCGATGTACCGCAGACCGTAGGGATCGGCCCGCGACAGGCGCAGGTTCGGCTCCACCGCCCGGGCGGCCCGTGTCTGTTCGGACATGCGTTGCATGTGGACCCGCCAGACCGTTTCGGAGGCTGAATCGCCCGCGCCGATCGCCTGGTCGTCTTCCAGCGCCGCGATGGGGCGCCCCGGCAGACGGGCATCCACCCGCGCGATGGCGTCATCCCTGTGCGGTGCGCGGAACCGCCGCAGCCCGCGCCACAGCGCCCAAACCAGCGCCAGCACGCCCAGTACGGCAAATCCCAGGACCGCCTCGGGTCGTGCCCGGTCCTGCCAGCCCATGATCAGCGGCGCCAGGCCCAGCAACAGCATCGTCCAGGCCGGCCAGAAGGCACGCGCCATCCGTTCAGCCCAAAGACCGGCGAGGGTCAGGGCGATTGGCATTTTCAGATGCCGTGGGGTCTGATCTGCGCGGATGGAAACCTCGCCTTTCGTTCAGGCCGCGCGGCGCGCGCGCTACAACCAATCAGGGATGGTATCTCGATTCAGCATCTCGTCAAAGGTCGGGCGCCGGCGGATAACCGCGAATTGATCACCCTCCACCAGGACCTCGGGGATCAGGGGTCGCGAATTGTATTCGCTGGCCATGACCGCACCATAGGCCCCGGCGGACCGAAAGGCGATCAGGTCGCCCTCGGCCAGGCTGGGCAGCATCCGCCCCTTGGCGAAGGTGTCGCCGCTCTCGCAGACGGGGCCGACGATGTCATAAGGGGTCATCACCGCGCCCGCGGCTGCTTCGCGCACCGTGACGATGTCGTGCCAGGCGTCATACATGGCCGGGCGGATCAGGTCGTTCATCGCCGCGTCGGCGATCAGGAATTCACGCCCTTCGCCGTGCTTGACGTAGGTCACCCCGGCCACCAGCAGGCCCGCGTTTCCGGCGATCAGGCGCCCCGGCTCGATCTCGATCTCGCAGCCCAGGTGGCCCACGACCTCGCGCAGCATCCGGCCGTATTCCACCGGCAGGGGCGGCGCGTCGTTCGAACGCTCGTAGGGAATGCCAAGGCCCCCGCCCAGGTCCAGCCGGCGGATGTCATGGCCATCGGCGCGCAGCGCCTCGGTCAGTTCCACCACCTTCTGATAGGCCAGTCGGAACGGCTCCAGCTCGGTCAGCTGGCTGCCGATATGCACGTCGATCCCCACGGCCTCCAGCCCCGGCAGGGTGGCGATCTCGGCATAGACCTCGCGGGCCCGGGCCAGCGGGATGCCGAACTTGTTCTCGGCCTTGCCGGTCGAAATCTTCTCGTGCGTCTTCGCATCCACGTCCGGGTTGACCCGAACCGTCACGGGCGCGATCACGCCCATCGACGCCGCCACCTCGGACAGGGCCCGCATTTCCGGCTCGCTCTCGACATTGAACTGGCGAATGCCGCCCTCCAGCGCCAGGCGCATCTCCTCGCGGGTCTTGCCGACCCCGGAAAAGACGATCCGCTCGCCGGGCACACCGGCCGCCCGGGCGCGCCGGTATTCCCCGCCCGAGACGACATCCATCCCGGCGCCCGCATCACCCAGCAGCTTGATCACGGCCAGGTTGCTCAGCGCCTTCATCGCGAAACAAACGAGATGATCGGTGCCCGCCAGCGCCTCGTCGAACAGACGGTAGTGCCGCAGCAACGTGGCGCTGGAATAGACATAGAACGGGGTGCCGACCGCCGCGGCGATCTCGCAAACGGCGACATCCTCGGCATGAAGCGCGCCGTCGCGATACAGGAAATGGTCCATCCCGGGTCCCCTCGAAATTCTCACGCGGGTCTAGCAGGTCTGGCGCCAACGCCAAGGCTTCTTTGGGTTGGAAATACCGCCGCAGAGCCTCTCAGCCCGTGCTGGGTTGCACCGGCTGGTCACGCCCCCAGCGCAGGAAGATGTAGAGCGGCAACCCGCAGGACACCCCGATGCAGAATGTCGCGGGAATGGCGACCAACCCGGCCCAGTGCCGTTTCGTCACGCTCTCCCAGATCACCCAGATCGTCAGGGCCACCGCGGCAATGGTCAGGTCCCAGACCAGCCCCGAGGTCGCTGCATTGGCGTGCCAGGCGTCCACCATGGACATGAGCGACCAGCCGTTCTCCCGAAACCACGAGATGAAATACCACATCGGATGCACGGTGCCCCAGATGGCCAGCGCAAGGAAGAGCCAACGCATCACAGCGACAGCCCGACCGACAGGATACCGTTCGTGGCACCGAGGTTGGCGTTGGTGCTTACGCCTGCGTTGCCGACAGACACACCGGCCCCGGCGGTCGGTTTCACGGGCGGGGCGTCGGCGCCGCAGGCGGCTGCCCCCACAAGGGCGATCAGCGCAAGGGCCTGTTTCATGACAGCGCCTCCTTCCAGCGGGCGATCTGGTCGCGGACACGGTCGGGTGCCGTGCCCCCGTATGACATGCGGCTGCGCACGGAATTGTCCACGCCCAGCACGTCGAAAATTGCCGCGGTAATGCCGTCGTGACAGTTCTGCATGACGTCCAGCGGCAGGTCGGGCAGGTCGCAGCCCCGCGACTCCGCTTCGGCCACCAGCGCGCCGGTGACGTGATGCGCTTCGCGGAAGGGCAGGCCCAACTCGCGCACCAGCCAGTCGGCCAGGTCCGTGGCGGTCGAGAATCCGGTGGCGGCGGCCGCGCGCAGGTTCTCGGGCCGGGCGGTCATGTCCGCCACCATTCCGGCCATGGCCGCAAGGCCAAGCATCAGGGTGTCGGCGGCATCGAAGACCTGTTCCTTGTCCTCCTGCATGTCCTTGGAATAGGCCAAGGGCAGCCCTTTCATGACCGTCATAAGCGCCACGTTGGCCCCGAAGATGCGCCCGACCTTGGCGCGCAGCAGTTCGGCGGCATCCGGGTTGCGCTTCTGCGGCATGATCGAACTGCCCGTGGACCACTTGTCGGACATCGCGACGAAACGGAACTGGGCACTCGACCAGATTACCAGCTCCTCGGCCAGGCGCGACAGGTGCACCGCACAGATCGACGCGGCCGAAAGGAATTCGAGCGCGAAATCCCGCGCCGAGACCGCGTCGAGCGAATTGGCCATGGGGGCGTCGAAACCCAGCGCCTCGGCCGTCATCTCCCGGTCGATGTCAAAGGGTGTGCCGGCCAGCGCCGCGGCGCCGAGGGGCGATTCGTTCATGCGCCTGCGCGCATCGACAAAGCGGGCCCGGTCGCGCGAGAACATCTCGACATAGGCCATCATGTGGTGGCCCCAGGTCACCGGCTGTGCCGTCTGCAGGTGGGTAAAGCCCGGCATGACCCAATCCGCCCCCTGTTCGGCCTGGTCCAGCAGCGCGCGCATCAGCCCGGTCAACGCCTCCTGCGCGGCATCGCACTGGTCCCGCACCCAGAGCCGGAAATCGACCGCCACCTGGTCGTTGCGGCTGCGCCCGGTATGCAGACGGCCCGCCGGATCGCCGATCAGCTCTTTCAGGCGGGCCTCAACGTTCATATGGATGTCTTCCAGTTCGGTGGAAAATGCGAAATTTCCGTCCTCGATCTCTGACAAGACCGTGAGCAGCCCTTCCCGGATCGCCTCGGCGTCCTTTCCTGTAATGATACCCCGGGCCGCCAACATGGCCGCGTGCGCACGAGACCCGTCGATGTCCTGTTTTGCCAACCGCCTGTCAAAGTCGATCGAGGCGTTGATCGCCTCCATGATCGCATCCGGACCGCTTCCAAAGCGTCCGCCCCACATTGCATTCGATCCTGGTTTGTCCGACATGGGTCCCCGCATTCCAAAGGTGATGACATGAGAAAAGCACTCATCCTGACAGCCGCAGCCGCCGTCGGCCTTTCGGCAGGGCTATACTTGGCCTTGAGCGACAGGGAAAGCCCCGCGCCCACCGCCGCGGCGATGGATTTCACCGCTCTGGAAGAGATGCGCGCGGGCGACATGACCAAGCTGCAATTCGGCGAGGCCCCCGGATCGTCGGTCGCCTTCACCTCCGAAGCGGGCGATGACATGACTCTGGCGGCCTACGAGGGCAAATTCGCTCTGGTCAATTTCTGGGCGACCTGGTGCGCGCCCTGCCGCAAGGAAATGCCGCAACTGGCGGAATTGCAGGATGAATTCGGCGGCGCGAACTTCGAGGTTGTCACCATCGCCACGGGCCGCAACCCGCGGCCGGCGATGGAGGCGTTCTTCCGGGAGATCGGCGTCGCCAACCTGCCGCTGCACAGTGACACCAGCAGCGCGCTGGCGCGTGACATGGGCGTTCTGGGCCTGCCGGTGACCTTGATCCTCGATCCTGCGGGCCGCGAAATCGCCCGTTTGCAGGGCGACGCGGATTGGGCCAGCGAAGAGGCCAAGGCGATCATCGCGGCCCTCGTGGCGGGATAGGGCGGCGCCCTCAGGGCGCGATGAAGTTGACGCCGGGCATCCGCGCGATGGCCTGGCAGTCCTCTTCGTAGGTCTGCGTCAGGAACTGCACGGTCTCGTCAGTCCAGCCGGGCAGGTCGATCTCGTCCTCGATGGCCTCGTCCAGAGCGTGCCGTTCAAGAAAGGCCGAGATGATCCGCCGCTTCTGGACCTCGGTCTGGGGCGGGTGGGTCTTGAGGTAGGCGACGAAGCGTTTCATCCCGTCCTCGCTCATGATCGTGGACAGCAGGTCGAAGCCGCCCTGGATCCGCGTGAGCGGGTCCACCCCCGAGATTTCGCGGATCAGCTGCGCCCAGATCAGCGGCGTGTCCTCGTTGCACCAGACCGTGAGCGAGGCGCGCGGAACCAGCTCGCGGATCTTGGCTACAAGCTCGGACCAGCGGATGTCGGCCGGTGCCAGCCCGTGCATGAAGTCGTTGAAATCATCGTCTGAAATCGCGTTGAAGACCGCCGGTAACCAGGTCGCCGGGTTGCGCAGACCGAGGAATATCTCGATCTCGTCGCTGTGAAAGATCGCGTCCAGCCCGGTGAATTTCTCGTCCCCCAGCCGGTAGAGGCGTCCCTTGTCGAAGATGCGGCGATGCACGCACATGAACTGATCATTGGACATCACAAGGCGGTTGCATTCTTCCTCGTCGACGATGGCGTCGAGCAGGATCTCGCGGGTATCTGGGGCGGGTGGCTGCCCGCCGAGTCCCTGGATCGTCTCGCGCAGCAGCCGGCGATACTTGCTGGGGCCGGGCACCTTCACGCCCTGGGACGCGAAAGCATCGGCGTTGCGCAGCAGGGACTTCAGGAGCCGATCCTCGTCGGTGCAATTTGCCCCGATATGATAGACGATCTGCATCCCGGTTCCTGCCCGTCTTCGTGTCTTCCGTCGCGCCGCACCATAGGGTGCTATTTCGGGCGCGAAAACCATATTCCGTGCAATTCGCCAAGTGCCGTGGCACCCGGCCCTGCCCGAGGCTTGCGCCACGCCCGGACCCGCGCTAGAGACAGCGCGGCGCCCCTATAGCTCAGCTGGTAGAGCAACTGATTTGTAATCAGTGGGTCGGGAGTTCGAGTCTCTCTGGGGGCACCAATGAAACTAATCATTTAAGACACACGATGCAAACAGGCTTTGAACTCTGCCTTCCACCCGCCTTCCACGCGCTTTGTCCTATTATTTTTGGTCGCCGCTGATCTGCGAATGGGAAAGTGGACCCAGCGTTCGAATCCCGTCCGCGCCGCCACTTGCCCCCGCGAAAGCGTTCTCCCGATCCGGCTGCGGCCGGATTTTCTCGTTGTTTTCGAGGGTTATGCGCGAGGGGCTGTTAACCGGCCCCGCTGCCACGAGGCCCCGAAGTGTTCTCTCAGGGCCGATATTCTCAGGACCTCATGACTGCGCGGATTTGGTGAATAGCTTGTAAGCTGCTGGTAAAATGAGCATTTCTTCGCTGCCGACCTAAACACTTCGACACCGGTGGCACACGTTGAGACGGAACGCAGATCCAACTGTCACCGCAGAAAGCAACGCTGTGCACTTAGTCTAGCTTGAGCCATTCCATGAAATCCTGACGCTGCTGGAAGACGACTCTCAGGGAATCTTTCAATGGAGACGTGCGCGTAGAGAGATTAATGACCAGTGTGTCCATGGCACGGGTTAGTGGGATCATCGCCCATTGCGCTGCGAATGCAGCAGCCAAATCTTCCTGGGCATCAAATAGCCCGCCCTGTTCTTGAGGAGCGTTCAACCATTCTCGATACTTATAATCGTAGAAATCATCCAACGCATAATTGAAGACGGTCCAGCCCTCGAGGCCGCGGCAGGAGTCATACTGCACAATCCGCAGTGCATCGCGATCAGTTGGAAACTGCGCGCGAACGTCGACAGCTGTAGCATCCCAGACGAGCCCTCCTTCAGAATTTATCGTTTGCCCCGGTACTGAATAGGTATTGTCCTCGTTGCGAATGACTAGTGACGGCGGTACGCAGGCAAGCAGGTCGACGGGATAGTTGCCGAGTTGCGCGGCCTCGGCGCACAGGCGCTTGTAGATTGCAGTGTCATGCGCCATGTCGCCTTCGACAATCAGAACACGGCCTCCGTTCGCGTCCGGATTAGGCTCAAGGTCCCAGTTCTGAAGATTGAGTCTCCGTGCGGTATCAGCAACAAAATGTGCAAGATTGGCCTTCATGCGAAGGCAGCGCCGTAACCGGCGGGGGCGCAATTTTTCGCGGGCGAGGCCCGCGTCCCAGTCCGCAACCGAGGCGCGCACATACTGGTCCACGCCGTCCGCAACGACAATTCGCTCGGGTGGATACACAGCACGCAGAATGTCGATCTCGTTGGACGGCCAGTCTTGGCCTTCATCGACAAACACGACATCCCATGCGAACGCGTCGGCTTGCGCTTCGACGATTTCAGCGAGGTCTTTAGGTGAAACTGCGCCGCTCCGGAGATAGTCGAGAAGCGCCTCCTTGTGCTTCTCGTAGTTTTCCAGAAACGAGTCATCGCTTCCGACTATCCCTAATTCATGCATCAGGCGCCCGATAAAGGCGTGGACGGTGTCGATGCTGATACCGCCCTTTTCAATCTGACGCGGCACACCAAGAAGTGCCATTGTACGCCGCATATCTGCGACGAGTGCCTTGTTGTAGGTGAGGATGAGCGACCGCATGCCGCTATTGTCATAGGCGCGGTATGCCATTTGAAGCAAGATAACGGTCTTGCCGACACCGCCCCTGCCGCGGATGACGACCTGTCGTTCGCCGAGATCGTCAAGCCACTCTTCAGGCAGTGCCACCTTCACGATGCGGTCCATTCGGCGGCGATCAAGGGGCGTTGGTTCAAGTGTCTTCAGGACATGCGCTTCTGGCGCCAGGATGGCATCGAACTTATCGTCGGGCCCGAAGCTGATTGTCACATAGCTGTCTCTCGCGTAGGGTTGAGAGATTTGGCCAACAATATTCAGTATCTTCTCGAAGCTTGCATCGATCCCGAATGAATTATGCGGACGATCTGGAAGGTCGGCTTCGCGTAAACCCGTAAAGAAGATCATATCCTGAATATATGGAGGCGAAAAACCGGCCCGCTCAAGATAGGTCTTGAGTTCAAAAACCTGTTTGAACGCTTTCTCCGTAACGCACTCCCATCCCCTTGGGTATTTCACGGAAGCGACCTTGTCATTGAATTTGACGCCGGTCGCGTCGTGGGACTTGACCTCTATCGCGAGTGCAAAGCTCCGTACCGAAGCGGCGCGTGGAACGAAGGGATCGCCATTCTTGGGATAGAACCGGTTCTCGACGTCGAACGAGCGTGGCTCGGAAAAATGTCCGACCACGAAGACATCGATATCTTCGTATTGCTGACCATAGAGTTTGAGACCAACGAAGATTTTGACATGGTCGTTCGGATGCTGGCTGAGGTCGGGCCACACAGCCAGGATTTGCTTGCGAAGATGCAGCGCCGCTTCGTATTCCTGTCCTTCATTTGCGCCTGCCAGTTCGATCAATCCGTGCTCACAATCCCAATTGCTGCAAAACCCTCCGGCTGACAGCCGGAAGATTTCGGCGGACTTCAAGTTCATTCTCGACAATGACCCGGTACTCTGTGCTGCTATCCCTCAAGTTCGCGACACGTGCGTCCGCCGGATGACCGGTCGTTAGAGGTCCCGAGAGGGCAATGACATACTTCTTGCCACCGGTCTCGACGAGGACAGGCGCCTCAAGGGTCTTGCCAGAACCATAACAGACTGTACTCCCGGCCGAAAAACTCACTCCGTCCTCGCAACGTCGATGGAGATCGTTCAGAAGCAGTTCGGTAGAGTTTCGCAGCCGTTGCTCGTCAAAGCCCGGACGCTGGCCAGACAAAAGATACTCGAGTAGTTCGACGCCGACATGCCGGTCAAGAAGCCGGTGCTCAAGTTTGTTCTTGAAGCTTCTCAAGCATCGATAGCACGAGCCGTCGCAACCCTCCGGGCAATTCTTCAGTAGGTAAAGCGCGCGCTGGAATAGTTCGAGGCCGCGCCCAGCAATCTGTGTCGCGAAGCCCGCGCCTCCCGGCAGCGTGTCGTAGAGAAATATCTCAACCTCTTTGCCCGATTTGCCCCCGATTGTCAGAGCCGGCCGAAACTCGGCCATCAATTCTCCCGGCTCGACCTCAAGAAGTTGGCATGCGGCCTTTGCAAGCGCCTCACTTGCAGTCCGTAGCGCTACTTGCGTTGAATAATGAACAGGCCGCAATTCGATGGGCTTTTCAACGCGCATTGAAAAAAGGGCAATGTCGGTGATGAAGTCGGTACCCAGTACAAGATGGCGGGAGGGGTTCATCCCGTCACATATTTGCTTGTCGTCAGCGTCGGGATATGGCTTTCGATGGGGCCCCGCGAGGTTCGGCGTGGGCGTCGAACTCGCCTCGATGCGCCCGCACTTCACGCAGTACGTATATCCATCGTCTTGCGGGCCGGTGTTTGAGACGAGGAGATGCTCGCGCGTGCTCAGGCTCCGGATGCGGTCGTTCGCCGGAAGCCAGCCTGCACTGTCACCAGGCGTACCCATTGTGAGTTTTGCGCGGGTGGCATAGCTCGTCTCTGGAATTTCGTCGGGCGATGTAACTTCATCTTCAAAGACGGGATGGGCAAAACCGGGCGGACGCAACCAGTACCGTGCTGGGCCGAAGGTTCCTATTTCGCCGCAGGCCTCGCAGTCGGCTGTATCTTTCCGGATCACTTCGCCCTGTTCGTAGGTTCGCGCATAGCCACATTCCGAACATTCCATGTATACGCGTCGGGATTGCCAGGCTTCATAGCGATCATCTTTCATGACCGAGTAGATCGCCCCGGACGTATAACACTTCCCGGAAATCCAGACCTGTTTGCCGGGGGCGTATTGCGAAAGGGCCATGGGAAGGCCTTGGGACGGTGCGAACTTCATAATGTGGCGGTAGGGAGACGAGCGATCTCTATCGAAAACATGGAATGTCGCGACATCCGTCGGGAAAGCGTAGCGTGGCAGTTTTCCGCAGTATAGAAGCCGGTCGAGGAGCTTGTTCGGCTGCGAGCCCTGTTGTGGTCGCTCCTCACCTTCTTCTGCGGCCTCTTCGTCTCCACCGTCATCTTCATCGTCATTATCGTCGCTACCGTCTGAAGCGTCCGACGCGATCGCTTCATCAACGGCGTTCAGGCAGTCATCAACGAAGCCGCCCAGCAACTCGGCCTTGTCGTCATCAGAGAGATCGGAGGGCAACCAGGAGGCGATCCGGTCTTTCAAACGGATTTCGTTCTTGGCGAGCCAGGATGCGAAGTCGTCACGATTCAAGGCGGTATCCGGGCGGCGGAAAGCCGATACGCTCCCAAGAACCGAAAACAAGTCATGAGGTTGGGTGTTGTCAACGGCTGGAAGGCGTTCTTGGTGATAATTTTGAAGCAGGAACGCACGGATATGGCGGCGGGCAATCTCCGGATTATCGAGCGTTAGCTTCGGATCGATGACGCTGCCGCGGATCATTTCGTCCGGTCGGGAAAAATAGTGTTCGTCGTGACTGTCCGCGCTTCCAAAAGCCAATACGGTTGCGACGGCATTGCCACGGCGACCGGCGCGGCCGGCGCGCTGCTGATAGTTGGCGCGGCCGGGCGGCATGTTTCGGAGCGCCACGCCGGATAGTGCACCGAGATCGATCCCGACCTCCATCGTCGTTGTACTAGAAAGAATGTCGATAGCAGCCGCCCGTGAACCTGATCCGGTGCCCGCGATTGCGATGTCCTGAAAGAGGAGTTCATTTTCTTCCGCTTTCGAGAAGACGTCCTCATTCTGGGGCGCGTTGAGTTGCGCCGTGTGTTCGGCAGCAATGAGTGCCATCGGTTGACGGGGCGGGTCAGCGAGCGCTTCAGTCACAGGCTTGCGGTAGAAGCCCTTACGTGCCTGGAAGACGGCATCGGTATTCGGATCGAGTGCGTTTACACTTGCGCTACCGCAATCTAGACAGGCCGCATAGCCGGGAATTGGCCGGTGGACGGACTTGCAACTGTTGCAGTGGACCCATTCACCGTCGAACTGGAGCGATAGCTCGCTTCCGTTGAGGTAGCGATTGCCGCCCGCGTTCGAGCTTGTAAACTTCGACAACAGCACGGGATGCCAGTGATCCCAGAAGGTCTTTCTCGCATCTTTGTCGGTGATGACCTTGTTGATAGCGTCGATCTTCGACTTTGGCTTTCGGGACCGGATTCTGTAGCCTTCGGACGCACTCCCGTCGATCCAGGTTCCGGGCGAGTGCGTCAAACCGAATCCCGTCCAGCAACGCATCCAGAAGCGCGCCAAGGCGAGCTTGGACTCATCGTCTTCGGCAATCCCGGCAATTGAAGGCAGTCCTGTGACGTCGTCACGATTGCCATCGCGCTCTCGCAACGAGGCAAGCGCCAATGCTTCCATGCCGTAGAACCTGTCAGAGAGCGTCGTAAGCATGCTGCTAAGGAGCGCCTCGGGCGGTCTTTTGGTTCGTAAACCCATAAGGAGTTGAAGGAGTTTCATCGGATCTTCATGGTCCTTGGCATCGATTGCCTTCTCGACCATTTCCTCGGCTTCGATGAAGTTTTCGTTGAAATGAAGTTCCGGACGTAGGCGCACATTGAGTTCTTGCGAGGCGATCAACACCCCGAGGTACAGGTCGTCCAGATTCAGAAACGTGCCGAGTGCCGCTTGATCCTGAAGCCATTTGAAGCCGGCGATAATCAGAGGCCGAAGGGAATCCCGTTCGGAGAACATTTGTACGTTTGGTGCCAGGCGCGCCGCGACTTGCCGCGAGTCGGAAAACGCGAGAACCTTTCTTCCCCTTAACGGAGCGAAAGCCGTCGCTGCCTGCGGTCCTGGCGGCTGAATTTGGATTTGACGGTTCAGCAAGGCCTGAAAAGGCTGGTCACCTTTCGTTTGGTGATCTTGAACATAGCTGCGGCCGAAGCGGGCCGTCTTGCCGCATACAGCACATGGCACAAACTTTCCAGGAGGCTCCGGGTTTCCGCCGCCTTCGTCATCATCATCATGACTGTCCGCGAGGCGGCCCTGGCGTAGATAAACGGTCCGCATGCGGGGACCGGGTGTGTGCGGATTGAGTTGACCGGTTTCCAGGTCATAGCCTGCCGGCTCTGATGAGTCCTCGTGCGCCGGGTCTTCGAGAAGGAGATCAAGCGGTTCGAGAGGAGCGGACTCGCCGACGGCCATCCTAAGCGCTTCTCCGGGCTCCGCCCAAAGGTCGCGCGGCTCGTCGACGTCGTCCGTGTAGGCGCGGGCATAGGCTGTACCGCAGTTCCGGCATGTGAACAGTTCTAGTACGCGGGCGCCGCATCCACATTGGTCCACCGGTTGCGAGTACATCTTACCGCAGATGCCCCCACGTTCATCGCCAGAGATTTCGGTGCATTCCGGGTCCATACAGACCCATAGCCCCGGTAGACCGCGGAAAAAGTTATGGACGCGACATGGCAGGAGCCCCGGCAATCCGGGCGCAGGCCGGGCAACGCTTCCGAGTGCCATTAGGACGGTTACGGCCTCATCAGTCAATCGCTCCGACACGCCATCACTGAACAGGAAAGAGCCGAGTTCGGCGATAGGTTTCGCCTCTTCCATCGTTGCGTTGACAAGACGACCCATCGGCCCGAATTCCTTCAGAGCCTCATAGAGTGCACGCTCTACGGAATCTGCCGCCGACGTACCGCGATAGTCGAGCAAGGTCCGCACCGCCTCGATCCGGCCCTCCTCTGAATCTGCGTCGTAGAATGCCTGCAATTGCACCGCGGCAAGCATCTCGGCGTCTTTCTCTGAACCGGAATCATCGTTGGGCTTGAGGTCAAGAGACCCTTTCACCGGCACGAACGTCTCAGCGGGGACACCCGTAAGTTGCGCACCGAACTCTGGTGCGTATTCGTGGTCACTGAAGCTGGCCGTGGCGCAAATGACCTGAAGACGCTCGTCAGGAATACCGAGGCGATCCCTAAGCCTGCGAAGCAAGAGACCAACCTCGGCGCCAGCTG
>Ga0102929_1000283_pt1 | contig 29452 bp, 23 predicted proteins | sample SalPonR1_B_D2_MG_FD_78510 | JGI IMG/M metagenome (GOLD analysis project Ga0102929, IMG submission 78510) | Salt pond soil microbial communities from South San Francisco under conditions of wetland restoration - Salt Pond MetaG R1_B_D2_MG | ecosystem: Environmental > Aquatic > Marine > Intertidal... | reverse complement strand
CGCCCGGAAGGGTTCGAACCTCCGACCATCACAAGGTGGTTCGACCCGAGCGCCGCAGGCGCGAGCTCGCTGGCACGCAGTGCCTGCAATCCTTCCGGGCGCGCCAAATCAAGAGCCCCGCCTCGCGCGGGGCTTTTTTATTTGAAGCGATCCGGTGCCTGGTAAAGCCCCGCCCAACTCTACTGCGGTTGCGTCAGGGTGCGCATCCGCGCCGCTTTCCTCGGTCGCCCATCCTCGACGTAGCTTAAGCTACGCCTGCGGTGGGCTCGGTCGCAAATCGGCCCGGCTCCGCAACCTGACACCCCCTCGCTACGAGCCGGCGGGGTTTTACCAGGCAAGCGGGTTCGAATCTCCGATCATCACAAGGATGGGTCGACCAGCGGCCGAGAGCCCGGCGTTCCCGCGCCCCGCCTATTGCGGGTGCCGATTGAGGCGGCGCCTCGGCGTGTGCTCCCTGCAGGCAGTTTGACGTAGGATCGACTACGCCTGTACCGCCCTCCGGTCCGCGCTCCCCGAAGCAGACCCCCCGTATCACACCCGCCTCATGGTCCTCGCAGGTGCCACGAGACAGCTTGTCAATGTCGCTCAACGCCCGCTTCGCGGCCTGGACTTGTTTCGTCGTAAATCCGACGGCCAACGCATTCGCTGAATAAGCCAGCGTCAGGATCAACTGTATTATGTTGAGAAGGTCCTGGCGCATCCATGTCTTCAATCAAAGCGATAGCAAGAATCGATTGAAATGCTGGTTTCAATGCTGTTTAATAATCGTCAGACCAATCTGGTTCTCACACAAGAGGAAAATTTCATGCGTAAACAAGCGATACCTCTACTGGCCGCCCTGGCAGTGGCCCTGGCGCCCGGATTGCCGATGAGCAATGCGATGGCGCAGGACGCCCGGCCGATGGCAAAGCCGAATTCTTTCTGGTGGCCCGATCAACTCGATCTGACACCGCTGCGCGATCACGACGCTTCCTCCAATCCCTACGGCGATGATTTCGATTACGCCGAAGCATTTGCCAGCCTCGATTTCGACGCGTTGAAGTCGGACCTGCGTGAAGTGATGACAACTTCGCAGGACTGGTGGCCGGCCGACTGGGGTCATTACGGCCCGTTGTTCATTCGCCTTTCCTGGCACAGCGCCGGCACTTATCGCACCACCGACGGACGCGGCGGCGCAGGCGGCGGCCAGCACCGATTCGAGCCGCTGAACAGCTGGCCGGACAACGCAAACCTCGACAAGGCGCAGCGTCTGCTGTGGCCGATCAAGCAGAAGTACGGCCGCAAGATCTCCTGGGCCGATCTTCTCGTGCTCGCCGGCACGGTCGCGATGGAAGACATGGGTTTCCAGACTTTCGGTTTCGCCGGTGGGCGCGCCGATGACTGGGAGCCGGAAATCGTCAACTGGGGTCCGGAAGAACAGATGCTGGGACGCGATCGTCACGACGCCGACGGCAATCTGAAGCAAGACCTGGGCGCGACCCAGATGGGCCTGATCTACGTGAACCCGGAAGGCCCGGGCGGCAATCCCGACCCGATCGCTTCGGCCAAGCAGATCCGCCAGAGCTTCGGACGCATGGCGATGAGCGACGAGGAAACCGTTGCGCTGATCGCTGGCGGCCACACCTTCGGTAAGGTCCACGGCGCGGCCAGTCCCGATGACTGTGTCGGTCCGGCCCCTGCGGCGGCCGATATCGAGGATCAGGGCCTGGGCTGGATCAACGAGTGCGGCAAGGGCAACGCCGAGGACACGATCACCAGTGGCCTGGAAGGCGCCTGGACCCAAACGCCGACGCGCTGGTCGATGCTTTACCTCGCCAACCTGATGAACAACGAGTGGGAACAGACCCGCAGCCCGGCCGGTCTCGTCCAGTGGGTGGCCAAGGACGGCGCTCTCGACAACTCCGTGCCCGAAGTGCAGGCGGGTGCCGGCAATTCGACGCCGATCATGCTGACCACGGACCTGGCGCTCAAGGAAGATCCGGCTTACCGGGAGGTCACGCAGAGATTCCTCGAGAACCCCAAGGAGTTCGAGGACGCGTTCGCCCGCGCATGGTTCAAGTTGACGCATCGCGACATGGGTCCGCGCGCCCGATATGTTGGCGACAACGTGCCTGACGAAAAGCTCCTGTGGCAGGATCCTCTGCCGGAAGCCGATCACACGCTGGTCGACGAAGATGACGTGGAGCAGCTCAAAGCCACGATCCTGGCGTCGGACTTGACCGTACCGGTACTGGTGCGCGCGGCGTGGGCGTCGGCAGCCAGCTATCGCGGTACCGACATGCGCGGCGGCGCCAACGGCGCCCGTGTAAGGCTGGCTCCGCAGAAGGACTGGTCGGTCAACGATCCGGACGAACTCGAAAAGGTGCTGGCCACGCTTGAGCAGATTCAGCAGGACTTCAACCAGGGCCAGTCCGGCGACAAGCGGATTTCGCTGGCCGACACCATCGTACTGGGTGGCGCCGCGGCCATCGAGAAAGCGGCCGCCGATGCCGGTCACGATATCGTCGTTCCGTTCCATCCGGGCCGCACCGACGCCACGGCAGAAATGACCGACGTCGAATCTTTCGAGCCGCTGGAGCCGACGGCCGATGCGTTCCGCAACTATTACTCGCAGGAGAGTTACTACTCGCCGACCGAAGCAATGGTTGAACGGGCCGATCTGCTGACGTTGAGCGTTCCGGAGCTGACCGTTCTGGTCGGCGGCATGCGAGCACTGGATGCCAATACCGGTGGGCGCGAACACGGCGTGTTTACCGATCGTCCCGGCCAGCTGACGAACGATTTCTTCGTCAATTTGCTCAGTATGGATACCGACTGGCAACGGGTCAGCGACGCCGAAGGCATCTACGGTCGGACCGACCGTGCCGAAGGCATTTATCGGGGCGTCGATCGCGATTCGGGCGAGGTCAAGTGGACCGCGACGCCGGTGGACTTGATCTTCACCTCGAATTCCGAGCTGCGTGCGGTGGCCGAGGTCTACGCGTCCAGCGACGGCGGCGACAAGTTCGTCCAGGATTTCGTCGATGCATGGACCAAGGTCATGACCCTAGATCGGTTCGATCTCTGATCGGTAACCACCAGGCTGAAACGGATCGCCTGAATATCATGTGACCCGAAAAAAAGAACGGCGGCGTGTCTCACGCCGCCGTTTTTTTGGTTTTGGTCGAAACTGCGTCCTGTATCTGACCCGAATAGTTCATGAAACGAACGGACTGAAAAATGGCCAATTGAATGCTTGTCTGGAGTAAGATAGTAATTAATTGCTCACTAATTCCGTGATCAAACATGTCCAGCCGCCCCCGCTTGCCAGCCGAAGAACGTCGCGACCTCACCGTTCGAGCCGTCATTGATCTATGCGGTCAGCAGGATCCGGCCACGCTTACAACCGCCAAGATCGCCGAGCGCATGAATCTCACGCAAGGCGCCTTGTTCCGCCATTTCCGGAGCAAGGACGCGATCTGGGAGGCCGTCGCCGAGTGGGTGGCCCGCCGACTGATGAGGCGCCTGGACGCGGCAGTGGATCCTGCCGACGTGCCGCTGGACGCGCTGGAGCGAATGTTCATGGCCCACATCGCATTCATTGCTCGGCATCCGGGTGTACCGCGTCTGATGCTGGGACAGCTGCAGCATGAGCGAGCGACGCCGGCCCGGCGCGTGATCGACGCCATGCTGGTGCGCTATCGAGAACGCCTGATGACCATGTTGACGGATGCAGACAAGCGAGGCGACCTGGCCGACGATCTGGACCGCGAAGCGGCCGCCGTTGCATTCATCGGCGCCATTCAGGGACTGGTGGTGCAATCAATGATCGCCGGCGACGTAGAGCGAATTCGGGCGCTCGCGCCCCGCGTTTTTTCGCTTTATCGCCGCGGTATCGCCGCAACGAGAGGGCTGGTCGAATGAAAAATCCTTCTGGCGGCAAGCGTCGATTCATCTTGATTTGGGCAAGCCTGTTTGTAGGGGTCGTGATCGCGGCGTTACTGGTACTCAATCGGCAGACACCCACCCACGGTGACGAGCGGACGGCGGCGCGAGAACTGCGGGTCGTCGTGGCCGAGCGCGTTCCCTTTCGGTTCGAGGCACGCGGTCATGGCGTAAGCCGGGCGGCACAATACTGGCAAGCCACTGCCAACGTGCCGGGCCGCGTCGTGGAGCGTCATACGGATCTCGAAAGCGGCGCCATGGTGCGTGAAGGCGAGCTTCTGGTTGCGCTGGACCCCAGCCGATATCGATTGGCCATCGCCGAGGCCGAGGCGCAGGCCGCTTCGCTTTCGGCCGAGCTGGAGCGTCTTGACAAGGAAGAGCAGAACACTGCGCGCCTGCTTGAACTGGAGCGCGAACGTCTGGCCCTTTCGGAGCAGGAGTTGTCGCGGATAGAGCGCCTGGTCGAGCAGGGATCGATCTCGCAGTCACGCCGCGATCAGCAGGTGCGCGCGACCGTGGCGCAGCGCAAGGCCGTGGCCGTCCTGGAAAACGAACTCGCGCTGGTGCCGGCCCTGCGCAACCGCTTGCATGCCGAGTTGGACCGTGCCGAGACCCGATTGGGTCAGGCGGCCGAAGACCTGGCCGATACCCGCTTCGTGGCGCCGTATGATCTTCGGATCAATGAAGTCGACATCGAATTGCACCAGCAAGTCACCGCAGGGCAGAAGCTTTTTCGCGGCGACAGTATTGAGGCCGCCGAGATCGAGGCGCACATTCCCCTGCCGATGTTACGTCGTCTCATGGGCAGCGTCCTGCGCGCCGATGCAGCCGAATCGGAAGTCATGGACATCAGCGAGCGGCTGGATTTCACGGCCATAAAGGCTGAAGCGAGACTGGCCGAACTCGCCGAAATCCGCTGGCCGGCCCGGGTGACGCGGGTTGCCAGTGGACTGGATCCGAAAACCCGCAGCGTGCGCGTGGTCGTGACGGTGGACCGTCCATACGAAAACGTCTCGCCGCCGGCGCACCCGGCCCTGCAACCCGGAATGTACCTGCAGGTGCGGCTGAGCGCGCCGGCGCCCGAGAACCTGCTGGTGGTGCCGGCAGCCGCGGTGCATGACAACGAGCTTTATATCGCCACGCCCGACGACCGACTGGAACGCAGAGAGGTTTCGGTTGCATTCCGGCAGAGTGACCTGGCCGTGATCGGCGAAGGTCTGTCGCCGGGTGAACGGGTGATCGTCGACGACCCTGTGCCCGCGCTGGACGGTATGCCCATCCAGCCGAGTCGCGACGAGGCGATGGAGGAATGGATGCGGACCAGCGCCCGGGGCAGAAAGCAGTGATCCGCTGGTTTGCCGGTCATCCCACCGCGGCCAACCTGTTGCTGGTCGTGCTGCTGGCGATGGGTCTGTTTGCCGCGCCGTCGCTCAAGCGCGAGACCTTCCCGGACTACAGGCCGGTGGAAGTCAGCGTCGAAGTAATCTACCGTGGCGCCAGCGCCGACGACGTCGAGGACGCGATCTGCCGCCGCGTGCACGACGCGGTCAAAGGCATCGACTTTCTCGACGAGACGATCTGCGTGGCGCAGGACAACGTGGCCAGCGCCACGATCTCGATGCTGGCCGGCGGCGATCCGGTACGCTTTCTCAGCGATATCGACACCGAAGTCAACGCGATCGACGAATTCCCCGAGCGTGCCGAGGCGCCGGTTGTACGCGAGCTCCATCGAAACGACTTGGTCGCTGCAGTAGCCGTTGCCGGCGACATGCCGCTGGCCCAGCTGGAAGACTATGCATTTGCGCTCGAGCGCCGAGTCATGACGCTGCCCGGTGTGGCCTCGGTCGATATCCAGGGCGTGTCTCAACGCCAGTGGCAGGTCGAGGTTCCGCGCGAAGTCCTCGGGCAGCATGGGCTGTCCGCGCGCGAACTTGCCGCGCGCGTGAGGCGCCAGAATATCGACATGCCGCTGGGCACGCTGGAGACGGTGGAACGGGACTTTCAGCTGCGGTTCACCGACCAGCGCAGGACGCTGCGGGAACTCGAAGGTCTGGTCGTGATTTCCGACGGACAGGGCGGCGAGTTGACGTTGGGCGAAATCGCCACGCTGCGCCAGGTCGGCGAGCGGGAAGAGGAGAAGATCCGCTTCAACGGCGAACGCGCGGTGGTGCTCGAAGTCAACAAGACCCTGCGCGACGACTCGCTGCGGGTGATGGACGCACTGAAGGCGCTGGTCGAAAGCGAAAGCGAGCGTATCGGCGAAGGCCTGCGCATGAGCATCACTCAGGACATGACCACGATCGTTCGCGACCGACTGCAGATGCTGGTCGGCAATGGCTTCGTGGGCCTGGCACTGGTGATGCTGGTCATGAGTCTGTTCTTCCGTCCCCGGCTTGCCATGTGGGCGGTGCTTGGACTGCCCGTGGCCTTCATGGGTGCCTTTTTCGTGATGGGCGTGATGGGACTTTCGCTGAACATGATTACCCTGGTGGCATTGTTGATGGCCATCGGAATCGTCATGGATGATGCCGTGGTCATCACCGACAATATCGTCGCGCACGCCGACAGCCAGAATTCGGCCTTGCAGGCGGTGGTGACCGGCACCCGGCAGGTATTGCCCGGCGTGCTGTCGTCGTTTCTGACCACGGTTTCGGTATTCATTCCACTTTCGTTCCTGGCCGGCGAACTGGGCGCCGTGCTCGAGGTCTTGCCAGTGGTATTGATTGCAGCGCTGGCAGCCAGCCTGATCGAGGCATTCTGGATATTGCCGCACCATCTCAAGGACAGCATGAATCGCCTGGTCGAAGGGCGACAAAGCCGGTTTCGAAAAGCGTTCGAGCGCGGCTTCGAGAGTTTCCGCGAAGGCGTCGGCCGTGCTGCCGATGCGGCCATTCGCCGGCGTCATGCAACCCTGGGCGTGATTTTGCTGATTATGCTGGGTTCGGCCGGGTTCATCGCCGGCGGCCACATCGGCAGCGAGGCCATGCCGGATATTGACGGCGATGTTCTTGAGGCCCGTATTCTGATGCCGCAGGGCACGCCGCTGGACCGCACCGAGGCGGTGGCCGACCAGGTCGAGGCCGCGATGCTGCGACTGGACGAACGCCTGACCCCTGAACAGCCCGACCGGGAGAGCCTGGTGGAAGCGATCCAGGTTCGCTTCAATCACAACCGGAGCGCGCGCGAATCGGGTACGCACGTGGCGACCGTCATGGTCGATCTGTTGACAGCGGAATTGCGCACCGTCACGCTTGATCAGCTGACCGAGCGCTGGCGCGATGAGATCGGTGCAATCGCCGGCATCCACAGCCTGATCATCCAGGAACCGGGCTTCGGGCCGGCCGGCATTCCGGTGGAATTGCGTCTTCAGGGCGAGAATCTCGATGCGCTCAAGGCGGCCGCCCTGGAAGCAACGGCCCGGCTGAGCGGGTATACGGCCACCTACAACGTACTCGACGATCTTCGGCCCGGCAGGCCGCAACGCACGTTCTCGCTCGCCGCAGGCGCACTCGGCGCGGGACTTGGCGCCGAGGAGGTCGCCGGCCAGCTGCGCGCGGCGTGGCTGGGCGAGATCGCCGACACGCAGCGCATCGGCGACCGCGACGTTGAAATTCTGGTGCGCCAGCCCGAGGGCGACCGGGACAGCCTGGACGACCTGGTCGACCAGACTATCCTGCTGCCCGACGGCAGCCGCATGCCGCTGGGCGAGGCGGTGAACATCCGTGAGCAGCGCGATTGGGCACGCATTACCCACATCGATGGCCGGCGCACGGTGACCGTGGAAGCCAATGTGGATGCCCGACTGAGCAGCGGGCAGGCGATTGTCGATGACCTGCGCGGCAAGTGGCTGGATCAGTTCAAGGCCAGCCACCCCGAAGTGGACGTCGGTTTCGAAGGGCAGGTGGCCCGATCGGCCGAGACCGGCGGCACGATTGGTCGCGGCTTGCTGATCGGGCTGGTCGGCATTTTCGTGATCCTGTCGTTCCAGTTCCGAAGCTACGTCGAGCCGCTGATAGTGATGCTTTCGATTCCGCTGGCGTTCATCGGCGCGGTCTGGGGCCATGTATTGATGGGCTATTACCTGTCCATGCCGTCGCTGATCGGCGCGGCCGGACTGGCCGGCATCGTGGTCAACAACGCGATCCTGCTGATTCACTTCATCAAGGGCCACCGCGAGCGCGGGCTTTCGGCCGTCGAGGCGGCCGGGCAGGCCAGCCGCGATCGCCTGCGTGCGATCCTGATCTCTTCGTCCACTACCATTGCCGGACTGGCGCCGCTGTTGGCCGAGACCAGCACCCAGGCCGACGCGATCAAGCCGTTGGTCATCTCAGTGGTGTTCGGCCTGCTCAGCGCCACGGTACTGGTACTGTTGGTGATTCCGGCGCTTTATGTGCTGTTCGATGACTGGGGGCTTGCGCGTACCAGTGAAGGCTCCGGAGAGGTCGCTTAGCGCGACCGCGAAAGGGTTCCCGTGTCGTATCAGGCGCGGCCTGTCGCTGCATCCCTGACGCGCTAAAATATGCATGTCAATTACTTTTCCACCGGGTAGTCGCAATGGAAAAGACGTCGAATTTCACCATCAAGGCTTGGGAGTGCGTCGGCTGCGGCCGCGTCGAGGCCCCGCAGCCCTGCCTTGGAATCTGCCAGGACCGCGCGATCGAACTGGTGCCGGAAGAGGCTTATCGATGGGTCAGGGACGAGTGCGACCGATTGCGCGAGGACAACGCCGCGCTTCGCGAACTGGTGTTGCGACTGGCGAATACCAATCCACGCGACGAGCAGTGGGAAGCGGGATACAAAGCGTTACAGGCCCGTGCCCGGGATCTGCTCGAGTCGTTTGAAAACTAGGGCGTCTGAGCGATCAATTTCAATCGCAATTCTGAACCGGAAATAGGGAATCTATCGGGAACCTGAATCCGGCCGTCAGTCCGGTACCCGGCAAATGCGCACGATGACGCCGTGGCGAACATATATCTGTATCGTGCGGTTGCGCTTGTAGAAATCGTAGCGATAACCGGCTGCACCTCCGAAGCGGGTCTCAAGCTGCACCTCGCGGTCAGGCTCCTTCTCGATAACGGCGCGTTCGGAGTCTCCGACCTTGAGCAGCTCGGTGCCGAACCGTTCGGTGGAATAGCATTCAAGGGTCTGGGCATTTGCCAGGGTGGAAGCCAGTATCAAGGCCGTGCAGGCGAGGTAGCGCATCGTGATCTCCAGTCGGGGCCCAATTTGCGTTTCCAGAGTAGCAATCCTGAACGGTAGATGGTGAATCCAGGCTGAACGCCCCGGCGCTGGCCCTGCAGATCTGTTCGAGGCCTGGAACCCCGCCGGATTTTGCGCGCGATACGCGCCCCTGACGCGCGGGTGCTTTCCGGCGATACTCGTCCACTGGTTCGACATTCTGGTTCTGATTTGCCGCGCTTTAAGTCGATTCTGTTCCTGGCCGCGTGCGCTGCCTGTCTCTGGCCGGGCATCGATGCACCCATTGCGCTGGCCGCCGGCATCGCCTTCGCGCTGATGTTGGGAAACCCGTTTGCCGTCCAGGTCCGCAATTTTTCCGGGCTGCTGCTCAAGATCTGCGTGGTGGGGCTGGGCTTCGGTTTGCCGCTGGCCACCGTGGTTTCGGCGGGGACTACCGGCTTGTGGGTCACGGGCGCCGGCGTTCTGGTAATTCTCTTTTCGGGATATTTATTGGCGCGCATTTTTGCGTTGGACAGCCAATGCGGCAGTCTGATTTCGGCCGGCACCGCGATCTGCGGCGGCAGCGCGATAGCGGCTGTCGCCCCGGTGATCGGTGCGCGCGCCGAGGCCATCTCTATGTCCATGGCCTGCGTATTCATTCTCAATGCGCTGGCCTTGTATCTGTTTCCCTGGGTGGGCGGATTGCTAGAGCTGACTCAGTCGCAATTCGCCACCTGGGCCGCGATCGCGATCCACGACACCAGTTCGGTCGTCGGCGCGGCGGCGACCTTTGGTGACCAGGCGCTGGCCGAGGCCACAGTGCTCAAGCTGGCGAGGGCGCTATGGATTGTCCCCCTGGTCATCGGCTTTCTTGTCTTCGCGCGCCGTGACGAGGGAGGGGCCGGTCGGATCACGTGGCCATTGTTCGTCGCGCTGTTCGTGCTGGCCGCAGGAGCGCGCACTGCATTGCCAGGGCTGGAAACAGCGTTCGACACGCTCGCAGGCGCGTCGCGCCGCGGCCTGGTGCTTGTGCTGTTCCTGATCGGCAGCGGCCTGGGCAGGCCGATGCTGCGTTCGCTGGGCTGGCGTCCGATGGCATTTGCGGCGCTGTTATGGTTGCTGGTGTCTTCGGCGACCCTTGCCCTTGTGGTAAACCGCCTGCTGCCGACGGTGTGAAGGGGGACAACCTATACCCGGCTGGCGGCTGACGCGGGTCAGGCCGATTTGAGCAACAGTTTCATCTTTGCCGAATCGCGTTTGCCCAGCAGGTCGGCCAGCGAATACTCACGCAACACGTCCAGGTATGCGCGTGTAGCGCGCGTCAGCATCGGAGGCAGTCGGCAAGCCGGGGTGATCACGCACTGGTTGTTCTCCCGGAAGCATTCCACCATCGCGAAATCCGGCTCCATCTCGGCTACGACATCGGCCAGGTTGATACGATCGGGTGCACGCGACAGCGTGAGACCTCCGCCGCTGCCGCGTGCCGACACTACAAAACCCTCGCTCGCAAGTTGCTGGACGACTTTCATCAGGTGGTTGCGTGAAATCCCGTAGTCTTCGGATATTTCCTGGATGGTGCAACGGCGATCGGGGTTCAGCCCGAGATAGATCAGGACGCGAATCGAAAAGTCAGTGTATTGGGTGAGTCTCACCTGGGAATCCTCGTAAATCAGCCAGGCTGGCCATCGACGCGCGGGCGCAGCAGTTTCGGGAAGAATAACAAACCGAATATCGCGAACGCGACAATCCAGGCAAGGCCGGCCAGAGTCAGGGCGTAAGCGTGGTCGAACCAGCCGATGGCGTTACCGGTTCGCGCGACCGCCGCGATAGTCACAAGCACGAACATGCTCCATCCGCCCGTCGGCAAGTGCAGCTCGCGGCCGGTATGACCGAGAGTCGCGCGCGCCATCACGCCGAGTATCAGCGTGCCCGCCGCGCCGACGCCAACCGCATGTACCCAGGCGTTCGGGGGAATTGCAGGCGCTAGCCCGGCGATGCCGCGCAGAAACAGCGAAATCACGATCCAGGCATACCCAAGATGCAGCACCCAGACCAGCGGATCGCGCCAGGCCCGCCAGCCCTGCCATTCGACCAGGCGCGCCAGGTTGGCCAGGGCGGCGACCAGTGCGATGGTGCCGACCACTTGGCGTGGGGCTTCGACAAGCGTGGCTATTGCGAGTCCGATGACCAGGGACAATGCAGCAATGTCCAGCCAGGCGTGCACCTGCACGGCTTCGGCCTCGAGGCCTCGTCGGGCGAGCCAGTTCCGGGTAAATGCCGGGCCGATACGTCCGCCGATGATGATCATCAGGACCATCACGAGATCCAGCGCCAGAATGTTGGCGCGTTGAGATAAAGCGTCGAAACCCTGCATCAGGTTGGTTGCAAACAGTGCTGCAAGCACGGCAACGACCAGCAGGTTGCGCCGATTCCCCGTTTTCAGAATGGGCCAGCCCACGGCTACTGCCAGCGCCGGCAGAAACGCCAGGTCCACGGTTCGTGCAATCTGACTCGCGGTGCCGCCGGCGCCTGTATCGGTGATCCAGAAACCGAGCCTGCCGGCCAGCCACAGCAGCCAGAGCAATAACAGGAACGTGCCGTGCAACTGCCGCGTGCCGGTCCACTTCGGTACCGCCGTCAGCAGAAAACCGGCGATTGCGGCGGCGACCACTCCGTGAATCATTTCGTGGGCATGCCAGTTGTTGGGTTGCGACCCGGCCATCGTCCAGCCGAAAGTGAACACGCCGATCCAGGCGATCATCAGCACGATGGCGTACAGCGCGCACGAGGAGAAGAACGGCCGAAAGCCCGCGGCAAAGACAGTCTTGTATATTTTCATAGCTCCGATTCGGATGGCTGGGGGCGCGAAACCAGATACCCCGAAACCGTCGTGAACACGATGGCCAGTGCTATCAGGACGGGCGGCTGCGCACCAGCCAGCCAAAGTCCCAGCCAGCTTGCGCCCATCATGCAGCAGGCCAGCCACTTCGACCGGGCGGACACCGCACGCTGCGCCTGCCAGGCCTGCACGGAAGGGCCGAAGCGAGGATGGGTGAGAATTCTCTGGTGCCATTCCGGTGCGCCGCGCGCCGATGCCCACAGCGCGACCAGGAGGAAAGGCGTGGTCGGCAACAACGGCAGCAAAAGGCCCAATGCACCTGCGCCCAGCGCCGACACGGCCAGCACTCTGTAAAGAAGAACCGATGTGGGGTGGAGTTTCATGCTGGTTGCAATCATGCCAGACGACCTGGGAAACTTAAGGTGTAAATAAGATACATATTATGGCTGTTGGACACCAAGCTTGCAACCATGGTGTCCCGATCACTTCTGCAGGCCGCTTTCAAAGCGGCGTATCTTTGCTGCCGGGGTAACGACCAGAACAGGGCAAGACAGTCCACGTGAAGGCGCCAAGACGCCTCGATGGGACTTCGGCAAATCGCGCCCCCATATCCTGCATAATCCCAGGCTGCCCTTTTTTCCACCGAGGTTGCCATGCGCGCCATCCAGATTCATGAATTCGGCGATCCCGCCGCCATCAAGGTCCACCAGGTCGATGATGCCGGGCGGCCCGGCAAGGGACAGGTGCGTCTCGATGTCGCCGGCATCGGCGTCGGCTATTTCGACGGCCTGCTGATTCGAGGCGACTACCAGATCAGGCCCGATCTTCCGTTCATCCCCGGCAGTTCGCTGGCAGGGACCGTGGAATCGGTGGGCGAGGGCGTTGACTATCTCAAGCCGGGTATGCCGGTCGCGGCATTCGCCCTGCACGGCGGCATGGCTGAACGGGTCGTTCTGCCGGCGGCCTCGTGCGCGCCTCTGCCGTCCGGCATGAATCTGCAGGCCGCGGCCAACTTCTTCATTTCGTGGGCCACAAGCCTGTACGGATTGCGCGAGATCGGCGCCGTGAAGAATGGAGAAACCGTGCTGGTGCTGGGTGCGTCGGGCAGCACGGGGACGACGGCCATCGAATGCGCTAAGGCGCTCGGCGCGACGGTTGTCGCGGCGGCGTCCACCGATTCCAAGCGCGAGCACTGCCGCGACCACGGCGCCGATATCGTGGTCGACTATACGTCGCAGGACTGGCGCGACGAGGTCAAGGCGGCGACCGGCGGCAAGGGCGTCGATGCGGTCTACGACCCGGTGGGCGGGTCGCTGGCCGAGTCCGCGCTTCGGCTGCTGGCGCCCGGCGGCCGCTACCTGGTGGTCGGCTTCGTCACCGGCATCGCGAAGATTCCGCTTAATCTGCCGCTGCTCAAGCGCTGCTCCATCCACGGTGTCAACTGGGGCGGGTCGGTCATGGCCGATTCTTCAGTCGTGCCGCCGGTGATCCGAACGCTGGTGGAGTGGACGCTGGCCGGAAAGATCGATCCGACGCCGACCAGCGTGTATCCGCTGGAGCAGGCCGGCGAAGCGTTCGCTGCATTGTTCGACCGAAAATCGCTCGGCGGTATCGTGATCACGCCTTGAACCGACCCGCGGCGTCTTAACTGACGCCGCGGGTCGCCGTTCACGGAAACAGAAACTGCGGTATGCGATTCTGAGTTGATAATGCGTTGGTAAACACTGCAGCCAGTGGTGGATCAGCGCAACCTTTTATCCCGAATTTCCAATTGACAAGAGCACATGGAGACCGTGTCATGAACAAGTCCATTCTCTGGTTGGCCGCGCTGGTCGTGCCGGCCATGTTCCAGGCCGCGCAGGCTCAGGAAGTCGATCGCCGCACTGCCAATTCCGGCAACGTCGTGCTCGAGGACGTGCCCGAAATTCCTGCCGATATCGGCCAGGCGCTGGAGCGCTACCAGAACGTCCGCTCGGCCGGACTTGCCGGCTGGAGCGCCGACGGCGAGGCTATTTATATCGAGACCCGATTTGCCGAGGTCAGCCAGCTTCACCGGGTCGATGAGCCGGGCGGCATGCGTCGGCAACTGACCTGGTTCGACGAGCCTGTCGGTCAGGTCGCCCGTCGCCCGGGTCACGAGACCATTGCGTTCACCATGGATGAAGGCGGCAGCGAGTTTGCGCAGATCTATCTGTTCGATCCGGCCGACGGCAGCCACCGGATGATCAGCGACGGCGAATCCCGCAACGGCGGCCTGCAGTGGTCCGACGACGGCCGTTTCCTGGCATTCCAGTCAACGCGCCGCAACGGACGGTCGAACGACGTCTGGATGTTCGATATGGAGCAGGGTGCTGAAGCGGAAATGGTGCTGGAAGCGCCCGACGGCAGCTGGTGGGGCCCGGTGGATTTCGCGCCGGACAACGGCAAGCTGCTGGTTGTGCAGTACATCAGCATCAACGATTCGCGCATCCATATTGTCGATCTCGACTCCGGCGACGTTGAGCGGGTCGCCGGCAGCGAAGAAAACCCGTCGCGAAATCTCCCATACGCGTTTTCGGCCGACGGCAGCGGAATCTTTCTAGGCACCGACGCGGACAGCGAATTCAACAAGCTGGCCTACCTTGAACTCGGCAGCGATGCCGGACCGGAGATCATCACGGACAAAATCGACTGGTCGGTCGACGGTCTGGCCCTCAACCATGCTCGCAACGCGGGCGTTTTCGCCACCAACGAGGGCGGCATTACACGTATGTACCGGTTCGACCCGGCAGAGCGCAGTTACAGCGCCATGGACCAGCTTCCGCAGGGTGTGATCGGCGGCGCCGAGTTCAGTCCGGACGACAGCCGGCTGGCCCTGGTTGTCAACAACGCCCGCTCGCCCAGCGACGTTCACGTGATGGACTGGGCAACCGGTGACCTGGTGCGCTGGACGTTCAGCGAAGTCGGCGGGCTCGACCCTGAAGGCTTCGTAATGCCGGAACTCATCGAGTACCCGACTTTCGACAAGGTCGGCGACGGGCAGCGAACGATCCCTGCATTCGTCTATCGCCCGCCAGGTCCCGGCCCGCATCCGGTGATCATTTCGATTCACGGCGGCCCCGAGAGCCAGGCGCGGCCGACCTTCAGTTCCACCTACCAGCTCTGGATCGATCGCCTGGGCGCCGCTGTAGTGGTGCCCAACGTTCGGGGCTCGTCAGGCTACGGCAAGACCTATCTGCAGCTGGACAACGGGTTCCGCCGCGAGGACTCGGTGCGCGATATCGGCGCGCTGCTGGACTGGATCGTCGAACAGCCCGGCCTCGACGAGGAACGTGTGGCGGTCTACGGCGGCAGCTACGGCGGCTATATGGTGCTGGCCAGCGCGGTTCACTACAGCGATCGTCTGCAGGCCGCAGTCGACATCGTCGGCATCAGCAATTTCGTGACCTTCCTGGAAAACACCCAGGACTACCGACGTGACCTCAGGCGGGTGGAATACGGCGACGAGCGCGATCCCGAAATGCGGGCGCACCTGCAGAAGATCAGCCCGCTGAACAACGTGCGCGAGATCGACGTACCGATGTTCGTCATGCAGGGTCAGAACGACCCGAGGGTGCCGGTCACCGAGGCCGAGCAGATGGTGCTGGCGCTCAGGAAACAGGGCAATCCCGTTTGGTACATGAATGCACTGAACGAAGGGCACGGCTATCGAAAGAAGGAAAACCGCGACCTGTTCAGCGAAGCCACGATCCTGTTTCTGGAGACCTATTTGCTGAGGTGACCCCCCAGACTTGAACGATTCGACAAGCGGGTGCTGGTGAAATCGCCAGCACCCGCTTCCAACGATCAGCCTTTCCCGCTCATCAGCGATTTGAGTGTATCTATGGGTACCGGGAACACGATCGTGGAGTTCTTTTCCCCGGCAATATCCGAAAGCGTCTGTAAGTATCGCAACTGGATGGCGTTGGGGCTTTCGGCCAGCTTTTCGGCCGCCTCGACCAGTTTCTGTGCGGCCTGCTGCTCGCCTTCGGCATGAATCACCTTGGCGCGTCGCTGCCGCTCGGCCTCGGCCTGCTTGGCAATCGACCGGATCATCGACTCGTCCAGATCGACGTGCTTGATCTCTACGTTGTTCACCTTCACACCCCAGGCGTCGGTCTGGCGGTCGAGAATCTCCTGGATGTCTTCGTTGAGCTTGTCGCGTTCGGCCAGCATCTCGTCGAGCTCGTGCTTGCCCAGCACCGATCGAAGCGTGGTCTGCGCCAGCTGGTTGGTTGCGTCCATGAACCGTTCGACGTTGATCGTGGCCTTTTCCGGATCGACGACCCGGTAGTACACGACCGCATTCACCTTGACCGAAACGTTGTCGTAGGAAATCACGTCCTGGGTGGGCACGTCCATGACGATCACGCGCAGATCGACGCGCACCATCTGCTGAATGAACGGGATCACGATGATCAGTCCCGGTCCCTTGACCTTGTCGAAGCGGCCCAGCGTGAAGATGACGCCGCGCTCGTATTCGCGCAGGATCTTGATGGTGTTGGCCAGCAACAGCACCAGCACAACGACAATAGTGGTGACAAAATAAAGAAAGTCGACGTTCATTGCGGAACTCCTTTTTCGGTGTTCGAATCTATCTGGCGGATTCGGAGTTGTCGATCGGCTCGACATCCAGCACGAATCCCTGTTCTTCCATATCGATGATTCTGACCTTGTCGCCGGGCGCGATGGGCTGGCTTGATCTTGCGCGCCAGTCCTCTCCCTGCAGATGTACGCGGCCCTCTCCGTTGCTGAAGTCCGAGATGGCCTCGGCTTGCTGGCCCGTAAGTGCTTCGCGCCCGCCCATCCTGGGTTTGCGCATGGAGCGCGCAGCCAGCCAGATGATGGCGCCGAAGATCAGGGCAGAACCGAAGCCCATGCCGGCGATCAGCCCGGTATTCATTTCCAGCCCCGGCACGCCTGAATCGAACAGGATGACAGAGCCGAACATCACCGCGATCACGCCGCCAATGCCCAGGATCCCGAAAGAGGGCACGAACAACTCGACCGCGATCAGCGCCAGACCCAGTGCCATAAGTGCGAGTCCTGCGTAGTTGACCGGCAGGATCTGGAATGCGTACAAGGCCAGCAGCAGACAGATGCCGCCGATAACGCCGGGCACCAGGGCGCCGGGATTGTAGCCTTCGAGAATCAGGCCGTAAATGCCGACCATCAGAAGGATGTAGGCGAGCGTCGGATTGGTGATGATGGCCAGAAGCTCGGTGCGCCAATCGGCCTCGATTTCAATTGTTTCGAGATCTGCAGTGGCGAGCATTCGGGTGCCCTCGTCCATGCGCACTTCGCGCCCGTCGATGGCCGCCAGCAGGTCCGGCAGATGCTCGGCAACTACGTCGATGACATTGCGCTCCAGCGCTTCGGCCGCGGTCAGGCTGACCGCCTCGCGCACGGCGCGCTCGGCCCATTCGGCGTTTCGGCCATGGCGGTTGGCCAGGCCCTTGATGTAGGCCACGGCGTCGTTGACGGCCTTGCGGGTCGAGGCATCGCCGGCGAGGGGTTCTGACGGTTCCGCGGCTTCATCCGTCGCCGTGCCTTGCTCTGCATCCGGCGCTTCCGGCGACGATGTAGATGAATCGGGCTCGCCGCTGCCGGCTTCGCCTTCGAGTGCTTCCCGGGCCCGCTCGATCGGCGTGGCCGGCGGCCCGTCGCCGCCCGAGCCCCCGCCGATCTGCACAGGCGTCGCCGCGCCCAGGTTGGTGGACGGCGCCATCGCGGCGATGTGGCTTGCGTAGAGCATGTAAGTGCCGGCACTGGCCGCACGCGATCCGGGCGGCGCGACCCAGGTGGCCACCGGCACGCTGGACGCCAGGATCTTGCGGATGATGTCGCGCATGGACGCGTCCAGTCCGCCGGGCGTGTTGAGCCTCAGTACCACAAGCTCGGCCTGCTCCGACTCGGCCTGCTCGATGCCGCGGACGATGTAGTCGCGGGTGGCCGGCCCGATTGCATCGTCGACGGTCAGCACGTAGGCCTTGCCGGCGCCTGAGCTCGCCTGTGCCGTTGCATTTGCGGCCAGTACGGCCAAGAACGCGCACAGGAATATTGCAGTTAGGCGCCGCAACGTGGTTTTTTGCAAACCGGTCATGTCATCTCCATCGCTCGGATCGGTCCGTCAATCGATCCGTGAACTTCCCTCGAGATCATAATCGATCGTCGTGACCACGCGGACAAGCTTGATGTGCGGCGAACTCGGATCGCGCTCGGTTATCGTGAAATAACCCTGGCGAGCGGTCCGGATCGCGCCGACCCGGCTGCCGGAATCCTCGGCGAACTGGCTGGCCGCGCGGCGCGCGTCGGCCGTTGCGTCGGCGATCATGCCCGGTTTGATTTGATCCAGCGAGGTAAACAGGAATTCGGCGGCTGAGCCCCAGTTGGGCGTCAGCGGAACGCCCTGGCTGATCAGTTCGGCTGCGTCGCCCATCGCCGAGCGCGCCGATTCGACCTGCGCCGTGCGCAGCGTCAGTGTGCGTTCGGCGACGTAGCGTTCGGCCGGGCGCTGATTGTCATAGCTGTTGAGCCAGCGGTCGGTCACGCGCGGCGGGCTGCGCGTGATTTCCGCGTCCGAAAAACCGTTGAGCTTCAGAAACGCGATCACGGATTCATCGGCACGATCGAGGGCGCGGCGCAACTCTTCGAGATTGGCGCCGGTCAGACTGTAGCCGATAGGCCAGATCGCCAGGTCGGCGGCGACCTCGCGTTCAGCCAGGCCCTTGACTTCGACGTAGCGGTCCGGCGCACCGAACTCGCCGATCGCATAGCTCAGGAGAACACTGGCGATCACCAGCGCGATCGCGATCGGCCAGGCACCGTAACGATCAGGAGAGGTTGCCATGTCAGTTTCCGGTTCGCGCATGCCTACAGCCTACACCGGATTGGGATGTATTCGTCGCGCTGATGAGGGCATCTTGACCAGGTGCGGCGGCTTCCGAAGTTAGAAGTTAGAAGTCAAATTTGAAACTGAAAGCCGCCCGCTACGGGACAGCGGTGAACAAGGCGGGCTTGGCCGGGTAAACTCGAACCCCACCCACGACGGTATGGAATCAATGTGCCTGATCGCATTCCGCTGGCAGCCCGGTGCCGAACGGCCGCTGGTCATGGCCGCCAATCGTGACGAATTCCATGGCCGGCCAACACGGTCGCTGGGCTGGTGGGATTGGCCCGCAGGGCCGTTGGCTGGTCGCGATGAGCAGGCCGGCGGCACCTGGATGGCGGTCGGGCGCCGCGGTCGATTCGCTGCGGTTACCAATTTTCGCGATCCCGAGGCGGCATCCGGCACTCGTTCGCGCGGCGAACTCCCGCTGGCATGGCTGGAATGGAACGGCGCCACCCGCGAGTTTGCGCAAAAAACATACGCGGAGAAAGCCCAATGGGGGCCGTTCAACCTGGTCCTCGGTGATGCCGAAGAATTGTGGGTCGTCGGAACCCACGCCGAACCATTGCCGGTGACGCCCGGCGTGCACGCGCTGTCGAATCATCTGCTCGATACTCCCTGGCCGAAATCCATTCGCGCAGTGCGGCGCATGGAGCACTGGCTCGAAGTCGGGGCGGGCGACGTTGATGGCTTGCTCGACCTGCTCGACGACCGCCAGCCGGCCGACGATCACGAACTGCCCGATACCGGCGTCGGCCGCGAGCTCGAGTCAATGCTCTCGTCGCCGTTCATCGTCAGCGATCGTTACGGGACCCGCTCGTCCAGCGCATTGCTGCTGGGCTCCACCATCACCATGGCAGAGCGCACCTTCGGCGTCCGCGGCGAGACCACCGGCGAGCGCGTGTTCAGCTGGAAACGACACGCCTGACGCCGCAAACGCGGTGCCTGGTTTCACCGCAGCAGAGGAAACGAAAAAGCCCCGCCATAAGACGGGGCTTTTTCCCAATCGGATCCGCTATAAAGCGGTTTCGATCAGATCGGCGTGACGTTCGCAGCCTGTGGACCCTTGGGGCCATTCTGCAGTTCGAACTCTACCTTCTGGCCTTCGGCGAGCGACTTGAAGCCCGAACCCTGGATCGCGCTGAAATGCACGAAGACATCCGAGCCGCCATCGTCCTGAGAAATAAAGCCAAAGCCTTTGGCGTCGTTAAACCACTTCACGGTACCTGTAACCATTTTCTTTACTACCTTTAAATTTAAACAAGAGTTATCAAAAGCTGACGTCCGGCCGGTAAGCCGGGTAATGCATGGCCGGCGAATTTTCTGGAGGCATCTTCTTCGAGAGATCTGCTACCAAACGTCCACTGCCCTGCTACGCAGCGCTTCCGACTATACGCGCTTTCGCACACGAATGCGAGCCCCTGATTTATGAATTTTGCGCGACAACCCTAGCGACGGTATGGCCCGTCGTTATTCAACCAGAGGTTCCCGGTTCGCTGTGCGATACTTCGCGGCGCCACCAACTGGAACCGTTGAACCGGAAGTGAAACTGTTTTTCTCCAGCCTGGCTCGTGCCGTTCATCTGTGGATTGCGACGTTCGCCTCACCGTGGACCGAAGGCCGGTCGCTGTCGGGTGCGCTGCTGGTGATACTGGTCTGGCCTTTTTTCTGCGTCCTGCAGCTGCTGCACTGGATCGGATTTGCTCTGGACGAGATCTTTTTTCGCGGGTGGCGCAGGGTCGAGGTACATCGGCCGTTGTTCGTGCTCGGACCGCCGCGGTCGGGCACGACCCATCTGCATCATGTGTTGTCCATGGACGATCGGACCACGACGTTTCGGACCTGGGAATGCCTGTTCGGGTTGTCGGTGACCGGTCGAATGCTGTTGCTCGGCCTGGGGCACGCCGACCGCCTGATCGGGCGCCCGTTCGGCCGCGTCGGCGGCTGGCTGGGCAGGCGTTTTCTGGCCGGCATGGACGATGTGCATCCATTCGCCATGGATGCGCCGGAAGAGGATTTTCTTGCGCTGATGCCAATCATGCAGTGTTTTGTCCTGGTGGTGGTTTTTCCGCGAGCCGACTGGCTCTGGCGCACCGCTCGCCTGGATACCGATGCCGACGATGCACGACGACGGCGCGTGATGCGGTTTTACCGGGCCTGCGTGCAAAAGCACGTTTACGTGTTCGGGGCCGAGAAGCGGTTTCTGTCGAAGAACGCCTCGTTCTCGGGCATGGCCGAATCACTGCTGGATGTCTTTCCGGACGCACGCATCGTGTCGACCACGCGCGATCCGAAAAAGACCGTACCGTCGCAACTCAGCGCGATCAGGCCGGGTCTGGCCGCGGTGGGCTTCGATCGGATCAGTCCGGCGCTGCGCGACCGTTTCGTCGAGCAGCTGGCGTTCTATTATCTGCACCTGGAGGCCGTCGCACGAGCCCGACCCGACCGAATCGCGGTCATCGACAACGACGAGTTGCGCGACAACCTGGAGGCTGTCGTTCGGGCGTCCTTTGCCGCGCTGGGACTGGACGTATCGCCGCAGTTCGACGAAGCGCTGGCCGAAGCCGGTAGGCGATCGCGCGGGTTCAGCTCGAAGCACGCCTACACGCTGGCGGAATACGGGTTGTCCGAATCAATGATCGAAAAGCGTTTCGATGCCGTTTACCGCAATCGGACGTTCGGCCGAAACCGGGTTGCCGCCACTGATGTCTGAGGCCGCCAACCGTCCCGCAGGCCAGCCGATACGCGTCGCGTTCGTTTCCGATTCGATGCCCGAGCGAAACGGCGTCGGCGCTTACTACGCCGACCTGATCGCCCAGCTCGACGGCAATGGGTTCGCGCCGACCTTCGTCTGTCCCGGCGGGGCGGCCAGCGGCGGATTCCATTTTCCGCTGCCGGGCGACTCGACCCAGCAGGTGTTCGTGCCGTCGCCGCGCGAATTCAAACGAATCATGAAGCGGCTGGAACCGCAGGTCGTCGTGGTCGCCACGCCCGGTCCGTACGGCATGCTCGGCGTGCGCTGGGCACGCAAGCTGGGCGTCCGGCTGATCGTTGGCTTCCACACCGACTATGCCGGCGTGACCGACCTATATCAGCGCTCGGTGCTGCGGGTATTCAGCCGCGGCTATTTCCGCATCGTCGACCGGCTGATGTTCAGGTACGCAGACTACGTGCTGGCCAATTCGGCGCAGATGATCGAGCAGGCCGAATCAATGGGCGCGCGAAAGGTCAGCCGGATCGGCACGCTGTTGCCCAGGTCGGTGCTCGAGACGTCGCAGGTGCCGCCGAGGGCAACGTTCCGGCAGATTCTGTTCGCCGGACGGCTGGCGATGGAGAAGCGCCTGCATGAGGTGCTTGAAGCGGCCGAGCGACTACCGGCGCTCCGGTTCGTGATCGCCGGCGACGGGCCGCTGAGGGCGCAGGTCGAGGCCGCCGCCGGCAGGCTGGAGAATCTCGATTACCTCGGCTGGCTGACGCGCCCGGCGCTGTTGCAGCAAATGGATGCCTCCGACGCGCTGGTGCTGCCGTCGGAGCTCGAATCGTTCGGCAACGTCGCGCTGGAGGCCATGGGGCGCGGACGGATTGCGGTGGTGACCGATACTTGCGGCATCGTCAACTGGCCCAGCCTGGCCGGCCATCTGGTCGTGTTCGCGCTCGAAACCCCATTGTGGCAAGTGCTGGACGACATTGCCCAATGGCCGGATCAGCGCCGAATCGCGCTTTCCGAGGGGGCCAGCCGGGCCGCCCGCGATCTGAACCGCGACAGCCTGTCCCAATGGCGTCAGTTGCTCGAACCCGAGTCATGAAACTGCTGGTCTCCATTCACGACGTCATGCCGACGACGCTGGATCGGGTCGAGCGCATTTTCGACCGCCTGGTCGCCGCCCGGCTGCTGCCGGTCATGCTGCTAGTGGTTCCGGGCGTCGGCTGGCGCCGCGAGGATCTGGATCGCCTGGGCGCGATGCTGGACGCCGGCGCGCAGCCGGCCGGGCACGGCTGGCGCCACGAGGTGCGCCATGTCCGGGGTTTGAAGCACAGGCTGCACAGCGCGCTGATTTCGCGCAGGGCCGCGGAACACCTGGCGCTTTCGCGAAACGAAATCCTGCGCCTGATGCTCAGCAACCATCGCTGGTTCCGTGATCACGGGCTGCCCGAGCCGGGGCTTTACGTGCCGCCCGCCTGGGCGATGGGCGCGGTGCCGCGGAATCTGCTCGATCGCCTGCCGTTCGACCAGTTCGAAACACTGGCCGGCGTTTATGATGCCCGCAGCCGGCGCTTCCTCAGGCTGCCGCTGGCCGGTTTCGAGGCCGATACGACGTTCCGGGCCGTAACGGTGCGCAGCTTCAATCGCCTCAATCGCAGCGTGGCGCAAGCCAGCGGACGCCCCCTGCGGCTGGGCATACACCCGGATGATTTCGAGCTGAAGCTGGCCGACGAACTCGAGACGATGCTTGAAGCCGGCGGAGAGTCGCTCGGTTATTCGTCGCTGGGCGTTCCAAGCGCGGCCTGAAGCCAGCGATGCAGCCGGGCAGCGTCGTCGGCGGCCAAACCGCCCGCGCGTGCGAGCGCGTCGATCAGTTCGGCGTCGGCGGGGGCGCGTTTATCATCCAGGTAGCCGCCGGCGGCGAGAAACGATTCGAGTTGATCGGTCTTGTCGCTCCTGAACCGGGAAACGCGGCCGTCGCGCAGCGCGTCGATCAACGCACGCGCATCGCCGCCAAGCACCTGATTCAGGCGCGCGACCGGTTCGATAAAGGTCTCGGAAATGGCGTCCGATTCGTCGAGGGTGCGCGGGCTGACCGGCGCGACATGTCCGCGCTTCCAGCGCCCCAGCCAGGCGCGCGCGGCGGCGACGCGCAGGTCCAGCGCGTGCGCGGCTTCATCTTCGATCGGCAAATCCAGCGCCAGTTCGCGGGCGTGCTCGAACTGACCCAGCGTGATGATGCCGAACCTTCTAAGCGCGTTGAGCGCGTCCAGCCGGTCGCGCAGCAGGTGGAAAAGCTGGATCGACCCCGCGTCCCGCCATGGGTCGAGCGCGACCACGCCGGCCTGGGTCGCCCACTGGTCGGGATCCAGCTTCGCGTCCGGGCACTGCGGCGAGGCCGGGAGTTCGAAGCCGAAAGACGTCTCGGCGACCGGCGCAAGCTCTATGATCTCCGGTGTCGGCTGGCCGGCAAAGCGCTGCCAGGCCTGGGCGTCGGCGGGCTGAGACGAAAGATAGATCACCTGGCGTCCGCCGGCGACGATTTCCTGCACGGCTTCCACCACCGCGCGGTAGCGCTCCGGGTCGGTCGTGGCCAGCACTTCGTCCAGGAATACCGGCAGGCCGGACCCTTCGCTTTCGGTTTCCTCTATCCATGCCAGGCGCAGCGCCAGCAGAAGCTGGATACGGGTGGCCGTGGAAAGCTCACCGATACTGCGTTGCTCGCCCATGGCCTGGTCGAACGCACCGAAGCGCCCGTCGTCGAAAGTCAGCTCGAAACGCGTGCGGGTCATACGGCCGAACAGTTTTCGGGCCCGGGTGAACAGCGCGGGCTGGTGCGCCTGGCTGTAGCCGGAGCGGCCGCGTTCGATAAGCAACTGCGCAGCTTCGGCGTCGCAGTGCGCCTCCATCGCCGACTCGAGTTGGTTGCGAAGACGCTCGCGCTCGGCGTTGAGACGCTCCAGCTCGCGCTGTTCCAGCGCCGATTTACGTTCATTCTCTATGGTGGCGATTTGCTCGGCCAATTCGTCGCGCTTCCGGGCCGAACTCGTCAGGCGTTCACCAAGCTGGATCAGCGCGGCCTCGTCGCGCGCCCGCGCCATGTCAAGTAGATCCTGGTCTTCGCCTAGCGCCTCAAGCGCCACCCGTCGTCCGTGCTCGAGGCCGCGCAATTCATCGCGGAGCCGTCGCCATTCGTCGAGCTTGCGCAGACGTTCGCGCAATCCGTTTCGGTCGTCGTCGGCCAGTCGCGCGGCCTCGAACAGCGCGCGGCGCTCGGCCGAGAGCGATTCGATCTCGTCTTGCAGTTCGGCCAACCGGTCGTCGGCTGACCGCACCGCTTCGCGGTCGCTGCGCGCCTGCATGATGTCGGGATTGAGTCGATTTAAAAGACTGCCGAGCGCTTCGGCATCCAGGGGGGCCGGCGCCGGCCGCGATGCCGCTGTGAACGCGTCGCGTATCCGATCGACCAGCGTGCCGCGACGGCGTTCGAGATCCGAGATCGCGTTACGCACTCGCCCCAGGCGGTCTGCGACGTCGTTGAGTTCGGTTACCGCGTTCAGCTTCAGGCGGCCGCTGACGTCCAGCAGGTCGGCGGTGCGCACTTGCAGTCGGTCGGCCGCCATTTCGAGCTGGCGTTGCTCGGATGTGAGCCTCGCGCGGGCGCGCTCGAGTTCCGCATCGAGTTCTTCGGTGCGCTCGGTTTCGCTCTTGTCTCTCAGGCGCTCGGCCAGTCGCGCTTCGAGCTGGCGCAGTCGGTGCGTCACTTCGGCGCGCCGCCACTGCGCCGGCGGTTCCAGTGCGCCGGCTTCGAACCGCTTGCGGTGCTGCGACATTCGCCATGTGCGGCCTGTCAGCACTGCAAGGTGGCTCAACGGTATCAGCGCCGAGGCAGCCGCTATCGCTGCGATGAACGGTAGAGCGAGTTCGAACCAGGCCCAGCCGGCGGCGCCCGATGCGGCCGCGAACATTACACCCCAGCCGGTCCAGCCGGTCCAGCCGGTCGGTGGGCATGCCAGCCAGTTGCGCAGCGCGGCGATGCCGGAATCCAGGTCGGCGAGTTCCTCGGGATCGGGTTGGTATCGGCCGCGCCAGCTTGTTTCCCGGTCCAGCGCATCGACTTCGGCTTGGGTGCCGCGGACGCGCTCGGCGAGCTTTTCCAGCCCGTCAAGCGCCTCCCGCGTGAGCGTGCTTTCGGCACCCGGGTCGACATGTCCGGCTCGTCGCGCAGCGGTCTCTCGGGCGCGCTCCAGGTCCCGGCGCTGCTGCTGAAGATCGGCAAGCTCGCGTTCCTGTGCTTGAAGCTGCTGGCGCTGTTCGCCGAGATCGGTGGCGAAGGCTTCCAGTGCGCCGATTTCCCTGATGCCGCTGTCGGCCAGGGATTGCTCGGCCTCGGTCCGCTTGCGGCGCGTTTGCTCCCGGCGCTGGCGGCGTTGTACCAGTTCGTCGTCCAGCCGCTGAAGGCGCTCGCCTTCACCGCCGTCGAGTCGGTCCATGTCGCGTGAAAACTGCGCCAGGGATTGGTGTATTGCGGCCAATTGATGCTCGAGTCCGAGCAACTCCAGGGCACGTTGCTGGGCCTGCAGGCGGCGCTGGGCTTCGATACTTTCGCGGCGCTGTTCTCGAAGCGACTCGAGACCGTCGATTTCTCGGGCGAGTTCGGCATGGCGCGACTCCAGCGCCTGCAGCTGACGCACTGCCTGCTCGTACTGGCGCGCAAGCTTTTGCGGGCGGCCGGGTCGTTCAAAGGGCGTCGCGCGGGCCAGCGCGTCGAGGTCATAGCCTCCGGCCATGACCTGCCTGAGCGTGTCCGAGAACTGCTTCTCGGTCGCGCCGGCGCCTTCGAGTTCCTCGGCCCTGATGAGGTAGGCGGCAAGTCCGTCGGCATCGGGCCACGGCGGACGCTCGGCTTCGGCCCCGTCCACCTGCCAGGTGCGCGACTGGCCGAGAGCGGTGCCCTTGATGCGGTGAATGCCGTCGGTGAATTCGGCGGTAATGTCTACCGGTTGGGCGTCGGGGCGTCGTTGCAACAGGATCGCAAGCGCGCGGATCAAGCTGGTCTTGCCCGAAGCGTTCGGTCCCACGACCACGGTGACCCGCTCATCCGCGGGCACAAGTTCCAGCCGGCCTTCGATGCCGGGCAGGCGGGCGATGACGAGACGCGAAAGCTTCATCGTCTTGTTTCCAGCAGCCTGGCCAGCACCGCCCGGCCGACCCGAAGCAGCCGCTCGCCGGCCTGCTCGGCGGAAATCTCGGTTGCGACGGGCTGCAATTCCGGAATTACCGCGGCGGCCTGCATGCGTGATCGCGCATCCGCGATCAGCCGTCGCCGATCCTCGCAATCCGGGCCTGCGAGCAGCAGCAGATCGCGCGCGATCACGCCGGCCGGGTCGGGCTGCCCGGCGAGCGCTTCGAGGTCCAGCGGAACGCTGATCGCGCTCTCGATCTTGTCGATGAAGACCTGGCAGCCGGATTCCTCGAACACCGGCTGTTGCTCAAGAGTTCTGCGAGCTGCTTCGGCGATCTCCCGAGCTGCCGGGTGGAGGCCGGTCAGCCGGAACCTCAGACCCAGCGCGTCGGGCAGGGCGTCGCAATCGATGCGTTGGACGATCCGTTGCTTGCCTGCGGCCAGCATGGCGCCATCGAGGTCGCCGGCCTGTTCGAGGGTACTTACCTCCAGGTCCAGTGCATCGTAGGCCAGCGGGGCCAGCGCCAGCTGGCGGGCGGTCACTGCCTGATGCTCCACTTCTATCAACCATGGTCCTCGGGCGCCGGTTTCGCTGGCCCGCAGCGCACTGACGGAACCCAGGTAGCCACCCGTATCGACGACATGACGCCGGTCCTGGGGGGCCGTCCCGCCCGGACCGTCCAGCAAATCTGCCATGAGGTCGGGCTGGTGTACGTGGCCCAGCAGCCAGGCATCGACTTCGGCGGCTTCCAGTTCGGCCGAGCGCACCGGCGCATAGGCGCTGTCGGTCTGGTCGCGGTCGCAGTGCAGGAGGCCGAGGCTGGGCCGGGTCGGCTGATGCCGGGGAAATGTCTCCAGCGGCGAGCGGGTCACGCGGCGTCCTGGAAAAGACCAGCCGATGACGCTGCCCGCGCTCAGCTCGATACTTTCCCATTCTCCGCCGCGCCCCAAGAGTTCCAGGCCCGGCAGTGCATCTGCCAGGCGCGGCAGCACCTCGGTATCGTGATTGCCGGCCACCGCGATCACCCGGATATCGTGTTCGAGCAGGCTCTCGATGCCGGACTTGAGCGATGCATAGCCGGCGAAGAAGTCCCGCTCTCGGTCGACTACGTCGCCGGCCAGCAAGACCGCTTCGACCTTCAGCGAGATGGCTTTATCGATGCAGCGCTGCCAGGCGGTCTCCGGTCCCAGCGATCTCGCCGCGTCGGCCAGGCCCGGGGGGAGGGCGACCGGCACGCGGCCCAGGTGCATGTCGCCGACGGCCAGCAGTTTCATTGCGCGCAGGGTTCCGGGGCGGCGTCAACCATGACATTGCGCGTTCGTGTGTGCGCACTCGCCGACCATAGCCAACTCGGGCTGCAGGGTCGGGTGGTCGATGTTGAAGCGATCCAGCAGCATCGCGTTGACGCGGGCAAGCAGCTCCGGCCAAATATCGAGGTCCTCCATCACAACGTGCGCCGAAAGAGCTATGCGGTCGCTGCTGATCTGCCAGATGTGCAGATCGTGAATCTCGACCACGCCGTCTACTTCGTTCATGGCAGAGCGCACGTCTTCCAGATCGATCCGGGCCGGCACGCGCTCCATGACCACGCCGAGCGCTGTCCTGAGCAGGCTCAGCGCCGCGATCATGATGAGGGTGCAGATCAACAGCGAAAGTATCGGGTCGATGGGGGTCCAGCCTGTCAGCACGATCACCGCGCCGGACGCCAGGGCCGCGACCGAACCCAGCAGATCGCCCATCACGTGAAGGATTGCGCCCTTGACGTTCAGATTGCCCTGTCCGCCGTGCAGTACCTTGAGCACCGCCAGGTTGATGATCAGCCCGATCGCAGCCACGATGAGAACCGCTGCGCCGCGAATTTCGACCGGGTTCTGGAAGCGATCGATCGCGTTGTAGACGATCACGCCTACCAGCACCAGCATGGCTCCGCCGTTGACCATCGCCGCAATGATCTCGGCCCGACCGTGGCCCCAGCTATGGTTCCGGTCGGCCGGGCGGGTGGCGATCCAGGCCGCCAGTGCGGCAAGGCCGAGCGCGGTCGAATCGGTCAGCATGTGACCGGCATCGGCCATCAGCGCCAGAGAACCGCCCCACCAGCCGACCACGAATTCGACCGCGGCGAAGCTCAGCGTGAGGAGCAGCGCCCGCCGGAGCGCCCGACCGCCCGAATGGTCGTGGCTGTGGTGGCTGTGTTGGTTCATGGGTGTAGCTTATTCGTTTCCTGGCGGTCTTGCAGTCGGGAGTGGTCCCTGGCCGGGGGCGGCGGCTTAAAAATTCGACTTCTGGTCCTGCGACCAGTTCGGCTCGCCGTGACGAGGGCACTGTGCCGGGTGCGCGGCTTTTTTAATCAAATTCGACTTCAACTTCAAAAGCCGTTTCGCCGCCAGGTTCGCTGGCTGATGCGAGTGACTTTTGTCGGTTGCAACAAAAGTAACCAAAAGTGCGCTTTACAGGCGGCAGCTGTTGGCGGTGTGGGTCGGAGGCGTCTGGAGGTTTGGTGTCAGGCATGGGGTTTCGATTGCGAATCTTTCGGTCCGAGCACAGTGTTCGGCTTTGGCTCCCGGGCAATCTCCTCGTCACCCGTAAGCCGATGACGAACACGCCGCACGGACAAGAAAATCTCAAACTAGCGCCGCGATCAAACACCTAACCACTCACCCCGTGGACCCGCACCGCAATCCTCTGCCGCCTGTAAGAAGCGCTTTTGCCTACTT
>Ga0102929_1000280_pt1 | contig 29592 bp, 26 predicted proteins | sample SalPonR1_B_D2_MG_FD_78510 | JGI IMG/M metagenome (GOLD analysis project Ga0102929, IMG submission 78510) | Salt pond soil microbial communities from South San Francisco under conditions of wetland restoration - Salt Pond MetaG R1_B_D2_MG | ecosystem: Environmental > Aquatic > Marine > Intertidal... | reverse complement strand
CCATGTTCTCGATGAAGATCGAACGGATCAGGATGTCAAGGTAATGTTCCATGGAAGGTCCGTTGTCGGTTTCAGTTCTCTTCTTCGATCTGGTCGGTCTTCCAGGTGCGCAGGGCCCAGATCAGCAGGCCGATGATGAAAAACGCGCTCGGCGGCAGCAGCATCAGGCCGTTGGGCAGATACCAGCCGCCTTCGTTGGTGGTCGGCAGGATCGTATAGCCGAGCAGTTTGCCGGAGCCGAACAGTTCGCGGCAGAAGCCCACCAGCAGCAGAACCAGACTGTAGCCGAGGCCGTTGCCGATGCCATCGAGGAAGCTCAGGCCCGGCGGGTTTTTCATGGCGAAGGCTTCGGCGCGGCCGAGCACGATGCAGTTGGTGATGATCAGGCCGACGAAAATCGACAGCTGCTTGCTGATGCTGAAAGCGAAGGCCTGCAGGAACTGGTCGACGATAATCACCAGGGTGGCGATGATGGTGATCTCGACGATGATCCGGATATTGGCAGGGATCTGCCGGCGGATCAGGCTGACGGCCACGTTCGAGCCCGTGATGACGAAAATCACCGCCAGGCACATGGCTACCACCGTCGAGATTTTCGAGGTGACGGCCAGCGCCGAGCAGATGCCGAGGATCTGCAGGCCGATGGGATTGCGGTTGAAGATGGGATCGAGTAAGACATCTTTCGGTTTGGCCATGCTCATACCCCTTGTGCTTGCAGCTTTTCCAGGAAGGGCCGGTAGCCGTCCTGGCCCATCCAGTAGTGAAGCAGGTTTTCGACGCCGCGGGCGGTCAGGGTCGCCCCGGCCAGCCCGTCCACCCGGTAGACGGCGTCGGGTGCGTCCCGGTCCACCGTGCCCTTTAAGACATCGATGCGGATTTCACCCCCGGGTCCGTAGATCTTCTTGCCGGGCCACTGGCCTTTCCAGGCCGGGTTGTCGATTTCGCCGCCGAGGCCGGGGGTTTCGCCGTGTTCGTAGAAAGCGAAACCGTTGATCGTGGTGAAATCGTCGTCCAAGGCGAGAAAGCCGTACATGGTCGACCACAGGCCCTTGCCGTGGACCGGCAGGATCAGCTGCTGCAAGCTGCCGGTATCGTCCTTGACCAGGTAGACGACCTTGTAGCGGGAGCGGGTCTTGATGTCGGCCGGGTCCTCGTCGCCGGGAATCCGGTGGCTGGTCTGCGGGTCGCGGGCTGCAGACCGGCTGTCGAAGGTGGTCGGGTCGAATGCCTGGCTGAAGGCATCCTCCTGGAGGTCCACCAGGCGGGCCTCGATCTTCCGGAATTGCTCGTCGATGGGCTGGCCTGGCTGGTAAAGCCCGGCCGCCTGCAGGATGTTTTTCCGGCGCTCCTGGATCTTGTTCCGCTCCTGGATGCCGCTCAAGCCCACCGCCGCCGCCGAAACCAGGACCGAGCAGACCAGGCAGAGCAGAAAGGCGACGCTGAGGATTTTGGTGGTACTATCCCTCGACATGACGCAGCCTCCGCTTGATATGGTACTTGAGGACCATCTGGTCGATCAGCGGGGCGAACACGTTGCCGAACAGGATGGCCAGCATCATGCCTTCCGGAAAGGCCGGGTTGACCACCCGGATCATGATGCACATGGCGCCGATCAGCAAGCCGTAGATCCATTTGCCCTCTTCCGTCATCGCCCCGGAAACCGGATCGGTGGTCATGAAGACCAGGCCGAAGGCGAACCCGCCCAGGACCAGATGCCAGTGGGGTCCCAGGCCGAACATCGGGTTGGTGTCGCTGCCGATCAGGACGAACAGCAGCGACATGACGGCAGCGCCCAGCAGGCAGGAGGTCATGATACGCCAGGAGCCGATGCCGGTCATCACCAGAACGGCAGCACCGAACAGGCAGGCGAGGGTTGAGGTCTCGCCCAGCGAGCCGGGGATGGTGCCGATGAAGGCGGCCAACCAGTTGGTCGCCGTGGTGACCGCCTCGACGCCGCCTTCCGCCGCGCGGGCCAGCGGCGTTGCCCGGGTCACGCCGTCGGCCGCGATCCAGACCCGGTCCCCGGAAATCTGGGCCGGGTAGGCGAAGAACAGGAAGGCGCGGCCGGTCAGGGCCGGGTTCAGGAAGTTCTTGCCGGTGCCGCCGAAGATCTCCTTGCCGATCACCACGCCGAAGCTGATGCCCAGGGCCGCCTGCCAGAGCGGCAGGGTCGGCGGGCAGATCAGCGGGAACAGCGACCCGGTGACCAGGAAGCCTTCATTGATTTCGTGGCCGCGAATGCTGGCGAACAAAGCTTCCCAGAGGCCGCCGACGATGTTGCTGACCAGGTAGATGGGGACGAACCAGGCCGCGCCGAGCAGCAGGTTGTCGACCAGACTTCCTGGATTGCCGGTGAAGCCAAGCAGGGCAAGCAGGGCGCCCCGCCAGCCTTCCACGCTGCCGCCGGCGGCCTGCATGGCCAGGTTGGCCTGGTAGCCGGTGTTCCACATGGCCATGAAGAAACAGGGCAGCAGGGCGAACACCACGGTGATCATCACCCGCTTCAGGTCCATGGCGTCCCTGACGTGGGGTGCCGTGATCGTGACCTGGCCGGGCGTGTACAGGAAGCTGTCGGCCGCTTCGTAGAGAGGATAGAGCCGTTCCAGTCTGCCCCCTCTGGCAAAATGGGGATGCACCTTGTCGAGTATGTCGCGCAGCGCTTTCATCAGCCCTCTTCTTCGATCTTGTTCAGGGTTTGCCGCAGGTGCAGGCCGTAATCGATTTTGCCCGAACAGACAAAGCTGCACAGGGCGAGATCCTCCTCATCGAGTTCCAGGCAGCCAAGACCCTGGGCCAGGTCGGTATCCAGCGTGAGCAGCGACCGCAGCAGCCAGGTCGCCTTGGTGTTGAGCGGCATGACCTTCTCAAAGGCGCCGACCGGGACCATCGCTCGCAGGCTGCCGTGTCGGCTGGTGGTCATCGGCAGCCGGCGACGCGGCCGCAGGGACGAAGCAAACACATTCTTGACCGAGAACCGGTCGAACCCCGGTTTGGCCCAGCCTAGAAATTCCCGCTTGCTGTCTTCACCCAGGACGGAAACCTGATTGTGGTAGCGGCCAAGGAAGTCGTTGGCATCTGCGGCGCGGTGGCCGTTCAGCACCGAACCGGAAATGACCCGGTGCTCGCCGTCCGTGAGCTGGTCGGCGAGCAGCTCGGAAAGGCAGGCGCCGGAACGGGTGCGGAGCAGGCGCGGGTTGCGGACGGACGGCCCGCCCAGGGCAACGATTCTTTCGGTCAGCAGGTGACCGGTCAGGAACAGGTGCCCGATCGCGATCACGTCCTGGTAACCGACGTGCCAGATGCGACGCTGGTGGTTCACCCGTTCGAGGAAGTGAACGTGCGTGCCGACCAGGCCGGCCGGGTGGCACCCGGAAAAATCGCGGACGGTGATCCCTTCCGGGGCGGCGATCCGGGCCTCCGGGTGCTTGCACAGGTAGGTCTTGCCATCAGTCAGATGACGGAGAATTTTCAGGCCGGCCTCGAATTCGGCAGGCTTGTCTTCAATCGCCAATAACGGGTCCGCAGCCAGCGGATTGGTGTCGATGGCCGTGACGAACAGGGCCGCCGGACGACTGCCCGGTGCAGGGAGTTTGCTGTAGGGGCGGGTCCGGAAGGAAGTCCACAGCCCGGAGGCGAGCAGGTGTTTTTCAATGTCTGCCGCGGTCAGCCGTAGCAAGCTCTCGGCTGCCGCCGGGAAGGTGGTTTCCTGATCCCCGGCAATCTCGATGACCACGGACAAAAAAGCGCGGCGTTCGCCCCGGTTGACGGCAACAACCTTGCCAGCGGCCGGCGCCGTATAAAGAATCTTGGGATGTCTCTTGTCGGCAAACAGCGGCTGGCCGAGGCTGACATAATCGTCCTCGGCCACCAGCATGGTCGGCTTCATATCCTGGTAATCACTGCCCAGCAGGGCGACATGACGAACTGGCGCGGCTTCGTCGACCTGCATTCTGGGGCGGCCGCTGATGGGCAGGTCGAGTCCTTTTTTGATTTCAATCATGAATCCGCTTTCGACGGGTTCCCTGGTAACTCAGATATTTGTCGCTTCCCTTTTGGCGGCCGGCTACCGAATTCTTCGTGGAGCACGACGACCAGCCTCGACATGATCAAGATACTGTAAGAAACAGCGCAGATCAAGTTCAGGCACCTGCGATCGGCTCCGCCAGGCAGTGTTTATGGTCGGCCGTGGCCGGGGAAGCGGCCGGAACCTGTGCATTAATAAGCGCGGGCCAGTCGTTTCTCCAGTTGTCCGGCCAGCCAGGAGCAACTGGCCGTCAGGACGAAATAGAGCGCCGTAACGGTCAGCCAGACTTCGAACGTCAGGTAGGTCGCGGCCATCAGCTCCATGCCCTGAAAGGTCAGCTCCTGGACCGAAATGACCGAAACGATGGCGGAATCCTTGATGGTTGAGATCGTCTGGCCGGCCAGCGGGGGGATCATTCTCTGCAGCGCCTGGGGCAGGATAACGTGGCGCATCATCTGCCAGCGGCGCATGCCAAGAGCGCGCGACACCCGCCACTGTCCGGCATCGATGGAATTGATGCCGGCCCGGACGATTTCGGCGATATAGGCGGCTTCGAGCAGGGCGAGTGTAAAGACCGCGGCGACGAACGCCTCGATCTGGGCCGGGGGCGCAATCAGGAGGTTGACGAGTTGCCGTCCTCCCCGCGGCAGGGCTTCGATCAACTCCGGCAGATGCAGCAGGGGCAGCAGCTGGTCGCTGATGAAAAAATAAAAGATCAGGATCAGAACCAGCGGCGGCAGGTTGCGGAGCAGGGTGACGTAACTGCCGCCGGTCAGCCGGTTGAACAGGTGCAGGCTGGTGCGCAGCAGACCGATCGACAACCCCAGGGGCAGGGCCAGCAGCAGACTCCAGAAACTGAGGCGGATGGTGTTGAACAGGCCTTCCAACAGCAGGTTGGGGACCCATCGGGAGGTGGCGGTGTCATACCGCACCAGGTACTGAGGGATGGTTTCCCACTGCCACTGATATTCCAGGCCGGCTTCGACGCGGTAGCCCAGCCAGGCCAGCAAGCCGAGCAGAGCGAGCAGGAGCAGGGTGTCGAACCGCGACCATCGGGTATGAGGACGCCGCATGGATCCTGCCTATTCGATACGCGGCTTCCAGTCCTGGGTGGTGAACCAGTAATCGAAACGCTCCTGCAGCCAGCCGTCCGCCTGGCGCACCAGGATCCAGTTGTTCAGGAAATTCAGGAAGTCGGGATCGCCCTTGCGGATGGCAAAGCCGATCGGCTCCCTGGTAAAGGTGCGGCCGTCCAGGGGCAGATACAGTTTCTCGTTGTATTTGATACTCTGGAACTCCGGGAACGGCTGCGAAGCGACCATGGCCGCCGCCCGGTTGTTGAGGACCTCCTGCAGAGCCTGGCCCTCGTCGTCGAACAGCCGGATTTCCGCTTCCGGCAGAAATTTGCGGGCGGCAGCCGCTGCCGTCGTACCGATCCTGGCGACCACCGTCATACCCGAGGTGTTGAAACCTGCCAGGCCCTGTATGCCGCCGGCCAGCTTGCGGTTGGCGACAATCGACATGCCGGTAAATTCATAGGGGCTGGTGAAGTTGACCTTGAGGTTGCGTTCCGGCGTGATGCCCATGCCGCCGATGATGATATCGAACTTGCCGGTCAGCAGGGCCGGGATGATGCCCGACCATTTGGTGGGCACCAGCTGGACGTCGACACCTATGTCGGCAGCCAGGCGTTGCGCCACCTCGATCTCAAAGCCGGTAAAGTCACCCTGCTTGTCCTTCATCGCCCAGGGGACGAAGGTGGAAAAGCCGACCCGCAGCCGGTTTTTATCGATGATCTGCTCCAGCGTGCTCTGCCGGGTCAGGTCCTGACGGACCTCGCTGGCCGACAGCGGTACCATGGTCAGCATTAAAAACAGGATTAGAAGCAGGGTCAATCGGATTTTCATGGAAACCTCCGGTTCATACCCTCGGCAAGGGCCGCGGGAAAAGTTGATTTGAAAAGATTGAACGACCTGGAAATAACACAATGAACCTCGCATATCATAACACGGGGACACCCGCAGGGCGATGGCAGCCCCTGGCTGACGAAGCCAGGCTCAGCGCACTGACAGGAACTCCTGATCCTGGGTTTCGAGAGTTGACTCCAGGGCTTTTACCACCCCTGAAAGACCAATGGTCATAACCAGATAGATGGCCGCCACCGTAAACCAGACTTCGAAGGTCAGAAACGTCTGGGCGACAATCCGCTGGCCCTGCATGGTCAAATCATAGATGGCGATGGTCGAAACCAGGGCCGAGTCCTTGATCAGGGAGATGCCCTGGCTGGTCAGCGGTGGCATCATCTGCCGGAGAGCCTGTGGCAGAATGATGTACCGGTAGTTCTGATAAGTCGTCATGCCGAGGGAGGCGGACGCCTCCGATTGACCGGCCGGGATGGCCAGGATGCCGGCGCGGATGATCTCCGAAGCATAGGCTCCTTCGAAGAGGCTCAGGGCCAGAACCGCTGAGGTGAAACGGTCCAGGCCGAGAATCGGCGAGAACACGAAGTAAATGATAAAAATCTGAATCAGAAGAGGGGTGTTGCGGATCAATTCGAGGTAGCCTTTGGCCAGTGCCCAGCCCATCAGGGAGCCGGAGAGCCGCATCAAGGCCACCGTCAGGCCGATGACCATGGTCAGGAGCAGACTGACCACCGTAATGGCGACGGTCAGACCGAGTCCCTGCAGAAGAGGGCCGGCCTGCCAGCCAAGCTCCCCCTGATAAAGAAGATAGCGGGGGATGCGCGTCCAGTGCCAGTCATAGCCCAGGTTTTCGGCCCCGGTGATCAGAACCCAGACCAGACCGAAGGCCAGCAGCAAAAAAGCGCCCACCTGAAGCCAATCCAGGGGACCGATGCGTTTTCGGGATATTCCCGTCGGATATTTCTTGAGTTCAAGCATGGCAATCTTTGCCTGACAGAGGCGCGATGAGCCGGGCGTCAGGCCTGCTGGTCCGACGGCTCCTCGTCGAAGCAGCGCTTGATGCCGTCCGCATAGTCGATCGGCTCCAGGTCGAAAGCGTCGGCCCAGGCTGCGGGATCGCAGACATTGCCTTCGAGCATCATGGTCAACTGGTCGCTGGTGATCGGAAAGGCGGCCACCCCTTCCAGCATCTTGATCACCGGCTTCATCATGAACAGCGGCTGATGCAGTTTCCGGACCGGCGCTTCACCGATCGCCTCGCCGGTCAGGTCGAGGATTTCTTCGTAGGTATGGGATTCGGCCCCTGCCAGGTGGTAGGTTTGACCAACGGTTTCCGGCATTTCGAGGGCTTTGACAAAGGTGGCGGCCACCTGTTCCCGCGCGACCGGCTGCATTCGGTAGCGACCTTTGCCGATCACCGGCACGACCGGCAACTTGCGAATCAACTCGGCCAGCATGTCGACGAATTCTCCGTTGGGGCCAAAAATAAGCGACGGTCGAAAAATCGTCCAGTCGAGGGACGAACCCCTGACCAGCTCTTCGGCTTGCCACTTGGTCTGGTGATAGACGGCGTCGGCATCGGGCCGTACACCATTGGCGCTCATGTGCAGGTAGCGACGCACATCATGGTCGCGAGCCGCCTGCAGGACGTTGCGCGTGGCTTCGACATGCAGCTTCTGAAAAGTCACCCCCTTGTCGGGAAACTCCCGGATGATACCGACCAGGTGAATCGCCGCATCGCAACCGGCAAGTGCCTTGCCGAAGCTGTCAAGATCGGCGACGTCGCCGATCTGAGTCTCGACGGCCACTGGCAGTTTCTCCTCGGAACCGCTCCGGACCAGCGCCCGGACCTGGTGTCCCGCCGCCGTTAACTGGCGAACCACTTCCCTGCCGACAAAACCGGTTCCGCCCGTAACAAATACTCGCATGACTCACTCCCTGTCCATCTTGACGATGAGATTGGCTGCGTGCCCCGCTTCCAGCCTCCAGCCTCCAGCCTCCAACTTCCAGCCTCCAGCCTCCAGCTTCCAGCTTCTTCACCCTTTGACAACGGCCATCGGTCGCAGCCTGGCCACTTTCAGGCCGATCCCGGCCTGCTGAACCACATCGACCACATCGGCCACATCCTTGTAGGCACCGGATATCTCTTCGGCCACCGTGGACCGCCCGGCCGCCCGGATCAGAATGCCCCGCGCCGCCAGCTCACCGACCACATCCTGGCCGCGCGCCTTTTTCTGGGCCGCGCGTCGGGAGAGCACCCGTCCGGCACCATGGCAGCAGGAGCCGAAGGTTTCGGCCATGCCTTCTGCCGTTCCAACCATAACATAAGAGTAGCGACCCATGTCGCCCGGAATCAAAACCGGCTGGCCGATCTGCCGGTACACCGACGGCGTTTCCGGATGTCCCGGCGGGAAGGCCCGGGTCGCTCCTTTACGGTGCACGCAGAGGCGGCGCTTGCGGCCCGCAATCAGGTGCTCCTCCCATTTGGCGATATTGTGGCAAACGTCGTAAATGACATTGAGGCGCAGATCGGAGGGGCTTTTCTGCAGGACCTGCCCGAATGTGTCGCGGACCCAGGCGGTGATCATCTGCCGGTTGGCAAAAGCGAAATTGGCGGCTCCGGCCATGGCGGCAAGGTAATCGCGGGCTTCCGGGCTGCTCAGCGGTGCACAGCAGAGCTGACGGTCAGGCAGGCTGATGCCGTATTTGCGGGCGGCCTTATGCATGACTTTCAGAAAGTCATCGCAGACCTGGTAACCGAGACCGCGGCTGCCGGTGTGAATGCTGATGGTGACCTGACCCGGGAAAAGACCCAAAACGCGGGCGGCCGGTTCATGGTAAACTTCCTCCACTTCCTGTACTTCCAGAAAATGGTTGCCAGAACCCAGTGTGCCCAACTGGGCACGACCCCGCTCCAGGGCCCGCTCCGAAACCCTTTCGGCATCGGCGCCGGGCAGGGCGCCGCCCGCTTCGATATGGTCGAGATCGCCCTCGCTGCCGAAGCCCTGCCGAACGGCCCAGGCCGCACCCTGTTCCAGGACCCGGCGCTCTTCGGCAAGGGTCAGTTTGAAATCGTGGCGATGGGAGCCGACTCCCGACGGGACGTTTTGAAACAGCCCGTCGACCAGCTTCTGCAGGCGGGGTCGCAGCTCTTCCGCCTCGAGTTCGCTGCGCAGCAGGCGGACGCCGCAGTTGATGTCGTAGCCCACTCCTCCGGGCGAGACGATGCCTTCATCGGCGTCAAAGGCGGCGACGCCGCCGATCGGGAAGCCGTAGCCCCAGTGGATGTCCGGCATGGCCATGGAAGGCCCGACAATGCCGGGCAGGGTCGCCACGTTGCGCACCTGCTCCAGGGACTGATCCTGGCGCAGAGACTGGATCATGGTCTCGCTGGCGAAGACCAGGCCTTCGGTCCGCATGTCCCCTTCCTGCGGGATCCGCCAGCGATATCGATCGATTTTCTGCAGTTTGATCGTCATGTCACCTCGCTACAAATCCAGATAGACCCGGGCGTGCCAGCCATCCCCAGTGTCTTCCATGAGCAGTTGATGATAAGTGGCCGCCTTGACCTCCCGTGCAACGCGGTGCCGGTTCGGGGCCAGCTGTTCACCCTCAATCTCGGCCTGCAGCCGGTGGTCGTCGAGGGCCCGGATGCGGAAGTGCGCGGGGAGCATTTCCAGGACCTCGGAGGCGTAAATGATTTCATTCAGCCAGGCCACGAGCAGCTCTCCGGCATCTTCCCCCTCTAGAGTCATGCTGCGGCTGTCCCGGCCCCGGACGGGACTGTTCCCGACTATGATCGACTTGAGGGCCAATGCGGCCTGAAGAAAAACCTGTGCAGGGTCGGCCCCCCAGGCTTCGAGACCGATGTCAGCGGTATGTTCAATCAGTCGGAAGCCTGCTTTTCGAGTCATTCCCTTCGATTCCGAATCAAAGTGGTTCTCAGCCTGTTCTCCCTCCGATGCTCGCCATGCCCCGAAGCCGACGGCGGCTCGGCTCGGTGCCTTGTTCCCTGATGCGTTTTGCGCTGTGGCGACCGGCGGGTCGTTATCGAAGTATACCAAGCAGAAGGGCCTTTGTGGATATTGCCGTCTGGGAAGGGCGATTTTCCCCGACAAGGTTCTGCGCCGAAAGGAATTGTGACCCGATCGTTTTGAAGTATACTGGGATCGAAATTAGAAAAAATCCTGCCCCGAAGCGAATTGTCTTGACGTTTTCTGGCAGAAATCTGATAACTGTGTTATATTTGTCTGCATTAATTTATTGTTCTAGTCGCCGTAATCCTTTGAAATCGTTTGTCATATCATCGTTTCTTCAAAGCAGACCTGCGGACATGCCAAAGGAGGATGCCCCATGAAGACCAATCAGCCATTGTCGCCGGCCGTCATCCCCGAACACGTCCTGGAGCGCGTCGAGGCACGCGGCATCAACCGGCGCGATTTCATCAAGCTGTGCACGGCGACCACGGCTGCTCTCGCTTTGCCGATCAGCTTCGTACCCAGAGTGGCCCAGGCTCTCGAAGACAACCGATTGCCGGTGATCTGGCTCGAATTCCAGAGCTGCAGCGGGGACTCCGAGGCGTTCCTGCGGGCCAACCAGCCGACGGCCGCCACGCTGATTCTCGATCTGATCTCGCTCGAATATGCCGAAGTGGTCATGGCGGCAGCCGGCCATCTGGCCGAGGAAGCCAAGCACCAGGCCATGGAGAAACACCGCGGTCAGTATCTGCTGGTCGTCGAGGGCTCCATCCCGACCAAAAACGACGGCGGTTACTGTACGGTTGCCGGGCAGAGCGCTCTCGAATCCGTTCGCCAGGCTGCAGATGGCGCTGCTGCCGTAATTGCCGTCGGCACCTGTGCCACGTTCGGCGGCATCCCGGCCGCAGCGCCCAACCCTTCCGGAGCCATTTCAGTCAAGGATGCCGTGCCGGGCGCCACCGTGGTCAACCTGCCGGGGTGTCCCTTGAATGCGGTCAACCTGACCTCGACCATCGTCCATTTTCTGACCTTCGGCGAACTGCCGGCTACCGACCGGCTCGGCCGGCCCCTGTTCGCCTATGGCAAGCGGATTCACGACAACTGCGAACGGCGCGGCCATTTCGATGCCGGTCAGTACGCGGAGAGCTTTGGAGACGCCGGTCACCGCGACGGCCACTGCCTTTATAAGCTCGGCTGCAAGGGGCCGGAGACTTTCCACAACTGCCCGACCGTCCGCTACAACGAGGGCGTTTCCTGGCCGGTGATGGCAGGGCACGGCTGTATCGGCTGTTCCGAGCCGAGCTTCTGGGATACCATGAGCCCCTTTTACCGGCGGCTGCCGAAAGTTCCCGGCTTCGGGATCGAGGATACGGCCGACAAGATCGGCATCGGTCTGGCCGCGGCCACGGCGGCGGCGTTCGCAGTGCACGGTGTTGCCAGTGCCTTCCGCAAGCATGATCCCAAGGAAGATTCCAAGGTCGTAAAGGAGGAATAACCGATGGCCAAGCGTATCGCTGTTGATCCGATTACCCGCATCGAGGGGCACCTGCGCATCGAGGCTGAAGTCGAAGGCGGCAAGATCACCAACGCCTGGAGTTCCTCCACGGCTTTCCGCGGCATCGAAACTATCCTGAAGGGGCGGGATCCGCGCGACGCCCATCATTTCACCCAGCGTTTCTGCGGGGTCTGTACCACGGTGCATTCCATGGCCAGCATCCGCGCGGTGGAAGATGCCCTGAACATCCAGATTCCCGACAATGCCCGGCTGATCCGCAACCTGATCATGGGCATGCAGGGGGTCCAGGACCATGTCATCCATTTCTACCATCTGCACGCCCTGGACTGGGTCGACATCACCAGTGCCCTGCAGGCGGACCCGGCCAAGACTTCGCAGATCGCCCAGTCGATCTCGGAGTGGCCCATGTCCAGCACCGATTATTTCCGGCAGATCCAGGCCCGGGTCAAAGCGTTCGCGGAGACCGGCAACCTGGGACCTTTTCAGAATGCCTACTGGGGACATTCCGCCTACAAGCTGACGCCCGAAGTCAACCTGATCGGCCTGGCCCATTACCTCGAGGCGCTCGAGATCCAGAAGGAAATCATCAAGGTCCACGCCATTCTCGGCTCCAAGAACCCGCATCCGCAGACCTTCCTGGTCGGTGGCATGGCGATTCCGATCGATCCGAACAGCCAGAACGCCATCAACGCTGATAAGATCGCCTATATCCGCAAGCTGTTGGGCAAGGCCCGCACCTTTGTCGAGCAGGTCTATATTCCGGACCTGCTGGCGGTGGCCCCGGCCTACCTGGACTGGGCCGGCATCGGCGGTGGTGTCGGCAATTACCTGTCCTACGGGGATTTCCCGATGGACAACTCGCCCGGTACCGGCAGCCTGTTCTTCCCGCGCGGCATCATCATGGGACGGGACCTGGCCAACCTTATGGAGATGGATGAAACCAAGATTACCGAGTATGTGACGCACTCCTGGTACAATTATTCCAAAGGCGATGACAAGGGACTCCACCCTTACCAGGGCGAAACCAATGACAATTACACCGGGCCCCGGCCGCCCTTTGAGTTCCTGAATACCGACGACAAGTATTCCTGGGTCAAGTCACCTCGCTATCTGGACCAGCCGATGGAGGTCGGGCCCCTCGCCCGGGTCCTGGTGGCCTATGCGGCCGGGGTACCGGAAGTCAAGGCCGCCGTCGACAAGGTTCTCAAGCAGCTCGACGCGCCCGCCTCGGCCCTGTTTTCGACCCTGGGGCGCACCGCCGCCCGCGGCATCGATGCCCTGCTGCTGGCGCAGAAGAACGATGTCTGGCTGGATCAGCTGATCGACAACATGGATCGCGGCATCCTCGACGTCCACAACGGCGAAAAATGGGACCCGGCCAGCTGGCCGAAGGAGGCCCGCGGCTTCGGCTACCATGAGGCGCCCCGAGGCGCGCTCGGCCATTGGATCCGCATCGAGGATCAGAAGATCGCCAACTATCAGGCCGTGGTGCCCTCGACCTGGAACGCCGGCCCCCGTGACGCACATGGCCAGATGGGGCCTTACGAGGCCAGTCTGATCGACACGCCGATTGCCGATCCGGAAAAACCGGTGGAGATCCTGCGGACGATTCACTCCTTCGATCCCTGCCTGGCCTGCGCGGTGCATGTTCTGGACGGCAAAGGCAGTGAAATCGTCAAAGTCAGGGTTCTCTAGCAGAAGGAGGTCGCCTCATGCTGGAAATACATTATGTCTGGGAATGGCCGGTGCGGATCGTCCACTGGATCAACGCCCTGTGCATCGTCTTGCTTTCGATCACCGGCATCTACATCGCCCATCCTTTCACGGTGGGCAGCGGAACCGGGTTTTATCTGATGGGCTGGATGCGCTTTATCCATTTTACCGCCGGCTATCTGTTTCTGCTGGCGGTCATCAGTCGATTTATCTGGATGCTGATCGGCAATCACCATGCTTCCTGGAAGGCGTTCTTCCCCTGGATCACGCCCAAAGGCCGCGAAAATTTCGTCAAGATGTTCCGCTACTATACGTTTACCGGCAGCAAAATTTCCCATGAATCCGGGCACAACCCGGTTGCGGCGACCGCCTACCTGGGGATCATCATGCTGTACGTACTCCAGGTCCTGTCCGGATTCGCCCTCTACGGCCAGGCCGCTCCGGGCGGTTTCTGGGACAGCACCCTGGGCTGGGTCTTTCTCTTGATCGACAACCAGAACCTGCGGCTGGGCCATCACCTGGTCATGTGGCTGCTGATCGGTTTCTTTATCAATCACATCTACAGTGCCTGGCTGATGGACGTCAAACAGCGGAACGGGACCATCAGCGGCATTTTCAGCGGTTTCCGCTACGTCGATCCGGACGAACAGTAATGCAGGTTCTGATCCTTGGCCTGGGCAATGCCCTGATGCGTGACGACGGCTTCGGCGTACAAGCCATTGCGGCGCTGACGTCCCGCTTCCGGTTTCCGGCGGAGATCAGACTCATCGATGGCGGCACCCTCGGTCTGGATCTTTTGCCCCACCTGGAAAATGTCGACAAACTGGTCATCGTCGACGCTCTCGACATGCGGGAGCCCCCCGGCCGGGTCTTCCGGCTCGAAGGCGATTCGGTTCCCCGCGCGTTTGCCAGCAAGCTCTCCGTCCACCAGATGGGCATCCAGGATCTGCTGGCCGTGGCTGAACTTCAAGGCCACCTGCCCGGTACCCTGGTCGTCTGGGGCGTGCAGCCGGAGAGCATCGAGATGGGAACCGAGCTGACTCCCGCGGTAGCGGCAGCACTGCCCGTCGTGCTGAACGGGGTTGCGGGAGAACTGCAGAGTTGGAACTGCCCGTGTGTGACGATTTAAGGAAACAGCGATGAAGAACCCGGTCTTTCTGGTTCTATTTTTCCTGCTGGTTGCCGGCCTTGGCGGCTGTGAAGGCGGCAAGCCCGAGTATCCGGAGCGGCAGCCGCCGCAGGGCCTGCTGAACGACCCCGAGCAAATCCAGCAGGGTCGCCAGCTGTTCATGGCCAAGTGCGCGGACTGTCACGGCAAGCCGGATGAAGGCCGGTCACAGCGCGCCGACTCATTCCAGCCGCCTGCTGCCGATTTTACCGAAGCAGAATATCGACGCGCAGAACCCGCCTATCTGTTCTGGAGGATTGCCGCCGGCAAGACGGTTGAGCCCTATCGCTCGCAAGGATCGGTCATGCCTGCCTGGGGACCGCATTTTTCCGACCGCGAGATCTGGCAGCTGATCGCTTATCTGCAAGAACGCGGCTCCTGAGGTTCGGGATCTTCGCCAAGCTCCTCTTCCTGGAAAACAGGCCATGAATTTCGGTCGACGCGGACTCTGCCGACTTCCTGAACGGTTGTTTTTAGTAAAATTTCTGCTTTTTTATTCTCACTAAATCTGTATAATATGCGAGGCTTATTTAATAAAAAGCTGTTTTGCCTGGTCAAATAAACCATTCGCAGTAAAATTGATACGATCCGAAATCCTTGAGTCCTATTGACTGGGTCTTTCCAGATTATTAACTGTCAACCCTCGTGCAGTCCTTAAATTTACAGGAGTTTCCGATGCAAGAACCCAGTAAGGAAGAAAGCCTTTCAGCAGAAGAGCTCGGCCTGAAGAGCATAGGCAGAGTACGCCGGAATCTTGGCTACGATGAACTGTTCGAACACGAACAGGCCAATCAGGAAGGCACGGTGGCCGAAAACGGCGCCATGATGATCGACACCGGCAAGTTCACCGGTCGCTCCCCCAAGGATAAATATTTCGTCCATGAAAGGCCCTCCTTTGAAAACATCGCCTGGGGCAAATCCAACCAGCCGGTTCCGCCGGAGGTGTTCGATAAACTCTACAGCAAAGTCATCGATTATCTGTCGGACAAGGACCTCTACGTGACCGACGGTTTCTGCGGGGCCAACCGGAAAACCCGGAAATCGGTCCGTTTCATCACCGAATTCGCCTGGCAGGCCCATTTCGTCAAAAACATGTTCATCCGCCCCGGCGAACCGGACCTGGCCGAATTTTCCCCCGACTTCACCGTCTACAATGCCAGCAACCTGGTGGACGAGGACTGGGAAGTCCACGGGCTGAATTCGGAAGTCTTCGTGGTGTTCAACATCGAAAAGAACGTGGCCATCATCGGCGGCACCTGGTATGGCGGTGAGATGAAAAAGGGCATCTTCACGATGATGAACTATTGGCTGCCGATGGAGGGGATTCTCTCCATGCACTGCAGCGCCAATGTCGGCAGCGAAGGCGATGTCTGCCTGTTCTTCGGCCTTTCCGGAACCGGCAAAACCACCCTGTCCACCGACGCCGCCCGCAAGCTGATCGGTGACGACGAGCACGGCTGGGACGATGACGGGATCTTCAATTTCGAGGGCGGCTGCTATGCCAAGTGCATCAACCTCAGCGGCGAGAGCGAACCGGAGATCTACAATGCCATCCGGCGCAATGCGCTGCTGGAGAACGTGGTCGCCGACGAGGACGGCGTTATCGACTACGGCAGCGATGCCAAGACCGAAAACACCCGGGTTTCCTATCCGATCGAGCACATCGACAATCACGAGCCGAGCCTGAAGGCCGGCCACCCGAAGAACATCATTTTTCTGACCTGCGACGCGTTCGGCGTGCTGCCCCCGGTCTCCAAGTTGAACAAGGAGCAGGCGATGTACTATTTCCTGAGCGGCTACACCGCCAAGGTGGCCGGGACAGAGCGTGGGGTGACCGAGCCTTCGGCGACTTTCTCGGCGTGTTTCGGCGAAGCCTTTTTGCCGCTGCCGCCGACCGTCTATGCCAAGCTGCTCGGCGAGAAGATCGAGAAGCACAACGTCAATGCCTATCTGGTCAACACCGGCTGGGCCGGCGGCGGCTACGGGGTCGGCGAGCGCATGAGCATCAAGGCGACCCGCGCCTGCGTCAATGCCATCCTCGACGGCAGTATCGAACAGGCGGAATTCGACCAGACCCGCTGGTTCCGGCTGCGAATCCCGAAGGAGCTGCCCGGGGTCGACAGCCGCCTGCTCAACCCCCGCAATGCCTGGGCCGACAAGGAAGCTTTCGATGCCACGGCCAACAAGCTCGCCGGCATGTTCATCCTGAATTTCAAGAAGTACCTGACGGCTGGCGACGACTTCGATTATACGCAGGCCGGGCCGCGGGTTTAAACGGCTGGCGGCCGGTGAGTTGAGCCGGCCATCTTTTCGGTTTGCCTGCCGGAAAGGCAAGCGACAAACCGTCCCGCAGCCACTGCGGGACGGTTTGTCGTTTAAGGTCAAGACATTCTCTTGTAGATCCTGCGGCCCCGGGGGAGAAGCCTTTGCCTGATTCCGACAAATCCCGTTACGTGCCGGCCCTGGGTTTCCATTTCCTGACCCCGGTTTACGACGCGGTGGTCGCCCTGACCGGCCGCGAAGGCACGGTCAAGCAAGCGCTTATCCGTCAGGCCGGTCTAGAGCCTGGCCAGCGGGTTCTCGATCTCGCCTCCGGAACCGGCACCCTTGCCGTAATGATCAAGCAGCACCACCCCGGGGTTGAAGTGGTCGGCCTCGACGCGGACGCGAGAATTATCGGCCTGGCCCGTCGCAAGGCCGGTAAGGCGCAGGCCGATATCCGTTTCGACCAGGGTCTTTCCTATCGTCTGCCTTATGCCGCAGACGAGTTCGACGGGGTCTTTGCCAGCATGTTCCTGCATCATTTGCCCTGGCCGGACAAAGTCAGCACCGCCCGGGAAATTCTGCGCGTACTCAAACCGGGAGCCTGCGTATATGTCGCCGATTGGGGCACTCCCGCCAATATCCTGATGAGAGGACTGTTCCTGACCGTCCAGGTGCTCGACGGTTTCCAAAATACCCGGGATCATGCCGAAGGTCGGCTGCTGCCGCTGTTTGCGGAGAACGGCTTCGTCGAGGTGACCCGGCAGAATGCATTCAACACCATCTACGGCACGATCGTGCTTGCCAGCGCAAGCAAACCGGCCTGACCCGGCTCCGCCAGGCACTGCCTCTCCCCTTCTGGATATTTCTGCCGGTTGAGACTGCCCATACCGCGCTGAGTTGCAGGGCGGTGGCGTCTGTCATGAGGGTGGTGGCAGTTTCATTGTTTCCGGACCAACACCAGCTCCAGCAGACCCAAGTAGAAAAAGCGGGCCTGAATGATTTCAAAATCGCAATGCCTGAGAAGCCGGTGATAATCTTCAAGTGCCGGGAATTGCCGCAAACTATCGGCGATATAGGCATGAATGGCGGGATCGCCATGCAGGAGGACCCCCCAGAGGCCGCACCATCCTTTGAGCAGGCGGTACTGAAACCGCTGCAGGCCGGGGCGGTCTGACTTGGAAAAGTCCAGGAAGGCGGCATGCCCGCCGGGTTTCAGGATGCGATAAACTTCCTGCAGGACTTCGGCGAGATGCGGGGCATTGCGCAGGGCGTAACTGCCGGTGACGATGTCGACGGAAGCATCAGCGAAGCCGGTCTCGGTCATGTCCTGGCAGAGGAAATGAACATTGGCGGGCGGTCTGCGCCCCCTGGCCCTGGCAACCATGTCCTCCGTCAAGTCGATGCCGACCACCCGGGCTGCGGGGAACCGTGCCGCCAGCAGGAAGGCGATATCACCGGTCCCTGAGGCCAGATCGACGCAGACCGGTTCGGCAATGGCGGGAAGAATGGCCACCAGGTCTTTTTTCCATGCCTGGTCCCGGCCCAATGACATGCCGCGGGTGGCAAGATCGTAGCGACCGGCAGCCGCGGTAAAATGCCGCCGGTTGAAAGCCCGCTTTTTCGCCGGGCTGTCGATCTGCCGGCCAATGGAGAGGACATGCCGCCAATTCCGCATCAGATTCTCCCGTCTCGTTCCGGATCTATAAGGAGCTGCTCTTCGCCGAAGACCCGCAGGGAGCGGTAGGGAATGGACAGCATGGTGAAATAGGCGGGCAGAGAGTCTGCGAAGAGCGGGCCGAGCAGAACCTTGAGCAGCAGCATGCGCAGTCCGGAGGCCATTATCCCCTGCCGAGTGCCCAGCCACATGCCCCGTGCGGCGCGGTCGGCGGCAACTTTGAAGGCCGTCCGCCGGTAGTGGTCATACCCGGCAAACAGTGGCTGATAATCCTTTTGGCAGCAGAAATGCTCGGCCAGAGCCTCGGCAAGAAATTCCGCATCGGCAAAGCCGGTGTTCATGCCCTGGCCGCCGATCGGGCTCATGACATGGGCTGCATCCCCGCAAAGCACCACTCTTTCCCGGAAATATTTGCGGCATAAAAAGCGTTGCGGGGTGAAGGCGGTCGGCGGTAAACAAGGCCTTCCGGTGAGGTCGCAGCCGGTATGATGGGCAACCCGGCTGACCAGGAGATCGGCATCCGGTGGATGAGACGGGTTTTCGACCTGGGCGATCCAGCGCCGCCGGCGGCCGGGTAAAGGAAATGACTCGATCGACCCGCACGGGCTGAAATACAGATGAGCCGTGGCGCCGAGACCGGTATCGTCGGCGAAATCAGCCATCAGAAAGTGGACCGGGTACGCTTTCTTTTTGACCGGTTCGAGGCCGGCAAGTGACCTGACCAGGCTATGGTGTCCGTCGCACCCAGCCAGAAAGCTGGCGGTGATCTGCTCCGGATGCCGCCTGTCTGCCGGATGCAAAGTCGCCCTGACCATGCCTGAAGTTTGTTCCAAGGCGATCAGGCGGGTGCCGCGCCGGATCTCCGCTGTGCCGGTGTTTCTCAGCCGGCCTTCCAAAAGGCCAATGGTGTCCGCCTGCGGAAGGGCGAGCACGAAAGGATAGGGATTCTTCAGGGCTTGAAAATGAAGTTCACCGGCAGGTTTGCCGGCTTCATGGACTTTTGCGCATTCGACCGGGACCCCGCGGGCAATAAACTCCCGATCCAGGTCCAGTTGCCCAAGCAATTCGAGCGAAGGCGGAGTGATGCCGATCGCCATTGACGCTGCCGGCGGTGCTGGCGCCTGCTCGACCAGCAAGGTTTTGAGCCGCTTGCCGTCAAGCAGGTTGGCCAGCAGCAGACCGACCGGGCCGCCGCCGACGATCAGAACATCAACATCAGGTTTTGCCGTCATTCTCACCGCCTTCGATCTGCAGCAGTGCGGCCTCCACGGTCAGGCCGGGACCGAAGGCCATGGCGCAGATCTTTTCGGCCCCGGGGCTGCCGGTCGCGGCCAGCATCTCCTTGAGGACAAACAGGATGGTGGCACTGCTCATGTTGCCGAACTCGCGCAGAACGGTGCGTGAAGAGCTGACCTGCTCAGGGGCCAGATCCAGGCCTTTGGCGACCCTGTCGATAATCGATTTGCCGCCGGGATGGACCGCCCAGCGACTGATGTTCTCGCGGCTCATGCCATTCCTGGCCAGAAGCGGCTGGATCAGGTCGCTGATGCCGGAGCCGATAATTTTCGGGACGTAGCTCGACAGGGCGATGTCGAAACCGAAGTCGCCGATGCTCCAGGCCATTGCCTCGCGCCCGGCCGGGAGCAGCGCGGAATCGAAGTCCTGCACGCGATAGACAGTGCTACCCGGGCGAGGCGTTCGGGCACTGACCAGCAAGGCGGCGGCGCCATCCGCAAACAGGGAATTGGCCAGAATCGTATCCTCGTTGGCGTTGACTTGCAGATGCAGGCTGCAGAGTTCCAGGCACATCACCAGAACCACCGCATCCGGATTGGCCCGGCAGAACTGGACAGCCATGTTCAGGGCCGGAAAGGCGGCATAGCAGCCCATGAAACCGAGATGGAAGCGCTGCGTGTTGGCCGGCAGTCCCAGTTCGCGGCAGAGAAAGTAATCGATGCCGGGATTGAAGAAGCCGGTGCATGAGGCGGTCACGAGATGGGTGACCTCCCCGACCGCGAATCCGGGGCTGGCCGCCAGCAGCTTTTGACCGAGGCCAAGGGCCAGGCGGGTCGCTTCCCGGCTGTAGATGGCATTACGAGCCGCCGTGCCCGGCTGATGGAAACCTCCTTCACCGGTCGGGTTGAAAAAACCGGCGCCGGCGTCCGGAATGACACTGTGCCGGGTTTCGATCCCCGAATTCCGGTAGAGGGCCTTGACCATGCGTCGGTCTCGTTCCCCTGCCGTCCACTCCAGCATGCGCACGCCGATTTCGGCCTGGCTGTACCGGTTTTCGGGCACGGCGGTTTCGATGCGATGGATCCAGACGGCCATAGTTGTTTCCGCTGCTTTCGGTTGCCCGCGGGACCCAGGTCTTTACCGGGGCTTCAGAACGAAGGATGCGGTGACGTCGACTCGGTCGCCAACCCGGATGATGCCGAGAATGGAAGGCGGTTCCAGCTGGTACTCTGCCAGGGAGACGGTAAATTCCAGGTCGGCGGCAATGCGCCCCTCCTGGTCGAGATAATTCCCGACCCTGGCGACGATTTCCCGCTCGATGTCGCGGATCCTGAGCCTGATCGGGATGTCCGGAGTGCCAATCGTGCGGTTCGCCAAAGCCTGCCGAAGCACCGAAAGGGAGATGGCTCCGCTGTGACCGACGATCAGCGGAAACTTCTCCGCCTCGAACATCTCCCGCATCTGCCGGTCCCGTTTTATATTGCCCGTCTCCAGGCTGGCAACCGGTACGCTGACTTCGGGGATCTGCAGGACCCCGCCGGTTTCACTGGCGGTGAAGGGTTGACAGCGGCCCGTACCCTGAAAGTCATGCAGAGTGGCGCTGGCCCGAAAATCAATCGAGCACGCGGCCTGGTACTCTGCGGCCGGACCAAGGGCAGGCAGGGCAAACAGCAACAGCAAAGGCAGTAAAAGTTTCATGATACTGGCACTTTCGGCCTGGATTGGGTCGACTCCTGGAATTTTACTACGCCTGGCTCGTTTATGTAAGCCGGGAGCCTTTTTTATTTGCAGATGACAGATGCCAGGTCGTGGCCGCGGTTTCTGCATGAAATTAAAACTCCGACGAGGAGGGAAAAAGCCGATCGGGTCAGACAACCGGGCCTTTATATCCGGTGGTTCGGAGATAAACAGAGGTTCATCACAGCGGTTTCGAAAGACAGTGCGATGGGGCGGGAATTTACCTCAGGAGAGTCAATCAATCAGCAAAGGGACTTTGGGTTCGGGGAGAAGACCGCGGTTTTCAGCGCGTGAAAATAGCTCATTGACGGCAGCAAGGCCTTCTTCGCCCAGGTCCAGGGAAAAATCATTCACGTACAGAGCGATATGGGCATCGATGACCTCATCCGCAAGTTCCTGGGCATGAGCCTTGATGTAGGTCCGTGCCTGGTCAGGGTGCTGCCGGGCATGCCTCAGGCTGGCGCGGATGGCCCGGTCCGCTGCCAGGATGGTCTCGCGGCCGAGGTCGCGGCGTGCCAGGATACCGCCCAGTGGAATCGGCAGGCCGGTCTGTTCCTCCCACCAGGCTCCAAGGTCGACAATTTCGCGGAAGCCGGCCTGGCGGTAGGTGAAGCGCGACTCGTGGATAATCAGACCGGCATCCGCTTCGCCGCGCCGCAGGGCCTCCATGATGCGGTCGAAGGGCACAATCAGGAGGTTGTCGTAGCCTTTCCCGTAAAGCTGCAAAAGCAGGTTGGCAGTGGTCAATTGGCCCGGAATAGCGATTCGCCGGCCCTGCAGGGCCGCCATGTCGGTCGGTCCGGCAGCGATGACCAGCGGGCCGCAGCTGCGGCCCAGGGCGCCGCCGCTGCGCAGCAGGGTGTAGGTCTCGCGCAGATGACCGAAGGCATGGTAGGAGATTTTGGTCAGGTCCAGGAGCCCTTTGCAGGCCAGCCGGTTGAGGGTTTCGACGTCCTCGAGGCGTTCCTGGATACGGACCTCGGGAAAATCAACCAGGCCGTGGGTGAGGGCATGAAAAATAAACGTGTCATTCGGGCAGGGAGAATAGCCCAGGGTCAGGGTGCGCGTCATGCCCGGAGGTCATCCGGTGGCCAATGGCTGAGCAGTTCGAGCACAGCCTCCTGGGCCGCGCGCATGCTGCCGGGCAGGTCCCAGTCGGCGGTTTCCCGATCCTCGGCGAGATTGGCAATGCCGCGCAGTTCCAGGAAAGGAACGCCGGTCTGCCGACAGGCGAGGGCAGCACCGGCTCCTTCCATGTTCTCGCAGATGCCGCCGGTTCGGCCGGCCAGTTCCAGGCCGCGGACCGTGGTGCCGGTACAGGATGAAACCGTGACGAAGGGGCCGCTGGCGAAGCCGCGGCTGGTGGATTCCGCAAAAGAGCTGAGCAGGGGCCTGCTCCAGCCGAGAAGGGCGGAATCGACCGGCCAGCGGTTGTAGACGATACCGCGGACGTCATTGCGCATCGGCAGGGCCATTTCCTCCAGGTCCTGGAAACCGAAAGCGGTCTGCACCCCCTCGTCACCGAAAATTTCACTCTCGGCCAGAGCCAGGTCGCCGATTTCCAGTTCTCTTTCCGGGTAGGCGCCGCCGCAGCCGAACAGCCAGAGCGCCGACGGCGAAAACCTGCTGATCAGCGCCATCGCGCTGGCGGCCGCCGCTGCTTTGCCCAGGCCGGAATGTGCCAGGCAGATGGGGGTGTCGTACCAATGGCCGTGCCAGACGTTCAGGTTCCCCAGGTTGGCGCACTCCAAATCCCTCAGGGTCTGGCGCAGCAGACGGGTTTCTTCAGGAACGGCGGCGAGAAGAGCGAGCATCGTGACCAGCAACGCGGAACAAGGGATAGGGTACGGGAAAATTCGCGTTCCGCGTTCCGCGTCCCGCGTACCAGGGGGTTAAGGTTTATACCAGCCGCATCGGATCAGGTCCCGGCGCAGGTCGACACCGGCATTGCGAATGACGCCCTGGTGCCAGAAGCGGTCCTCCTCAGCCGGGTTGCAGCCGGGATTGTCCAGGCGCTTGCGGTGGTCGATCAGGCTCTGGCGGAAACGTTCATCAGACTCTTCCAGGGCCTCCGTAATCCGGTCGGCGACCACCGGAGTCGTTGCTTCGATCACGTGCTGGATCATGTCGCGCAGGCGCAGTCCCTGGCGATATTCCCAGAGATCGCCTTCGAAGCTCATGCTGCATTCGCTGACGAAATCATGCCAATCCAGAAGCAGGGTGCCGAATTCCTCTTCGGCAAATTCTTCGAACTCCGGATGTTTGCGAAGAATGTCTTCGATTTGCATCTGCTCTTTACGGGAAAAGAAGAAAGAGATGCTTTCTTCAACCGGATACATACCGAGAGTTTCAACGACTTCGCGGCAGAAATGCGCATAATCAAGTTCCCTTTCGCTGTAGCCCTGGAGTTCTTCCGGCAGGTCACTGCGTTTGAGGCACAGCAGGGAAAGATGATCGTGACCGAGGTCGGTGTGCAGCGGCAGATCTTTACGGTGAGGAAGCCCGATGCGGGACATCAGGTCGGTCAGGCGGATATGGTTGTCGGTAAAGCAGGTCAGGATTTTCTCCTCCGAGTAAAAAAGCTCCAGGCTGGCCCGGTTGTTTGCCAGACCGAAGCCGACGAACCCATCATGCAGGAGACGGTCCCAATAGGGCGACAGGGCTTCGAAGAGTTCGGTGACCGGCAGGTAGGGGGAATAGTAGACGCTTGGTGTCGGGGTATTCTGGGACGGTTCGGAGAAAGCCGGATCGGTTGTATAGAATTCGAGAATGAAGAAAGCCTCCTCAGGCATGCCCGCAGCAAATTCCTGAAAAATCCGCAGAACCTGACCGATCCCGGCCGCAACCGTGAAGTGATACGTGTCGGTGGCCTTTTCCAGGAGGGAGAAGGCATACCCTTCCTGCAATGATCGGGCTTTGCGGCGTGCCTGAGGCCAGAGCTGCAGGCCAACCGGGAAATCGGAGTATATCTGAGACAAGGCCGTGAACTTTCTGCTGCGTGAATAGGTAACTCGTGTCCATCTGGAAACTCCGGATGGGCACAGTGAAGTTTTCGAGTTGGAAACGAGGATTTTTTCGTCATGGCAAGGAAATCAAGGGCTTGCGCGGAGGCGTACATCGGTACGCCGCACAAGCAAGTCCGCAGATTGACGCAGCCAAGGCGGAAAAGAACCGTTTCCGGACGGAAACTAACTCAGCCCAATCATGGCGCAATCACCGTGCAGAAGTCAACCTCATGGTAACGTTCGACGCACCCGCATTTAATCCTTCGGGAACCTGAGGCGGCCGGGCGACAATTTTTTCAAAAAAGGTTTTGAAAAGCAGTTGGCATTATTTCGGGAGACGATTCAGGCATTTAATAGGATTAAATGCTTTTTTACCTAAAATAAATTTTGATTGACAATTTCAGTTGCTTTACGCTATACCCTGCGAGGGTAAAACCCTATTCTATTTCAGTCTCCAGGTTTAATTCGAAGGTTTGCCCAAGGGGCAATAGTCTTTCGATTCACCTTGCTGTTATTGCCGATTTTGTCTGTGCCGGGCTGCAGTCTGCAGGGCAGCAGACCCGGGAAATTATTTTCACTAAACCAGAAGGATCAGCATCATGCCGAAAAAAGCGATTACCCCTTCATTGAAAAACCCTTTGGCTCTTCATGAGAAAATCGAATTTACCATCCCCGGTGAAGTGGCCGGCGTTGCCGGTGCTTATGAAGAGGTCATGCAGGAAGGTCACGACCTCATTCAGCGGCCGATCAAATCCGTCCAGATCGGCCAGATCGAAAAGCAGCATTTCAAAAAACGCATGACCGTCTGGGAGCGCATCAATGTTTTGACCCAGGCAGCGCCGAACATCCTTTTCCAGAACTGGGGCAAGAACCTCGACGGGGCCTCGCTGGTAACCGGCATCCTCAATATCGACGGCCGCGATGTCGCCCTTTACGGGCACGATTTTACCGTGCGGGCCGGCTCAATTGATGCCACTAACGGTAACAAACTGGCGCGGCTGTTCCGCATGGCCGGGGAGAAGGGCATCCCGGTGATCGGCATGAACGACTCGGCCGGCGCCTTTGTCCCCGCCGGCGTCGGCGGCTTGGACGGCTACGCCGAGGCATTTACTGCCCTGCGCAAGATCAGCGGGGTGGTCCCGACCATAATGTGCATGTTTGGCTTCAATGCCGGTGGCGGCAGCTACCTGCCCCGACAGGGGAGTTTTGTGATCCAGCCGGAAGATACCTTTTTCGGCCTGACCGGACCCGGCGTGGTCAAGTCGGTTCTCGGCGAAGAGATCTCTCCCGAGGACCTGGGGGGGCCCAAGGTGCATGGCGCCTCGGGTGTCGCCGATTTGACCGTCGCCGACGAAACCGCCGCCCTGCGCACTGCGGTGCGTCTGCTCAGCTACATCCCCGGCAACAATTTCAGCATGGCCCCTTACCTGGAAACCAGCGATCCGCTGGAACGCAAAACCTGGGAAATCAACACCCTGCTGAAGAAAGCCTTTAACTCGCCGACCGGCTTCAATACGCCTTTCGACGTTTCGATCATTATCCAGCAGATCTGCGATCACGGCGACTACTTCGAACTGCAGCCGAGCCGCGCCCGGGAAGCGATTACTGCTTTCGGCCGCCTCGGCGGCAACGTGGTCGGCTTCGTCGCCAATAACTCTTCGGTCTCCTCCGGACAGATCGACTGCGATTCGGCGGTTAAAATCGCCCGGTTTGTGCGCTTCTGCAATATCTACAACATTCCGCTGATCTTCATGGAAGATACTACCGGCTTTCTGCCGGGGCGCGAACAGGAGGCCCGAGGCATCGTCCAGGCGGGCCGCTCCATGCTCGATTCGATCGTCGATGTGAGGACACCGCGTATTCTGCTGATCCTGCGCAACGCCTTCGGCGGCGCCTATGCCTCCTTCAATAACTACCCGACCGGTGCCGATCTGGTCCTGGCCCTGCCGACCACCCGCCTCGCGGTTATGGGGCCGGCCGGCAAAGAATTCGTCTACAAGGCCGAGCTGCGAAAAATTCGGGGGGCAATCTCCGACATGGTCAAAAAGGGCGTCCAGGAGCGGATCAAGGCCGGCATGGATGGAGATGAAGCCAAAAAGGATTCAGAACAGGAAGCGGCCGAGTGGCTCAAGCAGCAGGAGGCCGAACTGAATCTGCGCTACGAGAAAGAGCTGATGAACCCGAAGGAAGGCCTCGCACTCGGCTCCATCTCCTCGATCGTCATGCCTACCGAGCTGCGGCAGGTCCTGGGCGAAAATCTCAACTTCCTGCTGCGGCACTATCAACCGACGACCTGGCAGGATGTCCAGCGTGAGTTTCATTAATCGAGCGACGGCAGCTTCCTACGGCATCAGATTGGAGAGAAAGAACCATGACACAGACCATCGATTACTATAAAAACAACCCCCTGATTCACAAGGACCGTCGCCTCAGCCAGTCCGACTCGGAATGGGTCCGCTCCTTTTCCTGCGAGGACCTCAAGCCGCTGATCGTCTGCCGCGGCCCGATCCGCAAAGAGGCGATGGATGTCTACGAAGAAATGGGGGTCAGCCACTACGGCATCCTGCTTTCCGAGAAGGACTCCATTGTCTATCCGAATGCGCTCTCCCCCGAACTCCGGCAGTTGACCGATCACAGCCGGGTCCACCGGGTTCCGGATTATACCGGGGCTTCCAAGGAAGAGCGGATCGAACGCATCCAGCAGATCATCGGCATCGCGCTCGATAATGGCTATGACTCGGTCTTTGCCGGTTACGGCTTCATGGCCGAGGATGACGAATTCGTCGCCGCGATCGAGAGGGCCGGTCTGAAGTTCATCGGACCCTGTGCGGCAACCCAGCGGGCCGCCGGCAAAAAGGACGAAGCCAAGCGGACCGCCCTGCAGGTCGATGTCTCGGTCACCCCCGGCATCGACAATGTCACTGCCCGCACCCTGCTCAGACACCACAAGTCGCGGGCTCAACTGATTGCGCTCGCCGAAGCCGAGGAACTGGATATTGATCGCAGGGTGCTCGAGGACGAGTCGCTGTCTCTCGAGCAGGTCGCCGACGTGATCCTGATGGCCTCCTATGCGAAGGGCATCGACCTGTTCACCATTGACGAATTGTGCAGTCAGGTGGAGATCGAATGTGCCCAGATGTTTCGGGATTATCCGGGAGCGCGTATCCGCCTGAAGGCGATCGGCGGCGGCGGTGGCAAAGGGCAGCGGATTCTCGGCGCCTCACTGCTGCTGACCAAAAATCCGACGGAGAAGCAGATCAAGGGTGCCGCTTCGGTGGCGCCCGGCCTGGTTCGCGAGGTGCTCGGCGAAGTCAAGGCGACCGGGGTCGGGGACAACAAGAACGTACTGATCGAATTGAATATCGAGCAAACCCGGCACAACGAAATCCAGATGCTCGGCAACGGTGAATGGTGCATCGCGCTGGGCGGCAGAGATTGCTCCCTGCAGATGCACGAGCAGAAACTGCTCGAAGTCTCCGTAACTCAGGAAGGCCTGGCGAAAGAGATCGATAAAGCCAAAAAAACCGGACTCAAAGCCCAGGTCAAGGCCCTGCAGTCGGACCTGAAGGTTCTGCAGCGAATGGAAGATGAATCGGAACGGTTCGGCGTGGCCGTCGGCCTGGATTCCGCCTCGACCTTCGAATGCATCGTCGACCGCGACCGCCACTATTTCATGGAAGTCAACACCCGGATCCAGGTCGAACACCGCGTGACCGAACTGGTCTATAAACTCAAGTTCACCAACCCGAAAGACAAGAACGATTATTTTATCGTTGAGTCTCTGGTCGAAGCCATGGCCCTGCTGGCCCGCCACAAGGACCGTCTGCCCCGACCCGAGCGGATCCCCCGCTTCGGAGCCGGCGCCGAAGCGCGCCTCAATGCCACCGACGCTTCCCTTTCACCGAGCGCCGGCGGCTATGTCCGTTACTGGTCGAAGCCGATCGAGGGCGAAATCCGGGACGACCAGGGCATCTGCAACCCCAATCCGGATACCGGCCAGTTCATGCGCTACCATCTGGCGGGTGCGTATGACTCCAATATTGCGCTGCTGCTGACCAAAGGTGAAAATCGCCTGGACAGTTATGAGCATCTCTCCACGGTCCTGCGCAAGACCACCCTGCGTGGCAGCAACCTGGCCACCAACCTCGAGTTCCATTACGGTCTGGTCAACTGGTTCATCGGCAATAACGTTATGGCCAAGCCGACCACCCGCTTTGTGGTGCCTTACCTGACTCTGGTCGGCAAGCTCAAGGAAGAGGCGCAAAAGCTCGACATCGTCTATGCCTTCCTGGCGATGAAAAAGCACTATGCCAAAATCTATGCGGAAGATGCCGATGCCGCCAAGGCCGCCTCGGAAACCCTGGACCGCAAAGGCACTCTGCTGACCCGGCCGATGGAGATTTTGTTCCAAGACCCGCACCTGCTGTCGGGCTGGCTGAGCCTAAATCGGAAAAACTTCGAACTCAAAAACGACAAAGTGGTCTGGCTGCGCAACCCTCTGGTGGTCCTGCAGGAAACCTATGAATACCTGAACATGGATTGGCGCGAGGAAGCGCCGGCCGCCGAGGTCATCTGGACGCATGACCGTGACCTCCTGGAGGGCGCTCTGGCATTTTATGCGGAATTGCGGAAAAAGTTCAATCTGGGCAAGGAGCAATTCCTCAAGCTTGACGAGATTCTGTGCAAGCCGCGGCCGCAGGGCGGGTACGACAAGGCTACCTGGCAGCAGATCCAGTCGGCCCATGTCGGGTACGAGATGGGCAACGAGCTGCTCGGACTGATCTGCCTGGTCGGTGACAGGACGGAGTTCTTCGATTTCCGGGTGGAGTCGGATCTGGAGGTCACCATCCCCGATTATCTCAATGATTCCGACCTGCAGGCCGCCATGAAGAAGGTTCTGGTGCCGCCGCCGGCGACCAGGGCCGACGAGATTGTCACGCCCGGGGGCGGTATGTATTATGCCCAGGAAGCTCCGGGCATGGCGCCTTTCGTCAAGGAGGGTGACCATTTTGACAAGGGCCAGCCGCTGTTTATTCTCGAGGTCATGAAGATGTTCAACAAGGTTCCGGCGCCTTTCTCCGGAACGATTGACAAGATCCTGATCGAAAGCGGAGATGGCACTATCGTGCAGAAGGGGCAGCCGGTCTTCAAGGTCACCCCGGACGATAAATTCGTCGAGACCGATCCCAAGGAAATCGAGCGGCAGAGGCGGGAGCGGACTTCGGAATACCTGAGGGTACTTTTTTAAACCCGGCAAATGAGAAGCAGGGCTCCGGAAGCCTCCGGGGCCCTGCTGGTTTCAGCAAGACCGTCCGCTCTGCACGGAGGCGCTGTTTCCCTGGCAGAAGGCGGTG
>Ga0102929_1000278_pt1 | contig 29700 bp, 31 predicted proteins | sample SalPonR1_B_D2_MG_FD_78510 | JGI IMG/M metagenome (GOLD analysis project Ga0102929, IMG submission 78510) | Salt pond soil microbial communities from South San Francisco under conditions of wetland restoration - Salt Pond MetaG R1_B_D2_MG | ecosystem: Environmental > Aquatic > Marine > Intertidal... | reverse complement strand
ATAAGTTTTCTTCTCAAGGTCCTGTTCCAGAGCGAGAATCGAATCCGGCAAATCAGATCCTCGATTTCGATCTTCTGTGTCGAAGACTAATATTTGGGCCCGAAGAGATAATTGAGTAGTTTCCAACAGATCCGATCTGTTTAACTGGTCAAGATTGTCGAGACGTTCATTTAATCGAGCTAAGATTCTAGTCCGAGTAAATACTTCCTTGAGGACCCCGTTAATAATCTGATCACCCATGTAAGAAACCTTATCAACAATCGCATTAACTCTCTCGTTATAAATTTTTCTTTCTCGAGCTCCTTTAGGAATTCCACCCAACGAAGTCAATGATTTCTCGATATCACTAATCATTCGTCGTTTAGTTCTTTGCAAGATTCCTCGATCGTTCTCGAGATCAGAAACACCGACTGTGAATTCAACATGGTTGAGCCAAAAAGTGATTAATCGTGAAGCGTTGGTTAAATACGCCGAAACAGTCTTAAATCCATACTTGTGAAGAAGATCTTGAGTGATTGCTCGGTGGGCGGGTCCGACATTATTCTTGGTAATTCTTCCCGCTACTAAGATTCCATTGACAATCAAAACATCATTCTGGTCATAGAAGAAATCAGGAGGATAAAGAGCGCTGAAGAGAGTGGTTCCAGCGTATCTATGTTTTCCTAATGCTTCGGCGCGACGCCACAGATCAAGGACGTTAACTCGACTAACCGTTCCATCAGCAGTTTTCTTAATTTGATCAACCGCTTTCAAGAAAGTCGAGCTATCAACAGCTTCCTCTTCTCGAGTTAACAGATAAAATCCCGACACAGCATCCATAACTAATCCGACTTCAGGACGGCTGGTTTTCTCGCTGACAATATTAACTTCTGCACTCATCAAGGTAACCAATTCCGCCATTGCTTCTGGAGACTTGACTGAATAATTACTCATTTCATCACCGTCGAAATCAGCATTGTGACCAGGAGTAGTGAAGAGAGGTAGTTCTGTAACTCGATCTTTGACTAGCTTGATTCGATAAGCTAAAATAGTTTCTTTCTTAATACTAGGTTGTCGATTGGATAGAATGTAGTCACCATTCTGAAGAAATCTTTCAACGGTGTCACCGATTACTAAGGTTTTATTCTTTCCCGGAATAACTCTTCGTCTGACACCGACTAAGCGGTCTTCGTCTTCGTTATCAGGGTTGTAAGCAGATCCGGCGGTGATCGAAGCAATTCGACCTTCTTCTAAAAGCTTGTCGAGATAAGGTTTATTAGCTGGTGTCACTATTACTTCGACATATAAGTATTTAGACATATTAACAGGCAAACCAATCTCACCAAATTCTAGATCGTGCCCAGGTCCAATAACACTTCGTGACGACCTGTTGAGACGAACTCCAAGAGCCGACTTAGGTAACCCTCCTTTACCTTTGAACCGAGCTGCAAACGATTTATCATCTTGTTCGACCGCAGAATTCTTCCCTTGACCTTTAAACAATTCACAAAGTAATCGATTGATAGTATCACGATACCCGGTGAGTGTCTTCTCACTTTCTTCACCAGTGATCTTTCTAGTTACATCGACTATAGCCTGGTATTTCTCGGTAATCTTATCATGATAGATGACTCCATTGAGATAAATACCTGGCCGCATAGCATTAGGAATGACTGGGAGTACTCCGATGATCATATTACGAGGATGAACTCCTGGTCCGAAGCCCATGATTCGGGCTTCCTGATCAGAAATAGCATCAAACCTTTGGTAAACGATTTCGGGTGTTAATTGTTCGCCGGTAGTAATAATTTTATCACCACACTTAGAATCACTTGATTTAATCGCTTGAGGAGATACTTTCTTACAAGATTCTCGTAAACAAGGCCCAGCATTCTTGGTGTCTTTAACCAGGAAACGAAGTCGATCTTTTGGTCCGATACGAGTGTACTTCTGGAGTTGATCCGGACTCATGATTAACTTTCCACAATGATTACAAATTACCTTAAGAACCAAGATGATCTTATCACGAAACAAAGGATGAAAGTATTTTCCTTTTAAATCGATATACCCATAATGACCGTGACATTCTTCGCGATTACGAGTTGTTCTAATCCCGCCGCGACAAGTTCCACATTGACGCTTATTGGTAGCACCCAAAGCCGATGAATTAGGTCCTGTCTCGTTCTCGGATAACAAATCACTACTAGTCACCTCTAATACTGATCGATCAATAATTTCTTGATCAGATAAGAGTGAGATTTTAACCGCTGTAATAGGGACATCTTGTCGATCTCTAATCTCTTCAGAGTCAACTTCACGGGTGAAAGCTTTCTCAAGCCCACGTATATCCTCGGCTAACTTCTCTTCGCTAGTTACCGGTCTGACCACCGCTGTTCCTTTTCTTCTAGCTAGGAAGGACATTCCTTTTAAGCTAGTTTTCTTTTATTTAAAAATTTAAATATAATGACTGAATTAATCATTAGTCAGTATACCCAGAGAACTGCTGGTTGGCTTAAAGAACGAGAGAAGTTAGTGACCGCTTCTCGCTTTGGTGAAGTGCTAGAAATGTATCACCGGAAGAAATGGTCTTTGTTAAACCGAGACCCTGTTCCAGTCAATCAAGATATCCAACGAGGTATTGATCTTGAAGAACCAATTAGGATTTGGTTTCAGCGGTATATCGGACAAGAGATCAAAGAATCACCTTTGATCTATTCGCCTAGCTCGAAACTAGGTTGTTCTCCAGACGGATTGATTTACGATCAAGACGGCAACAGAAAGGCTCTAGTTGAAATAAAATGCCCTCGAAGATTGTATCGTAGTTTCTTCTGTCCGCTCAGTAAATATGGTCATCCCGGAAAAGTTCCTCCCCGTCATTATGCTCAAATTCAAGGTAGTCTCGAATTACTTGATCTAGAATTTTGTTATTATCTGGCTTACGAATTGGAGCGCAATTTAATCGTTATCTTAAAAGTCTTTCGAAATAAAGAATATTATTCAAAGGAATTAGGTCCTGCTTTACGGTGGTATCATGAGCAAGAAATATCGATTAGTGATCCCTCGAGACGAAGTTAACCCTTTTGATTACATGGGTCAAGATGACGTTTTAGAGGTAATGTCGTTAATTCCAGTTAACTTAATTGATGCTCATACCAAAAACGAAATTCTGATTTATCGACCTGTTCCGGGATACATCAGAGCCGATTACTTTGAAGGAGTCTCTTTATTACAAGGTTACGTTCCTCAAGACCATCAAATTACCATTGATTCTTATTGTCGCTCTCAACTACAATTTTATTATCAAAATAGTAAAGATCTATTACCAGATTATTTAACCGAGTTAATAGAAGCTTCTAAATACCGATACTCTAATTACGGACCTAGTCTGAATGGTTATGCCAAACAATTTCTTGATTTAGTTAACAACCGAATTGATCGAATTGACTCAGAATTAATTAAGATCTTAATCGAAATTGGACAATACCGATCGGATGATCAGGAAAATTCTTACCAAGGAGAAATTACTGACTCGATTATTAAATCAGTAGTCAGTAACAATTATCAATACTTCGCTTACTAAAGAACGTTTCTAAACGTTCTAAATTACGACAGACCACGAATCGATCCTCTACGAGTTCCTCGGGTGCCTCTAGTTCCTCGGGTGCCTCTAGTTCCTCGGGTGCTTCTAGTTCCTCGGGTGCCTCTAGTTCCTCGGGTGCTTCTAGTTCCTCGGGTGCTTCTAGTTCCTCGGGTGCCTCTAGTTCCTCGGGTGCCTCTAGTTCCTCGGGTGCCTCTGCTTGCCCGACTTTTTGACCTCTTCACTCCTTCCGATAAGAAGGTCTGGTACTCCTTCTCAGAACTGGTTCTTTTGAATAGATCATCGTAAACCGGATCATACGCATGATATTTACCATCCAAACGTCTATCTATATTATTTTTGTTTTTGATAAATTCATTAATTATGGTAATGTCAACATTGTTGATATAAGGTAAAGCCATTCCTTCTTTACCTTCAGGTATATCATCGTTGTTAATTATCATCTTTTCAGGATGAAGATAGTACAAAGAATCTCCATATTTAGCTAGTTCATCAGGAACCAATTTACTGGCACCTGAAGGTAAGACTGCAATTAACTGATCAATTGGGTTGTGAACCATCGGGGAAGGATAAGGTACTCCAATTGAATCCCTTTCCCGCTCTAAGAAAGAGATAATATCTCTAAAGAGTGGTGCTCGAAGATAAGAATAACACCACACTGAAGAAACGTGATATCCTTGATAATAATCAAACACCCAAGACATACCCATACAAAAATCTCGACAGACCCCGTCGATAATTGATTGATCGATTATTAAATCTGGTAGCTCGTGTTTCGCTTTAACGGTTTCCCAGAACTCATAATCAACCGGATAGAGAAACGAATTATACCATAGCGAATAAAAAGTTTTAAAATTAAATTTCGCTCCTTCGAAGAAAGCGTAGAAATAATTGTCGGTATTACCACCCTTTCGATAAGATTGATAGTCCTTAGAAATAGCTTGTTCTTGCATTCCCATTTTTCCGGTGTAAAAAGATTTTAAGAAGAAGGCTACCGCTTCCCAATCGATAATTAGACCTTTATCGCGATGCACCTTAGTTAAAGAGAAAGTAGTTTGCTTCTTCTTTATTTTCGTGTACTGACTCAAGAAAAGATCTAACGATTGTTTCATATTATTATGAGCGGGACCGTGAGGTAAGAAATCATTACCAAAGAAAAAACTGATGATCACTAAATCGGGTGCCGAGATTTGATTTTTCTCTCGAAAGAATTTAGTCAAGTTACGAATATTGACAGTGAAAATTTCTTGCTCTTTGACGACACCTCGTGAACCACCTCTTAGTCCGCCTCGTGAACCACCTCTTAGTCCGCCTCGTGAACCACCTCTCTTTCGACCTTCCTTAACAATTCGAGTGTAACGACATTCCTTGATTAAAATGATGTTAAGATTTGTCATCATTGACAATAGAATCATATCAGCATCGTTGCTATGAAGAACGTGAACTCCTCGCCTCGAAAAATAAGGCTCTCCGTTCCGGTAGTAATCAATAATCTTATGCTCACCCTCTCCTGGACTCAAATGAGAACTGTAAATCAGATTTAACGGAAATCGCTCCCGCTTCGATTCAAAGAAGTCGAACAATTCAATGTTTAGCTGCTCCATAAACTTAGTTCCGGGCGTGATAATATTACTATCAACTCCCGTCTCGGTCTTCAGCGAATGACCTAGAAATCGTCGTTGACGTTGTTGTCTGATTTTGGCATTATGAACTGCTCCATCAACCGAAATTAAAAGGGTTCGTGAAGGTTTATACTTGACAACCAATTCACTAATTAACTCTTTAACACGGGTAATAGTTTTGGTAATACCTAGATCAGTAGTCTTAATTCCTGATATCGATCCGGCTTCGATATCGTCAATTAATCTTTGGGCGGCATCTGGATTAGCATAATCACCAACATAGAAAGAATATTGAAGGGCTTCGTGGATTAAAGCATTAAGATCGATTGATAACGATTCGACGTTTTTCGGAATTGTTTTCAATAAAATGTCGGCTTGTTCTTTCTTACCGATTCGTTTTTTGATCCATGGGAAAAATCCGGGGATCCCCATCTTTAAAAGACGAAATTAATTTAAAATCGTTCATTAATTAATGAACGCGAATGAACTTATTTTAATCTTCCCGAAACATCAGGCTTAATATATTTAGATTTCTGTTTGACTTTAGATGGTCCAAGTTTATAAAGCGCCCAACCAAAAATGATAATCAAAACAATTATCAGAACGAGAACCAGATAATTGTTAGGATTAGATGTTGTTTCAATATTATCTCCCGGAACAACACATTCGTCAACTTTCTGATAATCACTATTACGAGTGGCGTTAGAAACAATATCAAATTCGATTAAGTTAGGAACCGTTGTTAAGGCTACTAGATTACCAGTTTCTATTTGACTAGTTAAATTATTATCAAAGGTTTGATCGTCGAGGGTAAAAGCTAATCCGTTGCGAAGTGATCTTTTGCCTAATAAAATGTCACGGCCTTCCGGGTTGAACATGACTGCTTGTAAACCTCGAGGTCGTTGAGTCCAAGCTACGGTAACTCCAGTCTCTGGATCGAAGGGAATAGCGTCCTGATAAAGAGAACATTTGTCTAACCATTTAGCGAGATAACAAACATCGAAAGACGGACCAGTTAAAATATTTTGAACAACGGTTTTTAAGGTACTAGTCGAAACATTAGAAATACTAGTATTGCGTACTAAGATGACTGGTAAAGCTTGATCAATTTCAGCTGCTTGTTTTAGACCAGCCAAGATTCGAGCTCGATCAATCTGTTCGGCCTTACTTATTGAACTGTTAGATTCGACGAATGGACTAGCTGGTTCGATCAAATTACGAGTGTCGAAATAAGGACCAGTGAAAAGATTCTCTAAGAACTGGTTACGAGGGACAGCCGCTCCGTCTGGGACAATAATAACAATAACACGACTCATCTTTTGACAGCTTTTTAAATTATTGACGTAAAATAACCGGAATTCCAGAAATGATATCTTGATCGCTATCTTGAACCTGACAATGTCCGTTGGAAAGAACCGTCCCCCCATCTTGCAATTGATAAACTCCGTCCCCAGAATAAGTTCCTGTTATTTCAGTTCCGGTTTCGGTGGTGAAAAGACAAACTGGTGGATGATTGACAATTACCTCTTGATCGGGACCGGGAACACATAAATATTGAGGGACTCGTCGATGAGATAACTGTCCAGCTTGATTAACATGAAAAGAGTCCGGTTGATCCTGGTAAGCTTGATCGACCGGCATGTAATTTCCTTGCCGGCATTGCGGAAATTCACGAGGACAATAAGTGAAAATAAAAGTACGGGTTCCGTATGAGATCGCAACTAGGATCAATAAGAAAATTACCCCGACAAAGAAACCTATTAACGCCGAGGCCCAATCCCACATTTAACTGTTACGTATAAAACTTTCTCAACGTTAGAACGAACTTCTTTCTTCAATTCGATTTTAAATAAACGAGATTGAATAATCACTTTCCGGGTGGCTTCGGGCAACACTAATCTGACACCGGCTCTAGGGAAGACAGCGACTACTAAATTGATTGTTTGGTCGGCTGATTGGAAATGATAATCACCAGTTTTGAAGAATTGAAAACGTTGATGATCTACTAGTCGACCCTTTAATAATATTCCTCTATTCTGGAAATCAATAATTCTTAACTTGTCGCCAGATAACAATTCAAGTCTTCGAAATTTCAATGACCCATCCCAAGGAATATTCACCGTCTCTGGTGTTTCAATGTTATAATCTACTCCGGTGATTGGTTCGTTAAAATAACGTTTAAATCGCTTTATCTTCTTACATTTTTCTCGTCTAGATAAAAAATTGGTTATTAAGGTAATTGCCAATTCGTCGGTCATTATTTTATCATTGATTTTAAAATGAGTGATAATCCGTGGACAGGATCGTCGTCGAGTTCAACTCGTCAGCGTCGAGAGTACCGAACAGAAGGACAGTACCGACCAGAAGGACAGTACCGACCAGAAGGACAGTACCGACCAGAAGGACAGTACCGACCAGACCCACCCCGTAGCTACCAACGAGAAGAAAAATACGAAGCTGATGGTAAAGTTAAAGTAACCGAGAAAACCGAAGATGAACGGGGTAATGTCACTAAGACCGAAACTAAACAAGATCAAGAAGGTAACGTTGAAACCAAGACCGAAACTAAACAAGACGGCAAGAATAAAGATTGTGGCAAAGACGGAACTTGTAGTGGTTGGTGTCTACCAGTCCTCATCTTCATAGCCGTTTTCATTGTTATCATTATAGTTTCTATTTTCGAACCCCCAGAAAATGCTAGCAATACTGGTAAAACGACTCAGGTTATCGGTCAAATTGTAGTGGGAGCTATTTTCGTTTTCCTCTTCTGGTGGCTCTGTAAAAACGGACATGTTGGTTGGGTTTGGTTCTTAATGTTTTTGCCTGTCATCATCGCCATCCTTCTAATTGTTTTAGTTTGGTGGGGACTCATTATCATCTAATCGGAAGATGATCAGAAAAAGATCAATTATTTTTTCTGGTAATAAAAGTGATGGGAAAGTTTAAGGAGTTTCTGATCAATGCTTGTAAGGAAAATAACTTGAAGGTGACCGATCTTAAGAAGAATGACAGTAAGAAGAATGACAGTAAGAAGAATGACAGTAAAGAATGGCAAGAAATTGATACCAGACTCGGTGCCGTGGAATCAAGATTTGACAACCATCTGAATCAAGCGAATAAAAATTTTCAAAACATTGATAATCGATTGGAAGCGCTTGAAGAGATAAACAATAACCAAACATCATCAATCATCGCAAACAGAAGAATGGTTGAAGATAATAATATCGGAATTACTCTTATCGCTGCTATCATCTTGATAGTCACATTGTCGGTAATCGTCTTTCTTGTTAGGGCTTTTACCTGGTTTGATGCGATATTAATTACGACTATAGGAATAGTATTCTCCTCACTGATGCTTAGCAACGGTGTCGGAACGATAACTGCAATGCCGGGTATTGTATTGGGTTTCTATTATATCTATATCCTCGGTACTAAATCATCATTCGATCAAGAAGGAAGTGAGAAAAAGAAGAAGGTGGCTGATGAAACAAGAACCGATTTCTTTGGTCAAACCATTGATAGTTTGTCTGAAATGACCTCTAAAATGAAAGACAAAGGAATTCCTGAACAAATCACTGGTTTCTTCGAATCGATCATGTCGAATGCTGGTGTGACGAGTGGAACCAGTGAAACCAGTGAAACCGGTGAAACCAGTGAAACCAGTGGAACCAGTGAAACCAGTGGAACCAGTGGAACCAGTGAAACAAGTGGAACAAGTGAAACCAACGAGTCCATCTAATTAGGATCAGATAATATTGAACATAAAATTATGTTCATTCTAATTGCAATACAAAATGTTGTATTTACCTTGTTCAGTGATAACAACCTTAGCATATTCTTGACTAACACCTTGATTGACACTTTGACTGGCGTCGGTATTGTGATCAATTGTCCCTTTACTTAACAAACCATCCAGTGATGATCTGTCTAGCGAAACACCATTAAACAACAGAAGGAAAACGTCTATAGCGTTCAATCCATAATCAATCGTTTTCTTGATCTTCATGATAGTCTCGTTTTTGTTCTGGTATAGAGACATCAAAAAATACGACAGAGCTAATATTAAAACCAAATAAGTACTCATAAAAGATCCTATTGTTATTCCTAAAAATAGGATTTTCTTTGACATGATCACTTTGAAAAATGTTATTATTTCGTTGAACGATTTAATGACCTTTAGACAATTATTAATTCAATTAAATCATTACTGTCAAGATTTTCACCTGTCTGACAACGACGATCACCAGATTATTTTCTTAACTCGGCTACCTCAAGAAGCTCAATCACCGAAAGAAGTCTCTGAGATCGTAACTGTTCCGGAACTGGTTATTCGACAACACGGGACTTTCGAGTCGTTAATGATTCAAATTCAACGAGTAGCTCAAAAAGTTTACATGGTCAGTGATGGTAATTACCTTATATCAATTAAATCTCGAAGAAGTATTCCGGGGTGTCTCTCTCTAGAAAGTCGGAAAAATGAGATTTACTTTTTCAGATCGTTATTAGCTGATCACACTCTTTATGCTTTCTTCACCAAGGAAATAGCTTTCAAGATCGCTCCACGTCTTTTTTCGAAAGACGATCTCCTCGTCGAGGAACGAGGATTAAAAATTTTGTTTGAGAAGAAAATCAAACCGATTGAATATCGTAGCTACACGGTACCTATCTGATCATTTAAAATTGAAAGATTGAAAGATGATTCTACCGATCTCTCGCAATTCAACCCCTAATCGGGCGTCGAAATAAATATAAGGATCTATTCTTCTGACTAACAACCGACTGAAATGTTGTCGATATTTAGAAACAGCGTGAAGAGTCATTATTAATAACATCACTTTAATGACGTTGAAACGATTTGGTATCTTCGATAATTCGACAATTACTTCATTAAGATGATAGTCAAGTTTTCGGTCATGGTTAAGATCCCAACGAGGAACCGTCATGATTTGATCTTCTTGATCTTCGTTAATATCTAATAAATCGTCAACAATTTGAACAGCTTGACCGATTTGTGAAGCAATCTCAATATCAGGCTCGCTTTCTTGGCGATGAATGATTTGAGCAATCAGAACCCCGGTAGCACCCCCTTTATCAAGACAAATCTTCCATAATTGAGTTCGAGAAATACCTTCTTGTTTTTGGATTTTTAATGATTTAACTTCCTGGACTAGAACTAGTCGAATAGCTTCAATAATTCGTTGATCTCCTCTGGTTAAAGAATAGAAAGATTCCAGAGCTGTTGTTGGGATCAACGAATTAGTAACTGTTTTTCCTTGTAAGACAGTCATTATCTCCCCTAGAAACCGAAAAGCTTCGGTTTGACTTAACTCCGAATCGATGTAATGATCAACCTGGATATAGAGATAACTAAGATTTAAGATGTCTTGAGAATTAGTTATTCGGTCATAAACACAATACGAGTACAACACCGAAATCAGAATACAACCAAGACTAGAAGCACAAAGATTATCCCATGACGAAGTCGTTTTTAAATCCTTAAAGAGAAGACATAACTGGCTCCATCCTTTCTCTCTTATTGTAATCGATAATTTAGGACAACTGTCAAACAGTTGTTTAATCTTAATCTTATCTTTCCCACTGACCGGAAAAAGAAATTTCTTGATCAGTGCTACAGCATCCATCAATCTGTCAAAAAATATCTTTGAACAATATTAATGTTTTTATTAAAATAATTCTCACCTTAACGCTCTTTGATATTTTTTCTAGCATATCATAAAATGGGTTACCAAGAAAACGGGACCGGGAAGAATAATTGGTATTGGGGAATCGGAATTTTCATCATCGTCATTATCGTTTTAATCTTGATTGCTATTTTTGCTTGTTGGAGTAACGGTACGACGAATGGAAACGGGAACCAACCGACGCCACAGCCTACACCCGAAGAAATTAGGGCGGATCAAATCAGATCTAATTGGAGAACTCTGAATGGTCAATTATTTAATCTAGCAGATTGTAAGAATAGTGCCGAGAAGCGAGTCGGAATCACCCGAACTCTTAATTCGTTGGGTAAAAGAATTTGTGCTGATCCAGCTCCTTTCGTTTCTATCATGGAAAGAAAGGTAACAACTGTTTACAGTTCTAACTGTCATGCACCTAAATATCCCACCTCAGGATCACCACATTCGATGACCGATCCTAGTCAGAGTGAACACCAACAAGAATTGGAAGATCTTAATCAAGAATTAGCCACCATTATTAACCGTTGCGTCAACGCACCAATGGACAACATTAAGAATTATCTTTCATTGTACGATCGATACTTAATTCTGATGTTCCAATACAAGGCTGATGGTCTTGATAGCAGTGCAACGACAGCTCGTAACCAACTCAATGAAGTTACTACTGATATCAGTAAATTGTTTTACAGTTATTTTAAGTAAGAAATACACGTGGACGTTAATTAACGTCCTGTTCGTTTGGTCGGATTCAGTCCGGTCGGTCCCGTCTTAATCCATCGGCATATTTTGATATCCGTCAGATTGATCATCGTCGGTACAACTTTGATTGAGGTATCTCCTGATATCTTCTTTAACCGGTAACAAGAAATGATGTCTAAAAAATTCGAAAGTGAAGTAGATCACTACGAACGAGAAGAACATGGTTATTAAGAAATATTGAGGTGCTGGTAAGTATCCGAGATAAAACCAATATAAGAAAGTGTTGATTAAAATCGAAGCAATAATTGCTTTCATCCAAGTACCATGATTAACCATCCGATCAAGTGCCATTAAGTATCTTTCTTTATCGTTACTTTCCCGGTCAATTACCTTGTAAAACCCACAACCCCGTAGATCACAGACATAAAATCTGAACTCAAAGTATAATAAGACTACTACTAATATTGCGATAAGAATATAGAAGACAACAGTGAACGTCCCAGCTTTAGCCGAATAAAAGTCTCGGTATTGTCGGTCCTGTCGGTCTCGTTGGTAGTCATCCATTTTAATGGATTCGATATTTCTAAGTTTCGAAATGTTAAAGACAGCTACATTGATCACATCCGGTTTCGGACAATGCTGTTACATAATAAAGCGTAGCTCCGTCCAATCCGACCGGCACCGCATCACCAGAACAATTAGACGGTTTCAAAGTTTCGATACATTGATTATATTCTTCAACCACCGAAGAATCAGGATCAGAACATTGCTGGTTAGACAAATATTCCGTAGGACAGAGACTAGAACAGACTTGGTAATAATTAGTTGGCCATGGAGCTAAAAATGCTCCCCCCAATATTGAACTGTCATACTTAACGATAGTACAGACCCCAAGAGAACTTTGACAACACGGTGTCGCCGAAAGATCGGTTAAGTTGACAGTTGATTGATCACAATTAGGTACTTGTAATCCTGAATCGGTCGGTTTATTATTAAAATAAATAATCAGGGAAACGAAGCCTAATATTATTATTAGAAATACTATTAGATAAAGAAAGAACTCCGCCACGTTCATTCCCTTTAAGATTAAGGAAATGATTGTAGTACTTGATCTCGATCAAACCTTAATTTATTGTACTCCTTGTAAGACTGGTCTTATTAAATTACCGAATGATGAAAATTATCAGATTCAGTGTCGTCCTTATTTGGGAGAATTTTTAGATTGGGTTTCTTACAATTACGAAGTCCAAATATGGTCCGCCGGTACTAAAGAATACGTTGAACGAGTCTGTCTCTATCTCAATGATCGTTTTGAGTTTAAACCTTGCCGAATCAGGACTCGAGAAGAGATGGTCCCTTTCGAAGGGAGAATGGTTAAACTCCTTACAGAATCAACAATGTTCATTGTTGACGATAATCACAGATACATTGCTCAAAATAAACAATGGATACCTATTCTGCCCTGGGAAGGACAGTCGTCAGATCGAGAATTACTTCGGATTGAATCTGTTTTGAAAAGTAGGTGGTTGTCCGCGCTCACATTATTGTGAAGGAATATTCCACATCTGACACATTTCGACGAGATCAATTTCTTTAACAAAATTTTGATCTTCTTTCCGTTTAACTTTAACACCCTTGATAGCAATCTTGACCATATTGGTAAAGAAAGACATTAACACTTCTTGATCTTCTTCGTCGAAAATTATTTCGCCGTTGCTCTTTTTAGCCGAGAAGATCTTGATCGCTATTTCGCGAAGGGCATCGGGAAGTTCTCCGAATAACGAGCCGATGATTTCTTCATTCTTTAAAATTTCAACTACTCCCCGGTTAATAACTGGCCAAGATTGGTGTGAAGATTCGATATAGGAAAGAAAATTTTCCTGGTTAGTTTTCAACTTTAACGCAACCTTACCGAGACCGATCTTGAAAACGTTGTCTTTAGTTTCAGGGTAGTCTTTCATTATCTCTTGTAATTCTTCTAACAATTCTTCAACGTTCCTCATAAAATCGTCGCTTAATTCATCAAAAGTCTTCACCTTAAGGGCAGCCATTTAATTTTTTAAGAAGATGAACCTCTCTTTAATGATTTGTCATACAGATGAACCTTACTTGTCACTGGTTAATAAATTACTCACTAAAAATTATCGATACATAGGTGTGTTGGGAAGTAAATTGAACCTCTTCCGAGAGTATGATTATTCTCGAGTTCCAGTGGAAACAGTCGGACAACTTAGGAAGGCTGGTTCTGTTTTCAAGGTAATAGTTTATCATTTCACTACCGATCGTGAACCAGTTTATTCAAAATTATCAGGGTCAAAACTAGACTTCTTAACTAGCTTAGGAATTAAAAGATCATCTTTAAGCCCTCCTAAGATTTATTATTATGGACGAAGTGGTCTGTCTAAAAGTCTTCAGTCTGACAATCGTCAATTAATCGAACAGTTCTGGAATAATTACAGCCGAGAATACCCTATCAAACGAGAACAAGATCCACAAACAATTCAATCGACAATCGAATTACTCGATCGCGGACTATTAAATTCTCATCAACTTATTAAATTACAAAATAGTCTTAATCTTTATAACTTTGGAGATCTTTCGGTTAGAATACCTCATGAACAAGTCGTCGAAATGTCACATTATCTTGAGCAATTTAGGAAAGCTTTCCTAGTTAAGAAAGCTAATTCTTACAACATTTATCCTTTAATCAAGAGGGTTAATCAGATTTGTTCCTTAGTTGATCGTTCTTCGTCATTCCCAGATAATTTCTCCAAGAAGATGATATTGTATTACAGCCTTGAAGAAAAACATACTGTTTCGATAGTTAGAGGTAGTCGTAAAATCATTACTCAAGTTGGTAACGACTTCTCTAAATTCAGCAAAACAGATCTTCAAGAAATTAGAAGATACATCTCTTCGATTAATAATGTTACTGGTTACTACTATCCTCTGATAAATCAAATAACTAAGGAAATAGCAGAACGTTCTAAATACTAACAAAATAAATTTAGGCTCATAAAAAGGATGGCGGAACAAAGTATGGCTCTCGTGGTCAAAGAGTTGTTAGGACAGGCCGAGCAGCTAATTGAGTTACCGGTTAACGAAATAGAGGTTGGTTTCGGAAACCTTAATCCACGAATCTTCGAACGGTTGAAGAAATTAGGCCCAGCTACAGAACAGAAATTAGTCGATACTAATTGGAATTTACCCTCGAAGGAAGGAATCTTCCGGACTATCCGTACTCGAAGAAACATTTTGACCGACCAGGTAGAAACGATTAAGAAAACCAAAATTAAAGACACTTCTCTGACGGATAATTTCAGTGATTACGGGTTTAGCCTGTCCTTCGCTAACGAAAGTAATAGTAAAGTTCCTACTGTGAAATACAATTATCGCTACCAGAAAACACGTTGGACTATTCTCCTCCAAGATGGTGTCTCGTTGATGCTCGACCAGATCAACGAGACACCAGGATCTAAATATCGCTACAGGTACCGTGCCGAACTAGAGATTGATGATCAGGATAAGATCAGCCAGCTAACATATTTAACTGAATATATTTGGGGAATTATTAATGAAGCTATTGAGACGGTTACGGCTAAAGGTGCTCAACGGGCAGTTAATCTAGGACAAGTTTATCATCTATCTCAGCGTCGGAAAGCTCTTTTTCAACTGAACCTCTTGTTTCAAAATTCTTCGTCTGACTCGGTTGAATATTATCATCAAGTAGTCGAAAAATCTCAACAATTAGAAGGAGTTAAAGAAGGACCGTTATCCAGGTATTTAGATATTCAGCATTTAACCGAATCTCGGTCCTTACAATACTCCGACTTGTCTCCTGGTCCTAATAATATTATCTTTGGTCCCCTTGATTACTCGGTTACTATCAAAGCCGACGGAGAACGGAGAATCTTATATCATAACGAAGATGGAATTTGGTCCATCTTCCGTTCGAGTGTTCAATTATTAGTTAGTAGTGATCAGCTGGCATCTCAAGAAGAAACTTTCGTAGGAACAGTTATTTATGTTGAACGAGTGGCTCAGAGAGTTAATGATCCTGATAATATTCCGGTCACGAAAGTAAATTATGTCGTTCTAGATATTCTTTTCTATCGAGCCATTGATTTGAGAACTAATAACCTCTTCAAGAGATTAACGGTTGAAACTAGGGATAACCAGAATTACCAATTTAGTGATGTCGGAGGGTTCAAGGAATACTTCAATAACTTGATGGAAGCATCGGGGTCAGTGATCAGTACCAAATCGTTTCTTAGTCTGAAAGTCGATCCTAGTCAAGAAAAAAACGATCGAGCTCGAGTTAATCATTTCTTCGAGCAACTTAATTTAATTTTCGAGAAACTAGATAACGCTGTCTATCCGACCGATGGATTAATGTTTGTCCCGATCAATGGACCTTTCAATACCACCAGAACGAAACACCGACCGGATCGACGAACCTTAAAATGGAAACCATTAACTCAGAACACTATCGATTTCCGATACCATCAAACTAAAAATTGTTTAGAGTACCTCGATGATCGAGGTAATTACCGTTGTTTTCAAGGTACCAGAAATCACCCAATTTCTTCAGATCTTCAACAGTTACTTGATCTTAATGGTCACCAAATTACTGATCTGTCGATTATTGAAGTGGGATTTGATCCTGACGACCAAGACCTCAAGGTAATTAGAGCTCGTCCTGACAAACAAAAACCTAACACCGAACTAGTGGCTAAAAGCAATTGGGATCTAATCTTTGATCCAATCACTCGTCAAACTCTAACTGGACAAGATATCCGGCTGATGAGAAAATATCACAATCGAATTAAATCGGATTTATTCAATTCGGTTCGAGAATCGGTTATTTTGGATATCGGTAGTGGACGAGGTGGCGACGTCAACAAATGGAAACAGGCTAAATTAAAACACGTCTTCGCAGTCGAACCTAATCGAGCTCATCTTAAAGAATTAAGGAATCGTTTAAAGAAGGCTAAGATAGAAAATCGAGTTACCATTATCAATAGTGGTGGACAAGAAACTGATAAGATTACAAGGGTAGTTAAGAAGAAATATCCACAGGGAGTTGATCATGTTAGCTTGATGTTATCGATGTCTTTCTTCTGGGAAAACAAGCGAATGGTTCAACAATTATCCGAGACTATTCGCTCGGTTCTAAAACCAGGGGGAACTGTTATTTTCTTAACTATTTCAGGCTCGGGTCTTCGTAATCTTTTGACTCCTCATAACGGACCTCAAATTAAAGTTACCGAAAAACAGCCCAGTCTTCAATTTGCTAATGTCTCTCTATGGTCATTACCTAATCAATCTATTAAGATTGATATCGATGGAACCATTGTCGAAGATCAGATTGAATACTATGTTGATATTAGTGACCTAGGAGGAGAACCAGAAGTCGCTTTTGCTGATAACACTCAGCAATTGTTGGACCAATGGATCTATCGATTTTCGAAGGCCTACATTTACGGAAGAATTAAGTTTGACTCTAAAATGAACGATAGTCCGGTCACGACGAAAAGGAAGACTGGTTCGAAAGGGAAAGAAAAAGCTGAACCGAAAAGGAAGACTGGTTCGAAAGAAAAAGCTGAACCGAAAGGGTGTGCCAAACCCTCCCCGCTCCCAGTCTCTCGATATCTTAGTCGATACCAATATCTCAACAAAGGTCACTTAACCGGTTCGACGTCGATCAGAGATAAAACTTTCTACTCATTAAAAACATTAGGGTCGAATAATAATTGTATGCTTCATGCTATTCTACAATTAGTTTCCGCAGAATACCGTCGAGGATCCGAACAGAAGAAAGAAAGGTTAACCACTACTGTCTCACGAGACATTGCTGTTCTCCTTGGTTATGACGTCAAAGACAGCCATTACAATTTGTGGTCTTTTGTTGCTGAAGCTTTATTTCCACCGGTCTTGTTACGCCAAATTATTGCTCTGAGTCAGGTCCAGAGAAGAGAAGTTACTGCAACATTAGAATCATTCAGTGACATTTTATACACTCCTTACGGAATTGCTTCTTTACTTGATTCATCTACTACTTGGGAAGAAAGTTTCTTAACTATGTTCGCTGATCTCTTCGGGCTTAATATTATATCGCTAGCTCAATCTGACGGCAACGTTAGTCAACAAGGCTCTTCACCGTACCACAAAGATCGTCCAACCATTGCCATAATTAATAGTGATAACTTGCATTACGAATCTTTAGCTTTGTCGGTGAGCGAAACTAAAATTAAGACGATCTTTGATGATAAACTGGTCCAGCAAGTTTTCGGACCGATTGATGATCAACCGACTCCTGATCGCGAGCAGATGGCAATCTACAAGTTAGTAGAAATTATTTATTCTCTGTTCAAAGATGGATCAATTGACTTGGAATACTTGTCTTACTTCATCTTAACAATGGATAATCAAGTCTTTCTCAATCAGAAAGGTCATCTAGAGTATTACGGCTTTGCTAGATTGGTTAATTTTGCTCTTCAACTATACCACCGATTATCACGAAATAACGAAGAAGATATTTTCAAGTTCTTATATGATTATCAAATTAACGAAAGAGGATCCCGTATTATTACAGGTTATCGTTATCAAATAGTTAATTTCGAATGGTTAGATCCATTGGTTAAATCTCGTCATAACCAGTTGAAGGTTCCGTTAAGTAAACCCAAAAATTGGAATCTTTAATTGATAGTACGATCATGATCGTACTAATTAAATTCGACACTTCTCTATCAATGAGATTCTCCGTCGTAAGAATTTGATGAAAGGATTATCTGGTGAGAAATGAGTGACTACTTCTCCTGAGCCACATTGAAGACCTATTAAATCATAATGATTCTTTCCGACATACAATATTACTATCGAAGGACGTTTCTTATAGAACAATGAAGCATCACCGGTGATATAAACGTCCTCGGTATCCTGATCAATGATGTAAATATCTTTATCACAGATAATAGAGGTTAATTCTAGCACTTCTTGTCCTACGAAGGAATAACTCTTCAACATTCTTTTCATATTTTCTAAGCTATACTCTGGAACAGTTCTGCTATATTCTCTTAATTTTCCACGTGAAAGGTAGTCATACAAAATTAAATTCTTGTTCTCTAACTTCCTTGATAAAACTATCGCTAATTCGCGTCGAAATTTACGGACGATTTGGGAACGATCAGCTTTTTTACCGTTCCCAAACCGGAGTGTTCGATAAGGGACAAAGAAAGCCAGAAATAAAGAATGGAAAAAACAATCTCCGTCACCCGGGACTTGATACAGCATTAATTTAAATTCGGTGAACCCGTTTTTCCGTAAAGACACCGGGAAACATTCTTTTCCGATAATAGCCATTTTAATCTGTTAAGATGTTTTCCTTTGTTGATGTGTCCCGAATATCGGGACAGTGACTATCGAAATGACCTTGACTACAATCAACTATCCGACAAGTCAAGAAGGTCACCGCCGCTAAAATTAACGCCACCAACCAATGACGATACGGAGTTAATTGATCAATCTGTTCAATTAAACCTATCCAACTAAGAATTAGATAAGCTATGAAAATTACGATTGCCAAAATATAACATCCCGCCAATCTCATATTTATTTATCATTACAAAAAGACTGACTCTAAAAAGGACCTGTTAAAAAATGGCCGCTACGGAAGATTTTTTTCCCGAAGACGAAATTGACGAAGAATTAATTAAACTTGGATATAAGTTAATCAGTAATGTTGATTTAGGTAATGATCACCGATACAAGAAGGTTCGTTCACCGGCCGGGATCGTCGTTTTTATTGACGTCGATCGACCAGTAAAAACTTTGGTTAAATCTGATTTAACCATGGTTCGATTAGTGGATAGTTCTCCTTTAGTTCCTCCTTCGGTCATTCGAGGCGCCGAAGGTAATTCTCCTGATTTGGGAACTGTTTTCGAATGCGATGACGGAATTTGCTCGATCTCACGGGAAGGACATCGAAGGAATATCGAATCGTATACCATCTCATCTAAATACACCGGTGAAACAATTAAACCTCCTAAATCGGTGATTGCTTATCCTCTAGTTAAGTATTCAGTCTTAATTGAATCACCGGTTCTTGTTTTGAACATTATTATCGATACTCATCGTGAAAGCCGATTAACTGCTTTCACTTTTTGTGGTCAGAACTTAGATCGATACAACGAAACTTTAAATCGACTTAATCAAGTATCGCGAGAATTTGACAAGATTATTAAGGCTAAACAGAAGGTTATTTGGGATCAACAAAATCAAATTCTCAACCAGATTGAAAAGATTAACCGGCGAAACGAAAAGATCCCGCTTGACATTACCGAACGAGCTTCATCACTTAACGACAAAGCACTCTCATTATTAAGTGATTGTTCCGAAATTTCTTACACTCAAGATCTATTAGAACATATTTCGATCTTAGAACAAGTTATTTCTTCATTGAGGAAATTGTAAATCTAACGTTTAATAACGTTAGAATTAACCGCTACTGGGCTCACTAGTTGCACGAGGTACTATCGAAAGAGATAATTCAGCTGACCGTTGATTCAAAACACGAGGACTTAATTGTTTATAATAATGACTACTGACATCAATAGATGGCATAGTCAGCTGTGTTTCCTTAGGTAGATCAGGATATCTTTCTTTAACGATTTGCTTAGCACCGAAAATCGAAAGTAAACAATTTTCAACTGTTATCGGGATAACTTGTTCATCAGATAAATAGTGAATTGAGACTCGAGACTTTAGATAATAAGCAATTGCTTCTCCAGAACGATCACCTAGAAAAAGGAAAGAGACCGGACAAGAGATAGCCGAGTACTTAATTCCTTTTTCTGTATCGGGTCTCCAATACTCGGCTCCTGCTTTGTCGATCCGGGAACATTTTCGGATTTTAAAATTTGAAACCATCGAAGGGTTGTCGATACTAATAATTCCTTTAACGACGAAAGGAAGCTTAGCCGCTAGATGAAACGATAAAGCACAAGTCCAACCATCACTAATTAGGATAACTTTTTCTTTAGGTATCACTGTTCGACAGAAATTAGCCAAATAAAAGACGTCGTTAACTCGATCGAGTGGTTGATTGCTAAAAATCATCTTTTCTCGTTTAGCTATTTTCTTGTTAAAAGAGGCCCCGTAATTACCAGGTTTATCAGAGTTACCAAATCCTAACAGATCGATAATGAAGACTTTAAAATGACTTGCCAGTTGAATCGCCGTCTGATAGTGATCGTTTAGTTCGTTTAAGATGATGACTGCAGGACCTTGACGGCTTAGTTGACGATAAGAGAGTGCAAATTTGTGAGTCTTAGTTCCACCAATCTTACCAGAATAAGGAGAATTAATTGTCATTTTCTTCTCGAGACTAGTCAATTTTGAAACGGATTGAGAAGCCATTTTATCTGACCCAACCAATTAATTTTTTATTGGTTCTTTTAATAATCAGGTAATAACCAAAAGGGATCGGATCTCTAATTTTAATTTTGAGATGATTGGAAATGACCTTAATCACTAAAGCGTGTGTGAAACACCAAATTACGGCGTCGGTATTGACAGATCGATAATACCATTCTAAGCATCTTCTCTTGAAATCATCCCAGTCGTCGATGATTGCTTTTCGGGAAGTTTTCTCACCGACACTATGGTGGTTTCTCTCTTTTTTGCTGAAATATCTTCCCAGGGCTGGATCACATTTTTTCTTAACCGTAATTTGGCGACAACTGTAGAAAGCTGTCTGTCTAGTTCTTAAGAAAGGGCTATACAAAATTAAGTCTGGTCGACCGTATCGTTTAATTAATTTATCACCTAAACGAACCGATCCCTTGACACCACACTTCGACAGAGGCTTGTCTTGTTTATGACCACGGTCGATATGATCGTCTTGGTGTCTGATTAAAATCAGCACCATTTTTAAAATTACAGAATTAATAATAGAACGGTTTCCAGTTGATAATTTTAACTCGGGATCCTTTTTCGGTGGTGATAATATTGCCATCAGAATCTAGACATGCGTCGTGAATACCCCTCTTGACAATTTGATCTTGATAATAAATTAAGGAGTCTTTAAGATCAAGATCAAGATAATCATTTTCAGTCAGTCCAAAGACTCGCTTGATATGAATAGGAAATTGATCGATCTCGGTAATTGATCCGTTTTCTCGTAATAAGACGAGACGATCTTCTTTTTGAAGAGCCAAGACTTCTTCGTCTAAGGTAGCACTGATTCTGATGATTCCTTGATTCTGTAAATTAATGGCCTGGTAAAGATCTAAAGTCCAATGATTTCCTTCTTTTATCTCAGTCAGGTAATAAATTTGATCGTCGACTAACAAAATAATGTAACCGTTGAAATGTGCCACTTGTTGAGGTGTTAATGAACAAGAAATTTCTTGTTGATAATTTTCTTTCTCAAGTCGAAGTCCGTCTCGCTCTAAAATAAGCAGGCCGTCTTCATGAAGTCCCACATCGAGGACTTGATGGTCGACTTGATAGTCTTGACTAGAAACTATTTCGATCACCCCAGATCCTTCCGTTAAAGAAGTGTTTTCTGATTGACTGGACAGAACACGAAGGGTGTCACCGATGAAAGTTGGACTAACCGGTGTTAGAGTGACCGGAGTCGGGTTGACCGGAGTCGGGTTGACCGGCGCTGGATTAGCCGGTCCAGTGGTCACTCGAGGAATTAACAGAGGAGTCGTCGGATTAATTCGATTCCGACAAATACCTCGAATACAATAAGCTCCAGTAACACAATCTGAATCTTCAAGACAAGCGGTTCCTATTCCAGCTTTACATTGACCTTCTAAACAAAGATATCCATTAGGACAGTCAGAACTACCACTACAGGTACCCGCGGTTGTTAAATTAACCGTGATGACTACGATGACCGTTAAGAGTAGTAAAGCAATGATAACCCCCCATATTATCATTCCAATTGATTCCATTTTAGAGTAAATATATTATTGGTACTAATAAAAAATAGGTGTCAATAAAAATGGCCGGAAGAGCGTTCAAGTTCGGACCCAGTAAGCAAAAAGAAGTGTTGGCAATGTCAGCCGAAGATCTTTACGAATTGAAAGTAGCATCAATTCGAATAATGAAGAAACGGGGTAACAATATCAACCGAGTGATACCTCGAATCTTTCATCAGGGAAAGGATTCGGTGTTGAGATCTTACATCAATGAAGAGAAATTCTTAGATCCAAAGTCTGGCTTCGACGAATTTAAAAAGATTTACGGAAAGATAGTTCGAAGAATGAAGACTTCTTTAATATGTTGTCTGTCTGGTTTTTATCTGAGCGAAGGTAAGAAAGTGTATGTTCACTTTGTCAGTAATTTAGAGAAACAATGTGTTGGTGTCCAGGAAGCTGATTTAGTGATTAGCTCGTTTGTTTATGAAGGGGTTAAAGAAGCCATTATGATCACACCTCGAGTTAAATTAACTTCAGTAACTAACAATCGATTCCGTAGTTTTTCTCATTATCGGACAACGGTCTTTTTCTATGAAGAATTGTTATTGTCATCACCAGATCACGTTTTAACTTCTTCTCACCGACTTCTTTCTGACACCGAGAAAGAAAAGCTGCTTCAAGAATTAGGGACTACACCCGATAATCTACCTAAAATTTATCAGGGTGATCCGTTAGTTAAATATTACGATTGGCAACCAGACAATGTGATCGAATTTAAACATTATCCCGGGATTAGCAGATCGATTAATGTAGAAAGCACATTTTATCGCTACATTATCCCGGGACGCCCGTTCGGTCTGGAGAACAAGAAGGACATTGGTAAATATATCTTCTCCAGATAATCACCAGGGAAAAGAACCGATCAAGATTCTCGTTAATTAACGAGAAAAAAAATATTTTTTCCTTAAAAATAACTATGCCTCATCATCAACCGAAAGGCGATTGTGGAAAGTACAACAAGTGGCACGACAAATGTGTCGGCAAGAAGAAGATGGAGATGCGTAAGGTGACTCGAGTTTATGTTCAATATAAGTGTACCAAGGGTATTGTCAAGACTTGGGGTCATTGTGAAGATTACTGTAAGACTACTCCTTGGGAACCAGTTTACTGTGACGACAGTTCTAAGGGTGACTATCATTGTGACGATGGTAAAGCAGTTAAGAAATACGGAAAATGGAAGGACTGTCACGAAGGTAAGAAGAAAATGTGGCGCCGTAAGAAATATGTCACCTGTGTTGAGTACAGATGCTGTTGCCCAGAAAAGGAGATGTGGGGTTACACCAAGAAGTACTGTCATAAGACTGACTGGTGCCCTGTTAAGTGTGAACCTTACAAGTCGAATCATTGCAAGAAGAGTGATAAGAGTTATTGTAAGAAGAGTGATAGCCACAAGAGCTATTACCATGCTTATTAAAAAGTTTGTCAAAACGACGTACCATTATAATGGTACGTATATTACTTGTCGGCTTTCTTCTTTTCGTCGGGATAGACTTTCTCCACTAACGGTCTGATCTGTTGTGCCACCGAAACAAATTTACGGTATAAAGGTTCGGTCTCATCACATCCTAAAGTGCTGTATGTAACTTTGCCGTTTTGTTTTAGAGAAAAAGTGTGTTTCTTAATTTTAGAAGGATTATCATCTTTATTGAGACAACACTTAACATTGAAGACACAATAATCGCGAATGTCCGGGAAAAAGTCGACATGAAATTCGGGAGCTCGTTTGGAAAACTCTTGAACGAATTTTTCTTCGATAATGTCGTAACCAATATTGAATCGCTGCTTGATCATACAGTAATTGTAATCTTCGATTTCGAGAGGTTGATCAATTATACCAGTCTGTTGTAAAACCCAACTAAGTTTTTTACGAGCTTGAGAGGCGTAATAACAATCCATTACTTGGTCAATTAAGTAATCGCGAATTAACTTAGTCTTCTGGTCGAAGAAATATTCAATCTCTCGGGAGATGGTTCGAGCATCAAAGGTTTTTTCGAGACGACGTTCCTCTTTAATAAGTACCGCTCCGGTAATTCCTTCCGAAATAACATCACGAACTAAACTCTCAGCTAATTCTTTCTCTTGTTGGATCAACCTTAAATTTTGGTCAATTGAATTAATTATCTTGATGATCGTTTGACAAGCATTCTGACACATTTTCAAGTTCTTAGCTCCACACATCTGAATGTTGGATTTCGACAACTTTAAGCTCAAATTTTTACCAGAGACAGATAAGTAGATCGAGACCGAATTAATCCATTGTCCTTTCGGTCTCGATCTAATCATTCCACGAGCGTTTTTTCCTAGTCCCAAGAATAAAATGGTTCCATCTTGATAGACTGGTAATTCGATTTTCTTAACGCCATGATCAACTTTAATATTGTCTAAACGGGTAACTGGTAGTAAATGAAAGATTTTCTGATTGCTAACAATTTCCCCCTTGAAATAAGCCATCGCCGTCATAGTAATAATCGGAATTTCGCTGTAATCCATCTTTAAAGAAAACCCTTTTTTGATCATTAAAGCAATATTTTATAATTAAAAATGGCCGCATCGACAGATCGAAGTCACAAGGAGATCTTAGGTGAAGGATCGTATGCTCGAGTGTATCGTTTTGAGGACGATCGCCAAGTCTACGCTCTAAAAAGAAATATTGTTGATCGAGATTGTCAGTTCTCTGATGTCATTCGAGAATTTGACATCTTGTCATGGTTAAAAGATCATCCGAATATTGTTTCGATTAAAGAAGTTTCTCTGCGCAATAGTAAGATCAAGAAAATTATGTCGCCCTTACGAGACAAAGCTAAACGTGATGACACCATCCATTTCTTGCTTGAGAAAGGAGATTGTGACTTATTGAATTGGATGGGAGTCGATCGACAATTAACTTTAAAAGATCTGAAGATTATTTGTCGAGACATCTTACTTGGCCTCGATTACATCCATGGTTGTGGGATCATTCATCGAGATATCAAGTCCGAGAACATTATTGTCTTCGGTGACGGAAAATCTTTCAAAGTTACTGATTTCGGTTTGTCTAAACCATGGGTTAATGATCGACTTAACACACCAGGAGTTTCTGCGCTTCTTTTTCGAGCACCTGAGTTACTAGCTGATCGCGATTATGATTGTTCAGTTGATATCTGGTCGTTTGGGGTGATTGTTTATTGGTTAGTTTTCTGTGAAAACTTAGCTGGAACTAACTCCCGAAATCAACAAAGTGCTCTGATTGAAATCATGAAAAATATTCCTTGTGTCCCTGCTAGGAAAGAATTCAAGGATTTCAAGATCAGGTTCTTCAGGATAAGTAAGAATCCAATTAGTCAAAGGATTAAACAGAATGAGATCGCCAGTCAGATCTTCGAAGGATCTCCCAAGGATATAAATAATTTTGAAGATTTCTTGTCCAAGATTTTAGTGTTGGATCCAGCTAAAAGAATGACAGCATCAAAATTACTAGCTCATCCTTTCCTAGCAGAGCATTTTGATCACATTGAAATGATCAAAGAAAAACATCCACCAGTTCCGGCTCCACAGCTGAAGTACCGAATCATTGATTGTCATCAAAGGAAAAAGTTGATGACAATGTTACAACAAGTAATTGAACAACGTCAGAAATATAAGTGGTTCTCTTTTCGGAAGATTTTTTTATGTCACGACATTTTGGATCGTTTAGTTAGGTATTGGGATTACCTTGGACATACAGAGAAAGACTTGACGGCCTGGTTCAATGTTAGTCTTTACATTGCAATTAAATATTTCACTTCTTTACGAGATCCTGTCTTACTTAAGGAGTTAACTACTGATTCTAATCCCGACTACGAATCAATGGAAATCGAAATTATCGAAAAAGTTCTTAATCAAGAAATCTTCCGCAAGAACTTATACGAGTCGTTATCGGAACAGGGAGTCTTTGAAGAAGATAAGTTGTTACAAGCTTTGACTGTTTTAACGGATGGACAAAATTTAGAGGATCATGACCCTGATTCGCTAGCAAAAAAATTGTCAAATTAACCGGACGTTCTTAAACGTCCGACCGAAGAATGGACACTTTCTTCAAAAGGTTCCCGATCTATTGTATTAACTTGAAATCACGTCCTGATCGATATCAAGTTGCAGCTAATTCTTTCGCCGATCTTGGAATTAAAGAATCAGAAGTTAATTGGTTTCAACCCGATAAAGATCGAAGTAATCCTGAACGAGGTTGTTTTACTAGTCATCAAACCGTTATCAAACAGGCTTATCTTGATGGACATCAATACGTGCTCGTTTTCGAAGATGATTTTGGCTTAGCGAGATCTAGTACTGAATTACAAGAGATCATTCCACAAATTGACCAACTACTTAGTGATGGTTTTGATTACTTAGCACTGGGAGGAATTCCTAATACCGAGCGAAGAATTGATCGAGTTAGTCGAGATATTTATCGAGTCGAAACAATGGCTGCTCAAGCGTATATAATTAACTGTCAACGTTATCATCACTTCTTGGAGATGGAATATCGTGGAATTCCGGTTGATAAACTGTTGGGAAAAGGAGATCATGCTTACGCTGTCTACCCGATCTTATTTTATCAAAAACCTTCTGATAGTGACGTTAATCAAAACACTTTATATCATCATATTGATTATGCTGGTTTCTTCAACGTTCCGTGGTTCTATTGGACCAACGTCGGATTAACTTACTTGGAAAGAGAAATATTATTAGTTGTCGTTGTTATTGCAGCAATTATTTTCTTAATTCTGGCTAAGCAGTGGATCGGGTTAGCTTTAATTGTTCTCCTGTTCTGTTACTTGACGATTGGACTGATCTTTTGTGCTTCGCTCCAGGAGGCTAAGCGTATCGCTCCATTAAATCCTCCAATACCATAACGAAGTAAGAAGTATCAAATTTTTTCTCGATACAGTCTTCGAGATGATATAGTTCTTTATGGATAGGCCAAAAAAGAAGCTTTCTTGGTTGACCAGGTTGTTTACAATAATAGAAAGACACCGTATCGCTGTCTTTCTTTTTAGTCCTAATTAACAAGATGTAACCAGAGAAGAGAGGTGGATCAATTATCAAATTAAGAATCGAAGCGAAGGCCATAATATTAGAATCATGACAAGATAATTCATAAAACTTAGAACTGCTTATCTTCAAAATTTTATCTCGAAGATAAGTGATTATCCCGACTGATAAAGGGGCGACATCAGCAACGAATTGTCGCCGGTCGAAATCTAAGAAACGACAAGATAAGATCTTGATACCAACTTCAATAATCCAATCAACTTCGTCATCGGTTAATTGGTACTCCTTAATTAAATTGAAATGTTCGGAAGGATATAATTGTTCGTCAACTAAGATTTGACTATATAATTGTTTAATGATGTCAACCGTTTGTTGATAGGAAGGTTCCTCTGGGAGCAATTTAATTTCTTGGAGATATTCAATTATTCGCCGACCTCGAGTCGACTGAAAATCTTGTCGTAAAGAAATACATTGATAAGCTTGGTAATTTTTACCCCATCGTGACTTATATCTTCCGAATAAAGGATCATCACTTTCTCGAGAATAATATCTAATCAAAGAATCTTTTTCTAGCGGAACCTCCGGACATTTTTCAGAATGTAATTTAACTGGAATACCAGGATTGTAACCCAACGAGAAAGACCAAGCGCTCTCGAGTGCACGGCTTTGACAAGTTGACCAAGAAACTAAGGGAACGTCAAATTCTTTCTTAAATTCTTTACCTAATTCCACCATACGAATGACACCATTGGGAGATAATTTTCCAATATGTTCTTGATTGAATTTATCGTCTTGAGGCCATAAAGGACCGTAACTAATTTCGTTGAGCGAGTAACGATCACCATGGCGGTGAATTAAGAAATATTGAACAAATTCTTTCTTCTGGACAATTGGTTCAGAGGCAGCCATTCGTTTTTAAACGAATGAATTTTTATTAGGCTAGAATGTCGATCCGTCTTCTGACGAGATCTCGGAATAAGATGATAATACTGAACTGAAATCAGTGTGTTGGTCTTTAACTCGAGTAACTGTTCGATGATGAACTGTTCTAACACCTCGCAACGGAGGAATCGAACGAACCAATAACTGAGCCATCCCTTCTCTTTTCCGAGTATTTTTTCGAGCAGCTGTTTTCCTTACCGGAGCTGGCTTCAATTTCTTAAGTCTGTATTCTTGCTTGTTAAGGTCATAATACAAATTCTCAATATTAACAATCTTATTATCACGTACAATTATCTTAGCGCAATTTAAGTACCAACCAATTTTAATAATATCTCTTAATTGAGCACGTTGTGGATGGTTTAAACCGTTGGTAATAGCTTGTTCGGTAACGAACATCTCAACAGCAGCTTCTTTGTAACGACCAGTCATCTTTTTCCATTCCTGTTGAAGTGGAGCTTGTTTATTCAAATCAGTGTTAATTCGATCAAGCTCTGAGGTAATTCCCCCCTTCTTCCTAAAGAAATCAATCACCGTAGGATAATAATTTGGATCAGGATTTAATTTGAGACAACTGATAGTGCCGTGATTTTTGAAGTAAAGAATTCCAGCGTTGTAAGAATTATGGGAAAATCCGTTGGGTAATTCGCCTCGAGACGCGTCATCGAAAATTTGATACCAGAAAGGATCTTCGATTTTATCAAGATAATTTGAAAAGATTGGAATAGGATTTTTAACTCGAGGCATTGATGAATGTTTTGGGTCCAATTAACGACGGTTCTATTTTTGGTTTAATTGCACAAATTAAAGGACAATTTTTCATCTTAGCTAAAGATTTTATATTTTATCCAATTTCTGATAATCGAGGTATCGAGAAAATTCAAGTTAAGTTATTGAACTATCCAACCACCCGAAGTGTTCAATATCAGTTTCGAGTAGCTGAGACAGGGCAACCGGTGGTGATCGGAACCGATCGATCACTTCAAATCGGAGTCGGAGAACCTTCCTCATTACAATCTCCAATCCCGGTTCAAATTTGGAAGAGACCAGTAGTCTTCTTAACTGGGATTAAGTATCAAATTAATAGTCGTATTTTGGTTAATTACGATGCAGGGTTCGGAGTGGCTTCCTATCCTCCTGACGGATTTTATTTCGTTGCTAATGGT
>Ga0102929_1000275_pt1 | contig 29840 bp, 28 predicted proteins | sample SalPonR1_B_D2_MG_FD_78510 | JGI IMG/M metagenome (GOLD analysis project Ga0102929, IMG submission 78510) | Salt pond soil microbial communities from South San Francisco under conditions of wetland restoration - Salt Pond MetaG R1_B_D2_MG | ecosystem: Environmental > Aquatic > Marine > Intertidal... | reverse complement strand
TTCATCTGACTGAATTGTTGCTTCCTCTTCCTTAACGACCATTCTCAGGGTCTGATTGTCAATAGTGGCATATATGAAGTTTTCGTGCTGGTAATGCCTTTCCGGAAGATATCTTTTTTCTTCTTCTTTTGCCGCTTCTATCATTTTCGCCAGTGACTGCTCTGATGTTGATGCTATAACGTAGGAAGGTTCACTTTTATACAGGGCTGTGAATAGCGTCAGTCCTGTATCTGTATCCATCAGCTGGTAGAGACTTTCTGCTTCGGATCCGAGGTCTATTGTGTATGGGAACATCACAATATCCGGATTGGTCTGGACAAGCTGATCCACGAAAGTATCTATCAGTTCTTTCGGTTCGGAGCTGTCGATACCAAGAGCTCCCCAGAATCTTGGCTGCACTGACATGCCATCTGGTCTTATGGATAACATGAAGAGTGAATCTTTAACGAGGGGCGCAAATTCCTTTAATCTCAAGGAGATCTCCCGGGCCATGGTGTCAGCCTGACCTGTCTCTGGGTAGATGTCCTTGAACAGGGAAGACACAAAATCCATAGTTTCGGCTGTTTTTTCCATGCCTTTTCCGATATCCTCAAAACCCGTCAGAAATATATTGGACAGGTTTTCTTCCTGGGGCATAAAGCTTGCGGCGGTATATTGCGCTTCTATTGCCGGTTGCCGGATCAGCAATCCCCCTGTAACTGCAAGAGCAACAAGAACTGCAATGATAATAAATTTTTTCATTAAGCTAACCTCCAAAAAAGATCTGTAATTGCATTATCTCAGAAAAAAGAAATTTTTTCCTGGAAATGTTATTAAACGGATCTAAGGTATTTACGTAAAAAGTTGATACAATAATTGCAGAAAAATTTAACAGAAGTGACAAGAATATAGTTAAGTTCTTGTTTTTAATTCTAATAGGAGGTGCATCTATGTATCAATTCAAGATTAAACCGTCTATATATGAGTTTGGGACTGTATCCGAATTCGTGGATAACTTTGAAGTTTTCCCGGGTGACACTGTTTTTACCGAGAAGTTTTTTTATGAAAAATATCTCAAGGGGAAGCTGGACTGTAATTTTATCTTTCAGGATGACTATGGCCTGGGAGAACCAAGTGATGTGGTTATAGACAAGATACTTGCTGACATAAAGGGTAAAGACATCAAAAGGTTCATCGGTATCGGAGGTGGGTCTGTACTCGACATAACTAAACTGCTCTGTGTCAAGGATGCTACAACCACAGCAGAAATATTTGACGAAGGAATTCCTCTTGTCAGGGACAAGGGTCTTGTCCTGATCCCTACTACCTGTGGCACAGGATGCGAGGTTACCTGTGTTTCAGTGGTAGATATGACCAGGAGAAAGACGAAGATGGGCAAGAGAGTGGAGGCGAATTTCGCGGATTCCGCAATTCTTATAGATGAACTGCTGGACGGTATACCTGAAAAGGTTTTTATCTACAGTTCGGTGGATGCTCTCATTCATGCCATGGAGATATTTGTTGCGCCCACGGGCAATCCGTACAACGACGTCTTCTGTAAAGAAGCGATCAGTATGATACTCGGGAAATACAAGGTCCTCACGGAAGAGGGTCTGGACAAAAGATTCGATTACATTGACGAGTTTTTGAGGGCCAGTAACTTTGCTGGCATCGCTCTTTCAAATATAACATGTGGGGCGGTACATGCCCTTGCAATGCATTTCGGGAGCGTCTATCACGTACCACACGGAGAATCGAACGCCAGGTTCCTTACGGCAGTTTTCAACAAATATGCTGAGCTTGCTCCGGAAGGAAAACTCAGGGAACTTGCCGGAATAATCAACCAGGCCCTTGGTATAGAGGCTGACATCAGGGGTTCTTTCCAGGTTCTTGAAAAACTTATTGAAAAAATACTTCCCTCCAAAAAACTTAGGGATTATGGTGTTAAAGAAAGGGACATAGAAAGTTACGTAGACAAGGTAATAGAGACACAACAACGCCTGTTGATAAACAACTATGTCAAATTGTCAAGGGAAGACCTGATAGACATTTATCGGGAAGCCCTGTAAATTAACAAAAGGGGTGTTTATCATTTCCAGTTCTGAAGCTTTTATGATCCATGAAAATGACCGTTCCCTGGAAAGCTGGGAGGACCCCTCAAGGGGGACTTTGAAATGGAAGACCCTGGTGAGTAATGATATTACTCCCTCGGATTCAATGACTGCAGGTATAGGAGAGCTCGAGCCTGGTACTGACAACAGACTTGAAGTTCATGCCCACGAACAGCCTGAGATCTATTATCTTCTCGAGGGCAAAGGAGTTTTATTCCTGGACGGTAGTAGTTATGAATTGAGACCAGGCGATACTGTTTTTATTCCCTCCAATGTCCGCCACGGTATACAGAACACTGGAGAAGGCCCTTTGAGGTTCTTCTATGTATTTCCCGCTGACTGCTATAGTGAGGTCAGATACAGTTTTGATGGAGGCAGAGAATAATGACGGAAAAAACAAAAAGGAATAAGCCTTCCTTTGCTGTTGTGTTGAAAAAATCGGCTGTGGGTTTTTCAAAGTCTCTTCCCCTCCTGGTCGGAGTGGTTCTGCTTATGGGCCTTTTTAGGCACTACGTGTCAAACGAAAAGCTGGCCATGATCTTTTCGGGACAGTTCGGATGGGACACTATTATTGGCGCCCTAGGGGGAAGCATCTCGGCCGGTAATGCAGTATCCAGCTACATTATCGGAGCAGAGCTCCTTGAAAAAGGTGTTAGCATGTTTGCGGTTGTGGCATTTCTTGTAACCTGGGTCACTGTAGGCATAGTGCAGATGCCTGCTGAAGGGGGAATACTCGGCAGGAACTTTACCCTGGTGAGAAACGGTCTGAGCTTTGTCCTTGCCCTTTGCATTGCTCTTTTAACTACCTTTACGTGGATGGTACTGCCATGAGGGATCTGTTTAAAAAGAACAGGAGTTTCTGGTTTTCAGGAGGAGTAATACTTCTTTACGCCATTTTGCTTGTTTTTGATTACAAAAGGGCTTCTCAGGCTGTATTGTCAAGTCTTGAAATAATGGTTAACATTGCGCCGGTACTGTTACTGGTGATATTTTTTACCGCTCTGATCAAATATTTCCTCAGTCCAAAGGCAATTGGAAAATATGTTGGGAAGGAATCCGGCCTGAAGGGATGGTTCATTGCGATCGCAGCAGGGATACTCAGCCACGGTCCGGTATATGTATGGTACACGATGTTGCAGGAACTCAGGGAGCAGGGTATGAGCAGCGGACTGGTAGCAGTTTTTCTGTATAACAGGTCGGTTAAAATACCTCTTTTGCCGGTAATGATATCCCTTTTCGGTGTAAAGTTCGTGCTGCTTCTTTTTCTATATATGGTGGCAGCTTCCATTGTGCAGGGGGCAATAATGAAAAGGATCTTTGACTGAGTTTTAAGGCTGCATACTAATAAAATATTGTGCTGGAATTTCAAGGAGGTTGTTTTTTTGAGCGAAAAAAAAGAGAAGATAACTTTGCAGGGAATACATCTTGAAGGGTATTTTTTTATTAAAACCCTGTGTAACGCAAACATGGATTACAGGAGGGGAGAAAAGGAGAAATTAAGCCTCCAGGTTAGTTCTGTTCTGATGAGCAACAGCGAGAAAAGGGACAGATGGAAGGTTTCTCTGTCTGTCGGTTTATCACAAAAAGTTGACAGAACAAAGATCCCCTATGATTTTGATCTGTCTCTTTCTGGTTTTTTCTTCTGCCCTGGAACAGAAGAGCTGGAAGAAAAAAATATAAGAATAGTAGCTCCTGTAATTTACGTTAACGGTTCTTCAATTCTTTTTGCCACCGCCAGAGAGTATTTGAGGAACATTACATCTGCAGGACCATATGGTCCTGTAATTCTTCCAGGACATAATTTCAGGCCCACTGACCTTGAGGGGCGCAGTGATGGGCTCAAGGGTACTTACGTCGATTCAGGCCACTATGGAGACAAGGTCATAAATTAAGATGGCGAAATTAATTTACGGAACAGTCAGTTCCCCATGACCTCGCTTTTCATTATATTTTTGACCCCTTCAAGCATTTCTTTTCTCTCTCCGTCCGACACCTGGGCTACAGAGTAGAGGAAATGCTGTCCTGTAACTTCAAGTCCGCAGAATCTGTAAATTCCTTCACAGATATTTTTCCTGAAACAGTCCCTGTAACCATATTCCTCATAGGCCTTTTTCGAGGCTCCTGTTGTGTTAAAACTGATAATCCTTTTCCCTTCGAGAAGGCCTTTGACTCCTTCTTCGGAAGGCTGAAATGCAAATCCCGCAGAAAAGATCCTGTCAAGGTAACCCTTAAGGATCGAGGGCATGCTGAACCACCAGACAGGATGGATAACTATGAAATAATCTGTTGACAGAACGAGTTTTTGTTCTTCCTTTATGTCTTTTGCTGCTGTTCCTCTGCCCAGGTCCTTCAGGTCCTCAAGGTTGAGAACAGGATCGAAGGAACTTGCATATAGGTCTCTTAACTCAAAGTCACAGTTTCCTTTAATAAGTTCTTCAGTGACTGTCTTCAAAATAGCGGAATTGAAGCTTTCGGGATTCGGATGTGCATAGATGACAAGATATTTCATATTGAGCCTCCCTGTTGTATTCTTTTTCTTTGAGATACTAACTATTGATTTTATAATATCATCCGGTTCAATAATTGAGTCCATGGACTTCTAATAGTATAGAATATGTCTGGAAATATTTTTCAGGGGGAGATATTGAATGAGTCTTTTAAAAATAAACAGGGAAAGATTGAAAAAGTCTATCCTTGAGATGGCTAAAACTGCTGAAGGAACCGGAGACGGTAAAAGATCCAGGCTTGCCCTGACTGAGGAGGACAGAAAGGGAAGAGAACTCTTTGTAAAGTGGTTGGAAGAGGCAGGTCTTGAGGTCAGGATCGACGGAATAGGAAATATCTGGGGGATACGCCCAGGTAAAGATACCAGCGCTTATCCTGTAATGGCAGGGTCCCATCTTGACACTGTTGCAGATGGAGGAATTTTTGATGGAGTTCTTGGTGTTCTCGGAGCTCTCGAAGTTATCAGGACTCTTAACGATATGAGGATCCATACTGACAAACCTGTAGCTGTAGTTTCCTTCACTAACGAGGAGGGAGCCAGGTTTCAGCCTGACATGATGGGAAGTATGGTCGCATCTGGGACTCTGGATGTAAAAGAGGCCTGGGAAGCCTCCGATGATGACAATGTAACTGTAGGATCAGCCCTTGAAAGCATCGGTTTTGTCGGAAGTGACATCCTGAAGGCGTCAGCTTATCTGGAACTTCACGTAGAACAGGGCCCCCTTCTCGACAGGGAAGGTGTGAAAGCAGGAGTAGTAGAAGGTATTCAGGGTATTGCCTGGTGGAGAGGGAAGTATACCGGAGAAGCAAATCACGCGGGTACTACACCAATGGTCTACAGGAAAGATACATTTGTTGCTGTTGCAGATCTTTGCTGCAGGATAAGAAAACTTGCAGATGACCTCGGGAACAATACAAGAACCACAATGGGTAGAGTACACACTGTACCTGATATTGTGAATGTAATACCAGGTGAGACCGATTTTACAATCGATTTCCGCCAGTACGACGAGGACCTCTTTGGAAAAGGGAAAAGAAGGGTGGAGAACCTCGTTGAAAAGACAGCCCAGAGGCACGGGGTTTCTTTTGAATTGAAGCAGATGGTAAATGCAAGACCGGTAAGGTTTTTGCCCTCTATGGTGGATCTGGTGGAAAGGGCCGTCCAGGAATGGGGTTACACAAACATAAGGCTCTCCAGCGGGGCAGGACACGATGCCCAGTTCATGCACAGGATGTGTCCTTCTGGAATGATCTTCGTTCCTTCCGTAGGCGGTAGGAGTCATTGTTCCGAAGAATGGACAGAATGGGAAGATGCTGCAGGAGGCGTGGATATTCTCCTGCAGTGTATCCTGGAACTGGCTGGTTCTTGAAGTGAATTAAAAGACAGGCAGGGGGTTAACTATTCTCCCTGAGCAGGGATTCAAAATAGGGGATGGTCTTTTTCAGGCCATCTTCAAGGCCTACCATGGGTTCCCAGTTCAGTTCCTTTCTTGCCATGGTTATATCGGGTTTCCTCCTTTTGGGATCATCAAAGGGCAGTTCCCTGTAGACAAGTTTTGAGGAAGAACCCGTCAGGTAAATGACTTTTTCAGCGAGCTCCTTTATGGAAAATTCGCCGGGATTTCCCAGGTTAACAGGACCTGTGAGGTTATCAGGTGAGTCCATAAGAGAGATAAACCCTTTTACAAGATCGTCAATGTAACAGAAGGACCTTGTCTGGGAGCCGTCTCCGAATATGGTTATTGCCTCGTTCCTGAGCGCCTGGAGAATGAAGTTGGAAATAACCCTTCCGTCGTTCATTGCCATTTTGGGACCGTAGGTATTGAAGATCCTGGCAACCTTTATTTTCAGGTTGTGTTGCCTGTAGTAGTCAAAAAAAAGGGTCTCGGCGCAGCGTTTGCCCTCGTCGTAGCATGAACGTATACCAATGGGATTAACGTTTCCCCAGTAATCCTCACTCTGTGGATGATATTCCGGGTCACCGTAGACCTCGCTTGTAGAAGCCTGGAAGATCTTGATCTTCAGCCTCTTTGCAAGGCCAAGCATATTAATTGCGCCGTGGACGCTGGTCTTGGTAGTCTGGACAGGGTCTCTCTGGTAATGAATGGGGGATGCCGGACAGGCAAGGTTGTAGATCTCGTCAGTTTCTATGTATAGAGGAAAGGTAATGTCATGTCTGAGCACCTCAAAATACCTGTTGTCCATAAGATCGTAAATGTTCTCTTTGGCACCCGTGTAAAAATTGTCAGCACAGATCACCTCGTGTCCCATGGCAAGTAGCTTTTCACAAAGATGTGAACCAATAAAACCAGCACCGCCGGTAATAAGTATCTTTTTTCTTGTCAAGACCAGAACCCCTTTCGTTGTCAGACTGAAGATTTTACATTTTTTGCAAGAACCCCTACGATTATAGGATATTTTTATTTAAGAACCCAGCAACTTTTCCAAAAACAAAGAACAGGGGAGTTAGTGAAAAAAATGAGAATTCTTTTTTGCAGTGAAGGCTTCATTATAGATGGTGTGGCATCCTTTAACCTTTATCTTTCCGCTGCATTAAGCAACGCAGGTCATGATGTGGCTATTGCGGGCAGGTGGGCAGGGTTGAAAAATTTCAAGGAAAGGCACAGAAAACATGGGGTCAGAATAATAGAAACGGTTTCAGTTCCAGCGGACAGCCCCAGATTGATAAAAAAGGCCCTTTCTTTCAGACCGGATGTTATTATTACCGACGCAAGAAGGGCTTTTCCTCTTGCCTTGAAGATAAAGCTAATTTCTGGAGCAAAGCTTGTTACAGTTTTTCATGATTCCATCTGGAACAAGCCCGACAAAAAGAACCGAGAGATCGCAACGATAAAGAAAATCAGTGATGGATGGGTGACATCTGAGAAACACATTTTCGAGCAGATGAAGGAACTTTCCCCGGAATGCCCTTCCCTTATGATAAGAAGACCAATAACGGACATGGTGAATTCCACACCTCTTTCCTCAAGGGCTCCCTTTCGGGTCTTGTGTCTTGGTCGACTCAGCGGATACAAATCACCAGGATTTCGGGCCCTTCTCGAAAATGCTCTGGAGTTGAAAGAAAAAATCCCTTCCCTGGAACTTACCTTTGTCGGTGGAGGAAGCAGGTTGCATCTGTTCAAGGCTCTTGCTTTCAGAATGAACAGAAAGAGTGGTGAAAAATTCATAACAATAGCAGGGACAATTCCCGATCCTACGGATTTTCTTGCATGGAGCACTCTCGTCTGTGCAGGTGCTACGTCGGCTATAGAGGGACTTTTGAGCAATCGACCTGTAATTGCTTTCAGTGGATACTGGATGGGTCTGGTCCGCCCGGATATGCTTGACTATGGTATAGACACCCATTTCGCGGAAAGAAGCGGAGATATCCTGATGAGGGAACACCCTGAAAAGGTTGTAGAGGAACTCGAAAGAGTTTACAGGGAGTGGGAAAACCTTGATGTGGAACAAAATACGGAAATTATGAGAAAGAGACTGGAGGCTGAGTTCAGCTCAAAAAAGGTTGCCTGTTCCTTTGAGAAGCTCTTTGGAAGAATAGGTTTAGAAATACAGGGATAAAGGAGAGATGGGCCATGAGGCTGTACATCCTCTGGTCCATCTCCATGTTCCATCTTTTCCAATTTTCTGGTTCTTATTCTGTTACTTTAGGTGGATATTCAAATTTTTCTCTCTGGGTGTGTTCGTAATATTTTGCGAACTTGAGGAAACGGGAATAGCCTACGTTTACGCAGTTAATGAATCCCCAGAAGCCATAGAGAAAATGTCTTCCGATTATATAGTATTTGAGAAACGATAGAGTAGATGCTCCCACCATTCTCCATGGAGAATAGTTTTTGTTTTCTTCAAGTGCCCTTTTCACTTGAAGGTCGGTAGCCCTGTTATATTTTTCAACTGATCTTTTCAGGCTAAGGTAAGAGTAATGATTTGCAAGATGGTGAAGTGTTTTTATCCTTACATTTTTTGTCTTGAACACAACGGCGTCCTGTCCTGTAAGACCGCTCATCTCCATTTTATCCCTGTTGTAGAGGTTGATCTTTTTATGATGTTTGGCCCACCTGATCCCTTTTTTATATCCCGGATAGATATCAGTTATCCTAAGACGGTAGCCGTCGAAAGCAGGATTATTCTTTACCTCCATGATCTCTGCAGCAAGTTCGGTAGACAGTTCTTCATCAGCGTCCAGCCGCAGGACCCACCTGTTACTGCAGCATTGCTCGGCATATCTGACCTGGTGTCCTATTGATATAAACTTGTGGAAAATGAACCTTGCTCCGTATTTCCTTGCAATCTCTTCTGTTCTGTCAGTGCTTCCAGAATCTACGATCACTAACTCATCGGCAAGAGATTTTACTGATTCCAGGACCAGAGGTAGCCGGTCTTCTTCATCCTGTGTGACAATATAAACAGAAAGCTTTATCATTTTCCCCTCCATGTTTATTATGATTTTTGTAACTTAGAGTAAATTTACCGTTATAAATCGTTCGCTGAAAAGTATGCTCTTAACAGTCAGATCTTCACAGAGATGGGGCGGGTTGTCATCGTCAAATCCCTCCGGTCGAAGATCACGGCATAAGAGGCTCCCGAATTCTTTTGTGAACTCTTCTGCATATTTATAGCAAAGGTCTGCTATTGCTGGATCGTCAAGTCCCTTTTCAGTCCCGAGAATACCAAGGAACATAAGAGTCCCCTCCACAAGTCCGCACTGGGCACGGAAACCTCCTGCCCCGTACATTCCTCTCGACGCATAAAAAACCTGTTGCTCAAGTGGGGTGTTAAATAGTTCCGAAAGTACTATCAGTGTTGTTGTGGCACAGTTGTAGTCGTTTATCCAGTAGTTCTCATGGACCATTGTAGTGACGATATTTTTAATTTTTTTCTCTGGCAATGGTAACCCTCCTTTTACAATGTCATTAATTATATCCTGAATTTTGCTGGAATAAAGTGTACAGAAAGGCTCTTTGTGTGTAAATATTGACTTTGGCAGATTATGGGATACAATTACGCCAGTTGAAAAATTAACCTGAAGGGGAGTAGCTTCAAGAGGGCAGGATCAACATCCTGGCAAGTTTTATGCCTGGTTCTGCCGTTGGCAAAAGCCGATTAGCAAGACCTTCAGTATGGGAATCCATACTGAAGGTCTTTTTTTGGGAAAGAGATGATCATAGATGATATCTTCAATTTTAACTGGCGTTGCCGGAATTGTCCTTCTTTATACCGGTGGTGAACTCCTGGTAAGGTCCTCATCGGTCCTTGGGAAAAAAATGGGTTTTTCGGATCTGCTTGTTGGGCTTACCATCGTAGCCTTTGGAACATCAGCACCGGAACTTGTATCTTCAATAATAGCAATTATTAAAGGTTCCCCCGGTCTCGTAATTGGAAACGTTCTGGGTTCGAATATGGCAAACCTTGGACTGATCCTTGCCCTCACTGCGATAATCAGGCCCTTTGATACAGAATTCCGGAAGAACTGGAAAGATTTTGTTTTTCTGGTGGTTTCCTCTCTTGGTGCAGGTCTGATGATGATGAGGGGCCATATAACAGCTCCTGAAGGGTTGATACTTGTAATAATATTCCTTCTATACATGTTCTATCTGGTAAGGAACAAGAGAAGTCTGGTGGAATCCGAGATCGAAATTGAAGGTGCTCCCAATGGAAATGTTTCGTGGGCAATTGCAGGCCTGATCCTCGGAATGATACTGCTTCCCCTTGGTGCGGACAGACTTGTTAATTCGGCACTGGAGGTAGCCATTACCTTTGGTGTACCCGAGCATGTGATGGGTCTGACCATGGTGGCCCTTGGTACAAGCCTTCCCGAGCTTGTAACAAGTCTGATAGCTACATTTAAGAGAAAAGGAGATATTAGCCTGGGTAATATTATAGGTTCAAATATCTTTAACATACTGCTGGTTCCAGGCGTATGTTCTCTCAGCGGAAATCTTGCTTATTCTGCCTCAGGAATAGGCATTGACGTTATGGCCATGCTTACAGTGTCCTTTGCTGTTGTATTTTTTGCTGCTGTTGGCCATCAAATGACCCGTAGCCAGGGAGTATTCCTTTTGCTGGGGTATATCGGATATATAATTCATCTCGTGGGATAAGAATATTAAGGGATCTTTCCGTTGCTAACTGTAAAATATTCTGTATACATCTTTATGCCGGCTTAAATTCTGTTCTTCTTTAATTTAAAGGGTGTAAGATTGGAATGGACAGAATTCAGGAAAGGGGAGTTTTACAGATGAGGCAAAAAAAAGTCTCTTCCAGTGAAAAACAGGACACATCTTCCTGGTCCGATCTCTATCCAAGGCTGATCTTCCTTCTTTGCATGGAACATCCCCTGACTCCCTCATTCGCAAAGACCCGTCTTGGAGAGACAGGGCTTTATTTCTGTGAAGAAGAAATGGATATCGACGAGGAATGCAACATAGTTAACATGGTTCTTGAAAACCTGAGGCTCAAGGGAATCCTTTACAGGAATCCTGACGGTTCATACGAGTTGAACCGTTGTGTGGAACATTTTTTTCGCCAGACAATTTCGGATGCCCTTGCAGCAAAATCCAGTGGAAACCGGGTGGAGCAACTGATCAGGGCTGAAGCCCGTAATTTTATCTCGAGGGCACGTTCAGTCAGAGAGGCTTTCGAGAAAGAAGTACATAAGGAACTCGCTCCTGAATACCATGACCTTTCATCGAGAAGGGCAAGGGACATAGTGATGTCCCTTTGGGACGCGATCGACCACAAAAGAATATACAATTCACTTCACTGTATTTTTGACATGTTGCCCATAGGAATAATCGATTTCGGGATCAGCAAAGAGGAGATCTCCCTGGAAGAACGGTTTTTTGCAATGTCTGACGAACAGGTCTGTGACTTTATGATAGAGCAGATAAGAACGAGTTTTGAAAAACACAGAAGATCTTGTGAATACAAGTTCAGGGAAAACCGACGGGATTCAATGCCTGAAATAATGGAAACCTTCCGTAAATTCCTGGAAGAGAGCAGCTAACGAAGCATAGGGCGGATTTTTTTATTTTCGGGCTCTTATGACCACAAAAGAACCTTCCCCAAAACCTGGTTTTGCCGGTTCTGGCTCGGATATTTCCGTAAGCTTGTGATATACAGTCTGGGAAAAGGCAAGACCAGAGAAGCCGTTCCTTTCAAGGGCTTCTTTTACTTCTTTTGTACTGAAAAAAGTGGCATCCCGGTAGAAAACGTTTTCTTTCTTATGGGTTTCGTAGATCTTCCCGAGCATGCTTTCCCTGTCCACAAATCCAGTAATAAAAACTCCGCCAGGTTCAAGGATCCTGTTGACCTCTTTGAAGGACCTGTCCAGATCATCAAGAAAACAAATTGTAGTCACCATCAGGGCGAGGTCGAAACTACAGTTTTCAAAGGGAAGATCTTCAGCTACTCCTTCGATAACTTTGATACCTCTCTTTACTGCGATCTCTCTCATTTTTGGGGATGGTTCTAAACCGTGCTTTATCCCAAGGGGTGCGGAGAACCGCCCGGTACCTGTTCCTATCTCGACACCTTTCCTGAATTCTGGAATAAGCATTTTAACAGCCTCGAGTTCCGACTGATAGACGGCCTCGTGAATCTCAAACCAGTTTTCGTACTGTTCAGTATACCTTTCGAAAGGTTCTGTTTTTGACATGTCTCCTGCCTCCATTCATCCTGAATGTTCTGTTTCCTGCTAAATCTATTATAGCTCTCTATGATGCTCCTGCATTCTATGATCCGTTTTTTTCTGTTATCCATGGTAAAGTTATGTTGATAATTTGCAAAAAATGTTCTCAAAGGAGGGCTTCGAATGGAAAGGAACAAAAAGGCGTGTTGTATAGGAACTGGGACTATGGGAAGTTCCATTACCCTTGCCCTGGCCCTTGGCGGAATGGAAGTTACAATGTACGGGAGGAAGGAAGCCAGTATTGACAGGGGGCTGGCGGCTATAGATTCTTTTTCTGGGAATCTTGTCAATGCGGGATACCTGTCAGCACAGAACATGAAAGAAGTCAGGTCAAGAATAAGGACGGCAATTACATTTATGGAAGCCCTCGAAAATGTTTCCTTTGTCAGTGAGGCTGTGTCGGAGGATCTCGATCTGAAACAGCAGGTCTTTTCCGAGATAGAGGATATAGTAAGTGAAGACACGATCCTTACAAGTACAACCTCAGGAATGGATCCTAACCTGATCTCCGAAAACATGAGCAAAAAGGATCGGTTCCTGGTGGCCCACTTCAGCAATCCCGCACACCTTATGCCCTTTGTAGAGCTTGTACCCTGCGAAAAAACTTCTGCAGAAGCCATGTCAACTACAAGGGAGATCCTGAAATACTGTGGTTTGAAACCTGTTTCTCTGCAAAGGTATGTACCGGGATTTATTTTCAACAGGCTTCAGTTTGCGCTGCTCAGGGAAGCTATGGACCTCGTGGAGAAAGAAATTGTTTCCGCAGAGGATGTGGATACTGCTGTAACCCATGGTCTTGGAAGAAGGCTTGCCTATACAGGTCCCCTTCGAAGTACTGATATGGGAGGGCTGGATGTATTCAGCAAAATAGCTTCTTATTTGCTGAAAGATCTCTGTGCTACCTCCGAGGTCTCAGATGTCCTTAAGAAACCTGTGAGGGAGGGCAACTATGGCACAAAGACGGGGAAAGGGATCTTTGAATGGTCACCGGAAGAGATTCAGGAAAGGAACAGCACAAGAGAGAAAATACTGATAGATTTCATGCTTCGGGAAGAAAAGGGCAGGCTGTAAAAAAAGGACAGGGAAAATAATACGACAGAATAAGGTCTTCCCTGTCCTTGTTTTTACTGTCTTTATGAATAAAGGGCGCTTTTCCCCATCTCTGTTTTCGTGGTTTCTACAGGTAAAATCTCATTTGTAGCTCTTGTAGTAGTTACAAAAGTACCACCATATCCGGTAACATGTCCTTCCATCATTACTAATTTTCCTCCCGCAACGGAAGCTTTTGCCCTGCATTTTACAGGATCCAGAATAGAAATATCTGCGTCCATGCCGGGAGTGAGTGACCCCTTTGAGGTAAAGCCGAAGAGTTTAGCCGGATTCACAGAGGCTTTTGTAACCAGATCCGATATGGACATGTACTGCATCGAAACCAGGGCAAGTCCTCTTTCCACGATGCAGTTCCGTGCGATGGCCCCTCCATCGGAAACGATGGCCGGCACAAGAAAAGAACCGTTTTTTTCCCTCCTCGTGGCGCAGAGAAATATTGCCTGAGGGGAGTTCACGGGAAAGCTTACGGGGATGTTTCCGGATCCTTTCCAGATATCCCGGGCGTTCTCTCCGTACATTAAGAAGTTTTCCATTCCTTTTTTCAGGCTTATTCCGGCGAAGCCCTCCATGATCGCCCTTTCAAGTCCTTCTTCCGTGGGGGGATAATTACCTTTTTCAAGACTTTTTCTTGTGACAAGGCTTTCGGGAACGCCTCCCGAACATTTACCGCTGGTTCCGTTGACCATTGCAAGATAAGATCCGCTGACGACATTGTCTTTCTTCCCAAGCTTTGTGAGGAGTTCAAGAACTTCCTCAAGAGGATCTTTGATATATCCCCTGCAATAACTGTTTATGTGGGCCAGGTGCATAGATCCGGTCCCGACGAGATCCAGGGCCTGAAGTGCTCCTTCAAGGTTACTTCCTGCTGTAGTGGTACCAGCATGAAAAGCAACGTAGGCTTTCAGCCTGTTGGCAGTTTCAATAGCCCTGGCCGTTGCTTCCGGTGTCAGTGGATAATGGCCTCCCATTATTTTGATACCGAGAGCTCCTTGGGACAGGGCTTCGGAAATGACTTTTTCGAGTTCGGATATGCCTGGATCCTCAGAGGAGAGATTATCGCCGGGGATTATCGCCTCAAGAGCGGCTACGTTGAGGCCGCATCCCTCCCGGGGAAGGCAGTTCCGAATCTCCGCGGCGGGTCCGGCGAAGTCCACTGCTGTGGTTATGCCGGCCTTTGCAAGCATGTAGAAGCCTTCATGGCCTCCAAGTCTCCTTGTGAGGTGGACATGGGAATCAATAAATCCGGGCGCGACATAGGATCCCTCGACATCAATTATTGTTTTCGCCTTTGAAGGATGGATCTCCTCTTCGAGGTCAGCCACAGACCTGCCCTCTACCGCTACATCCATTTTCCTTTTTATTCCGGAAACCGGATCTATTACTGTGCCATTCTTAATGAGCAGATTGTACATTTCTGTTTCCTCCTCCTGGTTTCCCGTACTTTTTTATTCTTATAAGTACGAAAGCTGCAAGCATGAGACCACCAATGACGTTGCTCATCTGTTCGGGGAGGTATAACATCACTGCTGCAACTCCCAGCCCAACTCGTTCCCATGGTAAAACGGGATAGTTGTGTATAAATCCCTCCATAGCGATGCTGATGGATATCATACCAGCTGTGGCTGTTATGAAAAGTACGGCCATTCGCAATATAGTGGTCTCGTGTACTGAGAATATCATGGGAGAAAAGGCGAAAAGGAAGGGAATGACAAGTATTCCCAGGGCCAGTTTAGTTGACTGGAACCCAGTCTTCATGGGTTCTCCGCCGCTGATAGCTGCTGCCGTATAGGCACACAGACAGACCGGTGGTGTGAATCCGGAAGTCTGGGAGAACCAGAACACGATAAGATGAGCAGCAAGCATTGGGACTCCGAGTTTCACAAGGGCAGGAGATGCGAGGATGGCCGCAATGATATATGCACTTGTAGCAGGAAGTCCCATACCCAGAAGGTAAGCTATTACACCCACAAGGATTATGGCCGGAAGAAGGTAGCCTCCGGATGCAGAAAGGATAATGGAGGAGATCTTCAGGGCAACTCCGGTCTGTGTTGAGACTCCAAGTATTATTCCTGCACAGGCAGCTGCAGGAGATATTCTTATGATCCTTTCGCTGGAGAGCTCAAGACTTCTGAGGACCATAGGTATGGTGAACCTGGTGGAACTTCGAAAGGCTGTAACTATCAGAAGAAAAATGATGCATAAAAAGCCTGCGTAGTAGGGGGTAAAACCCTTCACCAACAGATAAACTAGAACTATAAGGGGCAAAAGCAGGTGGAATCCTCTCTTGAGAGTGGGGAGAAAACTCGGTCTTTCTTCCGGTGTAAGGCCCTTCAGGCCTTTCTTTCTTGCCATTATATGTACGGCTGTGAACACTGAAATATAATATATTAGAGCGGGCATTATGGATACTGCCACTATAGTGATATAGGGAGTTGCCGTGAACTCGGCCATGATAAAGGCTCCGGCACCCATAATCGGGGGAAGGATCTGGCCTCCGGTAGATGCGGCTACTTCTACAGCTCCAGCCTCTTCAGCATCGAAACCGGTCCTCTGCATAAGGGGGATTGTAAAGGCTCCTGTTGTAGCAGTGTTAGCCACGCTGCTTCCCGATATGGATCCCATCATGGCGCTGCTGAAAACTGACGTCTTAGCCACGCCTCCGCTGTATTTTCCCATAATGGCGTTCGAGAAATCGATATAAAAATTTCCTACTCCGGATATTTCCATGAAGGCTCCGAAGCAGATAAAAATAAAGGTGTAGATCGAAATAACGCCTATGATCTTGCTTAACAGGCCTTCCGTGGTGAGGTAAATATGGTCGATAAAAAGAGGAAGGGAAACTCCCTCATGTCCGAGAATTCCGGGCAGATAAGCTCCGAGGAAGCTGTAAAGTATAAAGGTCAGTGTTACCAGGGTTAGGGCCAGTCCTACAGTCCTTCTAGTGGATTCAAGAACGAAGATCACTGCCATAGAGCCGAACAGAATATCAAGATTTGTGGGTTCGTCGAGATAAGGCATTCTCCACATAAGCCTTGTGTGGTTTATCATTATCCATACAAAAGCTGTTGTGGCAGCGACTGCAAGTATCCAGTCATACCAGGGTATGTTTTTAAGTGACTTTTTTCTGGCCCATGAGCAGGCAAGAAACACAAGAGGGATAGCGAAGGCAAGGTGGAGAGACCTTTCGAGGGTGGCCTCAAAAACACCGAAGCCTATCTGGTAAAGGTGTACCAGTGACATTATTATCATTATTGCGGACACAAAGGTCGCGGTCTTTCCTTCCAGGGTTCGTATGTTGGTGCTGCGCTTGACCGCTGTGTCCGGTTCCATGACTTTTTCTTTCATCAGGGCGTTCTCCTTTTGGTTGGTTATCAATAAAGGGACAGGAAAAAAACCCTGCCCCTTAAGAACTTTTTATTCAGTATCTTGATGTAGTCTAGTTGATATATCCCATTTCCTCGAAGGCTTTCCTGGCACCTGGATGTTGATCGGCACCGAGATTTTTCCACAGTGTTGCAGGATCGAGGTCACCGATAACCTTGTATACTCCGGCAAGGTGATCCATGTTCTGGAGGATTGTTTTTGTAAAATTGTAGACTACTTCTTCAGGAAGATCTTCCCTGCAGAAAAGAACAGCAGACATTCCTACAGTTTCGAGGTCCTCTTCCATATCAGGATAAGTTCCCTTTGGTACTACAACAGGTGACATGCCGAATTTTTCGATAAGAGTGTCCTTAAGATCTCCAGTAACAGGGAGGATCTTTGCAGGGACTGAGACCATCATTTCGTAGACATCCGAAGTGGGAGCGCCGCCCTGCCTTGTGTACATGTTGATGTGACGGTCTCTCCAAAGGTTTACAGCTTCGCTTGAACCAACAAACTGCAGACTTCCGCCCCAGTCCTTTACGTCCTCGAGCTTGTGTCCGTAGAACTCGAAGATCTTCTGGGCTACCCAGAAATCACCGACTCCAGGTTTGAGGGGGCAGAGCTTAACTTCCGGTTTCATCTCAAAGAATTCATCAAGGGTGTTGAAGGGAAGGTCCTTTTCAACAAGTATCTGAACATACATAGGCAGGATCTTCATTATGCCCTTGAGATTGGTTATGCTGCTTTTGTAGGGGTCCATCCCTTCAGCGGCTGCGGTGAGATAGGATGAATATGAAAAGGCGATCTCGGCCTTGCCCTGTGCCGCTATTCCGGGATTCGCCACTGATCCTCCTGGGATGCCTGTTGCAGGGTTGCCTTCAAAGTTCTTATTGATCAGCTCCGCCATGGATCCTGAAAGGGGATACCAGCTGCCGCCTACACTTCCGGCAGATATCTTGAGGTTTTCTATCCCCAGTGGTTCCTCAGCAGCTGAACTGCCAGGTATCATCAAAAGTGCTGACAGAACAATAACAGATACAACAGCAAAAAGCCTCTTTCCTGTTTTCATTTTTATTTCTCCTCCTCGTGGAAAAAATTGGTCTGGAATTTTGATGGATATTATACAGCAAATTATGGACCTTTAAAACGCTGAAAAACCTATATTTTCGCATAATTCTTGACATGGCTTAATTGTAGAAATATCATTAATCCTTCTCGCTGTGATCTACGAGGAACTGAACCAGATTCTTAATTTAAAATGTATAAAAATTTCAGATACTCCCGGAGGACATACAGATGAACTGGCAGGAACTGCAGGAAAAGATGGTGGCTATCAGGAGAGATCTTCACGAATATCCGGAGTCGGGATGGATGGAATTCAGGACTTCGTCTATTATAGCGAGTGCTCTGGAATCTATGGGATATCATGTTTCCCTTGGTGCAGGGATTATTGAAAAAAATAGCGTCATGGGCAGGGAAAATGCCCGAGTGCCTGCGGAGATAGAGAGGGCCCTTTCCCAGGGAGCAGACAGGGAGCTCATTGAAAAGATGAAAGGTTACACCGGAGTTGTAGGATACCTGGACACAGGAAGAGAAGGTCCCGAAGTTTCCCTGAGGTTTGATATAGATGCAGTTGATGTGTCCGAGGCAGAGGATGAAAAACACAGACCTTTCAGGGAGGGTTTTGCTTCAAGAAACGCTGGTGTTATGCATTCTTGCGGTCACGATGGGCATACTGCCATAGGTCTTATTCTTGCCGAAGTAGTAGCTTCCAGCGCCCAATCCCTGAAGGGCAGGATAAAGTTTATCTTTCAGCCAGCCGAGGAAGGTGTAAGGGGAGGCAAGGCCATGACTGATGCCGGACTTCTTGATAATTCAGATTTTTTCCTTTCCCTTCATCTTGGTATGGGACTTCCTTCAGGTTCTCTTGCCTGCGGTATATCCGGTCTTCTCTATACAAAAAAGTTCGATGTCAGATACACGGGAAAAGCTTCACACGCAGGAGCTGCTCCTGAAAATGGCAGAAACGCCCTTCTTGCTGCGGCTTCTACCACTTTGAATCTTCATGCTATCTCGCCTCACAGTGGTGGAGCAACAAGGATAAACGTAGGCCTGCTAAATGCCGGTGAGGGAAGAAATGTTATTCCGCCTACAGCATTGATGAAGATAGAAACAAGAGGAGAGAATGATCTTGTTGCCCATTATATCTACAAAAGAGCAGAGCAGATAATCAAGGCCGGAGCGGAGATGTACGAAGTTGATCATACCCTCGAGGCCATGGGAGAATCCGTCAGTGCCGAAAGCTCAAGGGATCTGGTGGAAGTGATATACAGTAAGGCCTGTTCCATGGGAAATTTCAGTCATGTAGAGAGATTCTCAAGGTTCGGAGGCAGTGATGACGTTGCATGGATGATGAAAAGAGTTCAGGAAAAAGGTGGGGAATCTACCTATATCATGCTAGGCGCGGATATTGCAGAGGGACATCATAACAGGTATTTTGACTTTGACGAGTCCGTAATGGTCCACGGATTAAAACTGCTCTACGGGGTGTTGAAGGACATACTGGCCATATAGCTCAGGGAGGTATTATCCAGTAAAGAACAGGGCAAGGGCAAATGCTATAAGGATAGATGGCAGCATGTTCATTACTCTCATCCTTTTGATCTCGAGCAGTCCGAGGGCGATCCCGATCAGCATCAGTCCGCCTACTCCGCTTATTTCATCAATTATTGGTGGGGTTAGAAAGGTCTGAAGAGACCCGGCGAACAGAGTTATGCTTCCCTGAAAGAAGAACATTATGGCGGCAGCGAGTATCACTCCTGGCCCGAGAGATGAAGCAAGTGCTATGGATGCTATAAAGTCGAGCAGGGTTTTTGCCATCAGGAGATTGGGAAATCCTCCAAGACCTTCCTCTATAGCTCCGAGTATTCCCATGGAACCTCCGCAGTAGAGAAGGGATGCTACAAGACAGGCCTCTGTGAAGGAATTCCTGACCGTTCCATCCGCAGGTGCCGGATGGTGGCTTGAGAGCCCCTTAAGTTTCTGGTCAAGACCAATTATCTCCCCAAGTATCGATCCCGCAACTATGCTGGATACCATAATTAGCATGTTGTTGCTGGAAAGGGCCATAGATATTCCTGCCACAAGAGTGAAGAGTCCAAGAGCGTGGAAGCTTATGGACGTTACCCTTTCCGGAAGCCTGGAGTGAATCAGAAGACCAATAAGACCGCCAGCGAGAGCTCCAAGTGCATTTACCAGGCTGCCGAAAACAGGTATCTGGGATGAAAGCAGTTCCATTCGGTATCACGTCCTAATGAATTAAAGGCCTGAAGGTCAGCTCTGGCTGAAAATATTTCTGTTGGCCATTTTCTTCCGTTCGTTCTCGCTTCTAATGGCCTTTCTTATTCTCAGGGAACGAGGTGTTATCTCAACCAGTTCGTCCGGAGCTATCCACTCCACTGCCTTTTCAAGGGTCATTGTTTTTGGAACATCAAGCTTTATTCCCATGTCCTTTGTGGAGGCCCTGTGGTTGGTGGACTGTTTTTTCTTAGCCGGATTGCAGGTCATGTCTCCGGGTCGGGAATGTTCACCTATGATCATTCCCTCATATAACCTTTCCATGGGACCGATGAAGAGAGTTCCCCGCTGTTGGAGGTTTTCCAGTTGATAACCTGTAGCTTCACCGTTTTCCATGCTTATCATGGAACCTCTATTCCTTGGGTTGATCTCACCCGCCCATGGGCCGTATCCGTTGAAACAGGAAGACATTATTCCCATTCCCCTCGTATCTGTAAGAAACTCGCTTCTGTAGCCGATGAGTCCTCTTGTGGGTATTCGAAATTCCAGCTTGAGCATGCCGCTCTGCTGGTTGTTCATGGTTATCATTCTTGCCTTTCTTCTTGAGAGCTTGTCAAAGATAACGCCCTGGAATTCTTCCGGGACCTCAACAGTCAGTTCTTCCATAGGTTCGTAGAGCTTGCCGTCAAGGGTCTCTGTAATAACTTCAGGTCTTGAGACACAGAACTCCATACCCTCTCTACGCATCTCCTCTATAAGAATGCCCAAATGGAGTTCACCTCTGCCCGACACTTTTACTCCGTCAGGTCTTCCGAGGTCTTCCATATGAAGTGCTACATTGGTCTGGATCTCCCTTTCAAGTCTTGCCTTCAACTGTCTCAGTGTTATGGCCTGTCCTTCCTGTCCTGCAAAGGGGCCGTTGTTCACGAGGAAGAACATCGAAACAGTAGGTTCCTCAATGACAAGAGGAGGCAGGGCAGGGTTCTCCATTTCTGTAGAGGAGAATGTATCCCCTATGTTTATGTCGGAGGGGCCTGCTATCCATATAATATTACCAGCAGAGGCTGTCTCTACCTCAACTCTGTCAAGACCGTGTGTTACCCATATCTGGGAAGCTTTTTCATTCTGCTGGCTTGTAATTTCCCATTCGCTGTCTTCTCTTTCAGGATTGAGCCATCGGGCTGAGGTCCTTGTGAAAGTTTCTCCCTTGCTGAGGCTACCCTTCAGGATTTTGCCGCAGCCTATACGTCCGGTGTATTCGTTCCATGCAAGTGTGGTGATCTGCATGAGAAAAGGAGAATCCGGATCAGCCTCGGGTGCCGGGACGTGTTCTATGATCATGCTGAAGAGAGCGTCCATGCTTTCCCTTTTTGTTTCTTCCATTTCATCTATTGCCCAGCCTTCAAGACCGGATCCATAGATTACGGGAAAATCTGTCTGTTCGTCAGAAGCGCCAAGTTCGATAAAAAGATCGAAGGTCTTGTTAAGTGCATTATCAGGGTCTGCATTGGGTCTGTCTGCCTTGTTAATGAAAACGAGGGGCTTAAGGCCAAGTTCAAGAGCACGCTTCAGAACATATCTCGTCTGCGGCATAGGTCCCTCGTTGGCATCCACGAGGAGTAGAACCGAGTCAACTGTTGACAGCACTCTTTCCACCTCGCCTGAAAAGTCCGCGTGTCCGGGGGTATCGATGAGATTAATGAGATAGCCTTCCCACTCGACAGTACAGTGTTTTGACCTTATGGTTATTCCCCGCTCTTTCTCGAGCTCGTTGTTGTCCATTATCCTCTCATCAAGTCTGGCATTTTCCCGGAAGACCTTTGCTGATCTGAATATAGAGTCTATAAGGGTTGTCTTGCCGTGATCGATATGGGCAATTATTGCAAGGTTTCTGATCTTTGTTGCATCATGCATATATTTACATCTCCGTTAAATGGAATTTGAACTTTACAGGGATATGAAGTTCCACAGGGAAGGAATGATACAACCAAGAGGGAATAATTACAAGGTTCTACGAAAAAATTTCAGAAATAACAGTGGCGGATTGTTAAATTACGATACGGTGAAAGACGGGTTCCTTCTTATCAAAACCGCAGATGTATCTGAATCCCATTTCTGCAAGCATTGCATATACTGTATTGAAGGATTCGCCGATCTGGTCTGCAGTGTGTGCGTCAGAACCTGTCGTAATTATTTCTCCTCCCAGTTCTCTGTAGAGGGACAGTATTTTTTGATGGGGATGGGGGTGTCCCAGACCGTAACGAAATCCCGAGGTGTTTACTTCAATTCCTGTCCCTTTATGAATTGCGAGTTTCAGGATCTCTTCAATAACGTCCATGTGAAGATTGTAGTCGAGTTCTTTATGATCTTTTCCATAGGTTTTGCTGCCGTAACGCTTTATGAAATCCAGATGTCCAAGTACGGATATACCGTCAAATATTTTCAGGTTTTCGTAAAGTGTTTCGAAGTAGATCCTGTGAGCTTCGTCCCTGGTGTGGTGTTCAAAGAATCCACCCTCTGCGAAATCAAAACCGTCTGCGCAGTGGATGGAACCGATGACAAAATCGAAGAAGCTGTCCTGAAGAACAGGTGATAGCTGGTTCTCCAGATGTTTCTGCAAGCCTGTCTCTATTCCTTTTCTGACCTTGAGACCTGTGCCTTCAGTTTTTTTTGTGATATCAGTAAGTGCCATCATGTATGCTGGAAGGTCAAGGTCAAAGTTGATATCCGTATCTGGATAGTCCGGGTCCAGATGGTCAGTTATGGCTATTTCTACAAACTCATGATCCCTGGCTTTCTGTATGATATTGTCAGGTTTTTCCATGGAATCCCCTGAAAAGTAGCTGTGAATGTGGTAATCAGCCTTGAACAACGGGATCCATCCTCTCTTTATATTTTTTTGGTCTTTCTTTAAAGAAAAAAAGAATACCCTGGATAGCCAGGGCATTCCCCGAGATCTGTTTCCTCGTAACTTCTTTAAGAGAATTCTTAGCCTTTGTAGGCTATTACCTCTACCTCTACCCTTGCTCCCAGGGGAAGGGCTCCAACCTGGAAGAAGGACCGGGCCGGTGGATCCGTCTCGAAATAACGTCCGTATACTTCGTTAACGGCCTGAAAATCGTTGATATCCACCGCGAAAACGGTGGCTTTTACGACGTCCTTCATGCCGAGTCCCTGGGATTCAAGTATTGCCTTAACGTTCTCGAGAACCTGTTCGGCCTGCTCTGCTGCTGTCTCTCCTACAAGTTTCTTGTCCTTTGAATTCGGATCAAGTGGTACCTGGCCAGAGCAGAAGACAAAACCTCCTGCCTCAACGGCCTGGTTGTAAGGTCCTACTGCTGCAGGAGCTTTGTCTGTTGATATAATTTTCTTCATGACCTGTTCCTCCCTGAATAAAGATTACTGATCTTATGTCCTCTTTTTGTCAGTTTATCAGAAAAGTTCACCTTTTGCTGTAAAAATAACCTTTCCTCCGACCATTACAGATATCTGGTCCGATTCTTTTTTTCCGGAGAGCATAAGAAGGGAAGGGCGGTTTACCTGGTACCCCTGTTCGACCCTTACTTCTTCAAAATGGTCGCTGCCAAGGAAGGAGTGTTCTGCGAGGTAGGCAGTAAGGCATCCATTTGCGCTTCCCGTTGCCGGATCCTCCTCAACACCGAGGCAGGGTGCCAGGACCCTGACGTGTAGCTGGTTTTCCGGAAAGAGGGTTTCCCTGGAGAATGTCAGGATCAGCATTTTACCGTTTTTTTCGATGAACGGATCGTAGAGTTCCCGGTTTATCTTTACCTGTTTTACCGATTTCAGGTCGACAAGGGGAACGATCAATGTCGGAAGTCCCGTTGAAACCCACTGGACTGGATAATCTGGATCGATCTGTCCCTCTTCGATGCCTATTACCGGAGCCACATTCTCCGGACTGAAGGTATCTCCGAAAACAGGAGGTATCTGTTTCATCCATAAAATGTCATTCTCAGCAGTTACCGGTATCTTTCCAGCCTTGAGGTTAAGGGTGACGCCTGAAGGATTCCCCTCACATACTTCCCTTTGTATCAGGGCAGCAGTACCGAGGGTGGGATGTCCCGCAAAGGGTACCTCTCCACCGGGAGTGAAGATCCTTACGTCAAAACCGCCGTCTACTGGTTCGTCTCCAAGAATAAAGGTGGTTTCCGAGTAGTTAAACTCCCTGGTTATCTCCAGCATTTTCTCTCCGGAAAGGTCCGAAGCGTTCCTTACTATTCCGAGCTGATTTCCAGAATACTTCTTTTCTGCGAAGACATCAGCAATATAAAAGAGGTGTTTTCCCATGACTGGATACCATCCTTTCAGTGCCTGTTTGAAACGTTCTTTGCGAGAATATGGTCACTCAGATGCCTTGTTGCGACTTCAAGGTCCTCAGCTTCGAGAGCATCGACAATATGATAATGCATTCTGGCTGAAGATTCCATGTTGTCCTCAAGGATCAGATCCTGGAGCATGGCAAGCCTGAGCTGGTAGTAAATGTTCTTAAGCATCTGGATGAACCATTTTTTGCCCGACCTTTCCCACAGGCAGGTGTGAAAAGAGACGTCAAGGTCGTTGAAGGCATTCAGTTTATCCTGGCGGGGAGCACCGGATCTTGTGATTTTGACCATACCGTCCACCATTCGCCTCAGGTGGACGAAATCTTCCTCCTTAAGGGTCTTCTCTTCCACAAGAACCCTGTATATTGAGCTTTCAAGGAGGTACCTGAGTTCATAGATCTCCATAAAGTCATCGTGGTCGAGATCCGATATGAAGGTCCCCTTCCTGGGGACAGTCTTTACCAGGCCTTGGGCTTCAAGTTCTTTTAAGGCTTCCCTGAGAGTGGACCTGCTTATGTCAAGTTTTTCTGCAAGGTCTGTCTCCACGAGATGTTCTCCCCTGGAGAAGGTCTCTCCGAGGAGTATCTCTCTTCTTATATGGTCAGCCACGCGGTTTCGCAGACTGTCATTTGAAAATACTCCCTTTTTCTCCATTGAAACAACCTCTCTGTCGTATTGCAATTGAAGGAACCAGGGCTTTAAAGGCGGTAACGGGAAAATTTGCAGGGTTTTAGCTCCAGCCCCTGATCTCCATTGCCTCTGTTATCTTTTCAAGGGCATTTACCCAAACTGCGGTTCGCATGGAGATATCCTTTTCTTTCATAACCCTTTCGGTCTCTCCATAGGCTTTCATCATACGTTTGTCAAGCTGTTCGTAGACCCTTTCCTCTTCCCAGTAGTCTCCGCTGAGTCCCTGGATGCGTTCAAGGTCGCAAACAAGACAGCCTCCAGCGTTTGCGAGAACATCCGGAATAACCCTGATGTTCCTTTCCTCCAGTATCTGGTCAGCTTCTGGAGTGGTGGGTGCATTGGCGGCCTCTACTATAAGCCTGGTATTCAGCCGCGGAGCGTTTTCTGCAGTTATTACGTCCTGAACTGCTGCGGGTATAAGGATGTCACACTCTGTCTCGAGCAGGCCTTTTCCGTCCTTAGTCTCTCCTCCTGGATAGCCTGAGACAAATCCTGTGGCCTGGACATGATCCAGGAGACTGTCGATATCGAGACCTGAATTGTTGAAGACAGCACCTTTAATGTCCGAAACTGCAAGGATCTTAAAGCCCTGGTCGTAAAGGGTCTTAGCTGTTATTGAGCCTACCTGGCCAAAACCCTGTATTACAACGCTGCTTTTTTGGGGTTTCATCCCCATTGCCCTTGTGGCCTCGAGGGTGCATCTTGCTACTCCTCTTCCTGTTGCCTCAAATCCGCCCTTTGAGCCACCAATGCCCAGGACTGCAGGTTTGTCGTTTATGGCAGCGGGGCAGTGTTCTCCCGTGATCTGCTCGTATTCATCGAGCATCCATGCCATTGCCTGTTTACCGGTTCCGATATCTGCACCGGGAACATCAGTCCAGGCACCTTTTGGGCGAAGTTTGCGAATAAAGCCCCGGATAAGGCGTTCATATTCTCCTTCGCTAATATGAGAGGGATCTGCCTTTATTCCACCTTTGCCTCCACCGGCCGGAATATTGACTGTGCCGTGTTTTATGCTCATAAACAGGGACAGGGCCTTTATTTCCTCTGGTGTGAGGTCCGGTTTCACCCTGGTTCCGTCCTTTGTGGGACCTGTGGCATCCTGGTGGTTTGACCTGTAGGCAGTGAAGACCTTCCTTGTCCCATCGTCCATCCGTACGGGTATGGTGAACTCGGTGAACCTCATTGGTTTGCTGAGTCTTTCCAGGATATCCGGTTTCATGTTCATTACCTTTGCCGCCTTTTCAAGGTTGAAAAGTGCTTCTTCCCAAACGTTGCTCATCTGGATCACTCCTGTTTTTGCTGGGTATTATTACTGTCTAATCCGTGACAGGGATGCTGAGGTCAGAAGGCCCCTGTTCGGACATTTTCAGTTCTGGTGTCCTTCTTTCCATGATCTCCTGAAGTATGGATGCGATCTTGACCTTCTGCCTGATAAACTCATCATGCCAGCTTTCGGTTACCCATGGTTTGTATATATCCGCTTCGGATGTACCGGGCTCGATCTTGAAGTATACTGGAGCAGCGGTTCTTACGATCTCAGGTACCTCGTAGGCCCTGAACATTCCTCCGAAGGAATCTACTATGATCATATATACATCGAGGGGGATATCCACGGCTTTTCGGATACTTGAAAGAATGGGCAGAGAGACGTCCGAGAGGGGGTTCATGGAGTCAGCACCCAGACTCTCCAGAAGTTTTGCTCCTGCTGGACTGCACTGACCGCCGAAAACTGACCATTTGAAAACTGTCTCTGGAGGAATGAATCCTTCCTCCCGCATTTTGTTGACGATAGTCAGTGCCCCCTCGTCATAGACAAGAAATCCTCTTATTCCTGCTTCCAGATTACGCATCATGTCCTCGAGCCAGTAGGCCATGTTGTCAGAGCCCCTGTGTCTGGGGCCCTGGACCATGCCTTCAGGGTAACCCAGTTCTTTTGAACCTGTATCCCAGGCTTTTCGGTGTCCCATGGTCATAATAATCTCTATCTGCTCATCCCTGGCGAGTCTGGCCATGTCCTTCAGTTCCTGGAAATCACAGAAGGTGGACCCTCCAACTGTGCAGATCGCCCTGTGAATATTCAGTTTTCTCTTTTTTGCCTCGTCTATCATGGCTACCAGTGTACTGTAGCGTTCCACACCTGCAATCTCTATTCTGTAATGGCATCCGTCGGGAAAGCTCTTTTTCGAGTCCGGAAGATCCCAGCCATCCCTTCCCGGAATATCCATTTTTTCCATAAACCTGCCTATCTCTGTGAAATGCTTCGCCTTGAACATTTTTTATAAACCTCCCTTTTGTTATTTACTTATGTAATTTAATATGCCCTGGTTCATCTCTCTGACGCTTTTTTGTCAAGAAAGGCCAAAGCTGTTCTTACGTGCATTTTTACACCTGTCGCAAGTGAATCTTCGTCTATGTTGAAATGTGGGTGATGATGTGAAATATCTGTCCCTTTTTCTCTGTTCCCTGTTCCTACAAAGTAAAAGGCACTGTCTATTCTTCTGCTGAACTCTGCAAAGTCCTCTCCGACCATCATCCGCATGTTTCCAGAGATATTTTCTCTACCCACGGTATTTTCTGCCTGGGCGAGAACGAGTTCTGTTAACTCGGGATGGTTGGACAGGAGCCTGTTGCCTGTTACTATTTTCAAGTCGTGATCTGTTCCGGTCATGGAGCAGATATGAGATACTGTCTCTTCAAATCTTCTGTGGAGGAATTCTTCCCTGTCGTGAAGGAACCTTATTGATCCCATGAGTTCTACTTCTGACGGTACTACAGTTGGTGCACTTCCTCCATGTATCCCTGTGAACATGATCACCGTAGGTTCCTCCAGGGCGTCAAGCTCACGAGTCTGGAGGTGCTGCATATCTTCAACTATTTTCGCGGCAGTGTCCACGGGGTCAACGGCCTTGTGGGGGATACCTGCATGTCCACCTTTTCCCTTGACAGTGATGTAGAAATAGTGACTTGCTGCCATTATGGGTCCTGCATTGATCCCTATTGTTCCTGTGGGAAGGGGAGACCAGAGATGAATTCCCAGGGCCCCGTCGGGAAGCCCGTCCTCGAATAGTCCATCTTCGATCATCTTCTCCGCTCCAGCTTCTTCTTCATTTGGCTGAAAGACGAACAGAATGCTTCCCTTTATTCTGTCGGTATGGGATGAAAGGATCTTTGCTGCTACAAGAAGCATGGCCATATGGCCGTCATGGCCGCAGGCATGCATGACCCCCTCATTTTCCGAGGCAAAGTCAAGGCCGGTTTCCTCCCTCACTGGAAGGGCATCCATATCGGATCTCAGAAGGACCCTTGCTCCTTCTTCATGTCCTTTTAGGAGGGCTGAGACTCCTGTTCCCGCGATATTTTTTCGAACCTCCATTCCCAGAGATTCCAGATAGTCCGCTATTATCCCAGAGGTACGGAATTCTTTGAAGCCGATCTCAGGATGACTGTGAAAATTTCTCCGTAGCTCAATAAGCTCACTGGAAAAAGCTTTAACTTCTTCATCGATGTTCAAAGATCGCTCCCTCCTTGCATCGTAATATTTAAAAAATTCAAATGTCGACAATCAGACAATATCACAATAAATGGGACAGGTAAATATTCATATGGAAAAACTTTTAAAAGAATAAAAGAGATGTTATGGGAGCTGAATTGTGATATTCTTTTTGACAATGATAAGATAGTTATCTAAATAGAGGTGAGGAATTTGAAAAATATCAGCAAATTCAGGATGTTTTCATTTCTTGCTGTCCTTTTGTTAACTACTGGAACAGTAAGTGATGCGAGGGCAGAGAGCCTTATGTTCAGGGTGAACAGTTTCCAGACGGGGACTTACGACGAAAGCGTTGTTTCCGATGATGTAGAAGTGCTTTGGACATATGAGGCGGAGGCAGAAGTCTCTGGATCTCCTGCCTGGTCGGAGGGGAAGATATATTTCGGTGATTCCATGGGTTTCGTTTACTGCCTTGATGCATCTACCGGCGAGAGGATATGGGACAATAATACGGGAAACACGGTTTACGGAGCACCTGCCATAAGGGATGGAAAGCTTTACGTGGGAAATACCGGAGGAAGGTTTGTCTGCATGGATCTGACCACTGGAGAAGATATATGGTATTACGAGGCCGGCAGTTCTTCAAATCCGGGGGCTATCCACTCTTCTCCGGCCCTTTGTAAAGAAAACGTTTTTTTTACAAGTGCCGATGGGAAACTCTACGCCCTTGATGCAAACACAGGAAAATTAGCCTGGTCCTTTGATACAGGTCGGGAAGTCAGGTGTTCTCCCATAGTCCACGACGGACTGGTCTACTTTGGAGATCATACCTGGAAATTCCATGCCCTGGACGCGAAGACCGGGAAAAAGGTCTGGGGTGGGGGAGCAGGTGGACCAATTGATGCTTCGCCTTCAATTTACGGGGGAAATATTTTCTTTGGCGGCTGGGACGGTACGGTTTACTCAACGGAGATCAAGGGAGTTATTCCTTCCTGGCGTTTTAAGACAGGATCGGAAATAACCACTTCTCCTGCAGCTTCAAAGGGGAGGATCTTTGTAGGTACAGTATCGGGAGATTTTTTCTGTCTTGACGTGGGAAATGGAGAAAAGATATGGAGTTTTCAAGCAGTAGGAGGAATCCAGGCATCTCCGGCAGTTACGGGAGAGCTTGTCCTTCTTGCCTCAACAAATGGAATAGTCTACGGGATAGACATTAACAAGGGATCTGAAATATGGTC